>Ga0315289_10002195_pt1 | contig 30146 bp, 19 predicted proteins | sample YL17G11_40_MG_FD_203452 | JGI IMG/M metagenome (GOLD analysis project Ga0315289, IMG submission 203452) | Sediment microbial communities from Yellowstone Lake, YNP, Wyoming, USA - YL17G11_40 | ecosystem: Environmental > Aquatic > Freshwater > Lake > Sediment | place: USA: Wyoming | collected... | reverse complement strand
CCAAAATGGCCTGCCATGGGTCGAAAACGGCGTTTTTTCGCGGCGGGTGCCCGTTCGACTGCGCTCAGGGTAAACTCCGACCCGCCGCGCCACTGCTACTGCATATTAGTTTTGCGAAACTCAATAACCCGGACAATCTCGGGTCAGTTCATGCCTTCTGGGACCCCCTCCCCGTGAATCAGTCCAGGTTTTGTGAGAGAATCCCATCGGCCGGAGGGCCGGAAAGGATTCTCGCTGAAGACGCGACACCGTGCAGAGCAGATCGTGGCGAAGTTGCAGCAGGCGGACGTGGATTGGGGCAAGGGGCTGAAGGTGCCGGAGGTTTGTAAGGCCCTGGGCGGCCTGGGCGTGCTGGTCCGGCGCAGGCGGAAGTAGTCGGCCCTCAAACCACCACTCGGCCAGGCATACTCCTTCCATGAAAACGCTTCGCGCCGAGACCGCCGCCGTCGCCCTGCTCGCCGCCGCGCTGGCCGTCCGGCGATAGACGGGCCGCGGGCGAATAGATTTCCTCAGAACAAGGGTGGCATGCCTACCCGGCCCATGGTGCGGCGCCGCTACGGAACCATCGCCTTGTCGTACTCGGCCTTGATCCAGGCGTCGCGTTTGGCGCGTTCGTCGGCGTCTTCGGCCGTCAACGTAAACCCCAACCCGTTCGGCAGGTCCACCTTCCCCGACCGCAGGACGTTCAAATCGTTCACACCGGCGAAGGCCTTGATCGCCTCGCGGACGGCCTTTTCCTCGGCGATCGTCCACGGCAGGTTGCGGCCCATTTTCGTTTTCATGTACACCGCGAGCGATTTTTCGGCGTTGTCGGCTGCGAGCGACCCGGGGAGCGGCAACGACGGGAACGCCTTCGGCGCGCCGAGGATTTTCTGGAGGAGCATGGCCGCCACCGCCCGCCTCTCCGCCGCGAACGGGTCGTTGTAGTACTTGTCGATGTATGCCGACATATGCATAAACATGGCGTACCGGCGCGAGACGGGCGTCGTGTAGTAGAGCACCGTCAGGTTCGCCCGGAAGTTGCTGTACCGGCTGAACCGGTCCTTGGCGGGGCCGCTCGAGTACATCGTCAGGGTCTGCGGCGTCACCGACGTCCACGCCGACAGGACGCCCACCGCGCCCCAGAGGATGATGCCCGTCTCGTCGCACAGGAGAAACCCCCACTTGTGCGGGGCCATGCTGTCCATGTCATCGGGCTTCCACGAGAACGTGGCGGTCATCTCCTTGCCGGTGAACTTGAATTGCAAGGCGCGCGCGCCCGAAGGGTCGTACGTGGCCTTCAGGGCGCGGCCCCAGACGACGGGTTGGATGTCGACCTTGCGGCCCTCGCGACATTTCAGCCACCACGCGGGCCGGCACTCGGCCAGCGCCTGGCGGATGTACGCCACGTCGGCCTGCTGCTCGGCCGAGAGCGCGGCAAACGCCGACGCCGGCTCCTGGAGGGCCTTGTCGAGATCGGCGAACTCGGCCATCCTGTAGGCGTTGACGATGCGCTGATACAGATCGACGCGCGACGCGATGGCGGGACCGGCATTAGCGGCCGAACCGCCGCCGGCGCCGGCCGTCGCGGCGAGCAGCCCGAGAACGATGACGGCGATCGGTCCGTAGCGGAGCGGCATGAGCATGATCTGCGGGTCGGCTTCGCGGCTCCGAAACGCCCCGCCCTTCTTCGAGCCGAAGAGCAGCCGCTTGATGACCACGTCGTGGACACCCACCGGAATCCGCTCGGCATAGTCGCCGCCCTGTTGCGTGGATACCTTCTCCCATTCGAAAGCCATGGGTCAGTCTCCTTTCGTGACGCTGCGCTCGATCTTCGCCACGATGGCGTCAATCTGCTGTTGGGTGAGTTGTTCCAGACAGTCGACTTTGAAATGGCTGTGCATGCCGTCCGAGGTCATGATCTCCGCGCCGGTCCAGATGACGGCCGCCCCCAAGCCAGGGACCTCCACGCCGTTCATCTGGCGCTTCTGCGCCGGCTTTGTCGCCTCAGGGCTTGTTGGCGTCGCGGCCGGTTGGGTTGCCTCCGCACCCAGCGTCGCCCAAGCCAGCACCGTGAGAACCACGATGGCAAGAACCGACCATGAGACGGTGAGGCTTAAGAGGTGGGTCATCAGGGGATCTCCTTTACGGACGTACGACCTGCCTGCTTGTACACACCCGCGGACGCACAGTCAATGGGAATCGCGCCGCGAAGGCCGAACAGCGAATGTCTGGCTGGAAACACTAAGAAGTAAGGAAGAAGAGAACGCGTCAGGCACAAGTATGCGCCGCCAACACCGCGAGATTCCATCCACCTCTCGGCTCAAATGACCCGCAGGTCTTTCAGCCCACGATATCTGCCAAGATAGGGTATCCTGGGGAGCGCAGCCGGGTCAAGCAAAGACCGCCCGATGAGGCGGAAAGGGAAAAAAGAAAACTCGAGATCACCCATTTTGCCGAGCAGGCCGTATCTGGCGTGATTCGGGCGATTCCGCCCTTTTGGCCGCTGGCAGCCAAGGAGCGGGCTGTTCGGCCTTCCGGCAAAGAGGCTGGCGTGTGGTGCACAACTTTGTCTCTGCCTCGCGTGGTGGATGGAAAGAAGTAAAACGTATCCTATTGCGCATAAAGGGATTGCGGGTCCGGTCCTAACAACCGAGTCAAAATGGGTGAATTCGTCAAAGAAAAGACTTGACGCGCGGCTATTTATGGTGTATATTATCCCCTGGAAGATAGGACTGAAAGGTGTGTACTGCCGAGGGGGATCAGATTCATGAACCGGGGGAGACCAGCCGTGCGGCCGGTTCTCCCGTTTTTGTCGGTGGACAGAGCGAAAGGGGCGAACGTGATGAACATTCAGAAGATGGTAGCAAGGGTTGCCGCACTTCTAGTGGTCCTGGGTTTCGGGGGCGGCGCCCTGGGTAATGAATTTGCGAACCGCGACGACACCATACTCGTGCCTGTGAACATCCAGTTGCCGCAGTATCTCGGCACCTACAGCGACGTGGACAAGTTGAACCTTGCCACACTGAAGAACTGGTACAATGACCTGAACAATAACAATCTGCACGACCCCGGTGAGCCGTTCGCCGCGGCCGCTAAGGGCGGCTGGGGCAACCCCAAGGTGGCGTCGGACAATTCCTGCTGGCTGGCCTCCGGCGTCAACATGCTCAAGCAACTCGGCAAGGTGACCGATGCGAACGCCCTCTACATGAACTACGCGCTGAACGGCGTTACCAGCCCAGCCGGGACTTTGACGTGGGACGACGGCGGGCTGCAGGAATACGTCGTTCAGCAATGGGCGACCCAGAATCCGACCCATGCCGCCGACCTCCAGACGAATATCCACTGGCGCTCCGCAATCGTCTCGTACGGCGACGGCCATTATGCGTGGGAGGACATCAACGCCCGCAGCGCCGTGGCCAACTATTTGGCGGCCGGCTGGGAGGTCGGCATCGGGATGTGGCCGCTCGACAGCAGCGGGCACTACAGCAGCGGGCACGCCCTGACCATGCAGGCCGTCCCACCGCAATCTTCGCCTCCCAAGGGCACCTTTGATGTCACGGATTCCGACCGCGACAATGACTGGTCCGGGCCCGGCGATCTGAACACCTACGCGGACTGGACCTACGGGCCAACCGCCTATCTGGGTCACAACTACTACGCCTGGTTCAACGACTTCTACAGCGGCAACTGGGCCTTTTGGCCGGACGGGGACGTGGGCTACGTGGTGGCAATCACCCCCGAGCCGACGACGCTGGGCCTTCTGGCATTGGGCGGCCTGGCCCTCCTGGCGCGACGGCGGCGGAAGTAGTCAGGCCTAAAACGGTAACGATTTGTGATGCACGCGGGCGGCTCCTTACGGGCCGCCCGCACTGTTCCAGGATTTTGCATCGGACTCTGTAGCGCGGGGGTTTATCCCCCGCGGCCTTGGGATGGAGGGTGTTTTGCGCGGGGGGTAAACCCCCGCGCTACAAGTAAGGCTCCGATAATCGGTTGTGGTTGACGATGCAAAATCCTGGTTCCGGTCGGGGTGAAATAATGAAAGCGCGGCTCCAGCCACCGCGGTATCGTGACGGTAGGAACACCAAAAAAGCACCCGCCAGAAGAACTTCTCGCACACAAACCCAGGGCGCGGACAAGCGGATTCCATTCCGATTACCGCAAACCTCGGCCTGAACGGCGAAGACAGGACGGCCTGGGGCAGCGCCCTTGGTTTCCAGGGGGCTTTCCTCTGCTCAAGCCCTGAAACGGAACGTCCCGTCGGGAGGGCGCAACAAGAACACGCTTTGTAGCGTAGTAGTCCTAACAACCGAGTCAAAATGGGTGATCTCGTCAAAGAAAAGACTTGACGCGCGGCTATCTATAGTGTATAGTACCCCCTAGATAGGACTGAAATGTCTGTACTGCCGGGGGGTCGGACTCATGAACCGGGGGAGACCAGCCGCGCGGCCGGTTTCCCCCGCTGCTTTTGCAGGGAAGACAGGCCGGGGGCGGCAAGCGTCGCCTCCGCGTGGGATACAGGGGTGCACTCGGCGGGTTTTCCGGCGGCCGGATTCCCGTGGAGAACAACGGAAAGAGAGGGTAGCAGAATGGCGATGCGGCGAGCGATTGTGGCGACGATGATGGTGCTTGCCTCGGTCCAATGCGTTTGGGCTGTTGAGGGGGGATTTACGATATCCTCTACCGAGGCGCTCGGAATTTCCGGCGGGCAGGTTGGCTGCGGCGATGGCACGTGGTTTCTTGGCGCCGGCCTCCCCCCAAGTCAGTTGAATATCCGGCACACGGCGAATGTGAACGCCGCGGATACCACCAACGCCGACCAACTCCGTAGCGGCGGCGGCATGGGCCTCAGCCTGAGCGGCCAGGGCGTCACCGTGGGGATTTGGGACGGTAACGCCGTCCGCGCGACCCACCAGGAGTTCGGGGGACGCGTGACCGTCGTCGACGCGGTCGGCGCGGCCGACCACGCGACCCACGTGGCGGGGACCATCGGGGCCGCCGGCGTCAATGCGAGCGCCAAGGGCATGGCCCCCAGCGTCAGCATCCGCAGCCGAGAATGGACCAACGACACAGTCGAAATGGCCGCCGACGCCAATCTCATCAACATCTCCAATCACTCCTACAGCAACGTGAGCGGATGGACGGCCAACATCGACTGGGGCCTTGGTCCCGTTGATACCTGGTATGCCGACCGCTCCTTGTACTCGGTGGAGGATCCGGCCTTCGGAAAGTACACGAGCGCAACCAGGGACCTGGACACCGTCCTCTACAACAACCCAAAGTTACTCAGCGTCTGGGCCGCATCTAACGACCGAGGCGAAGCATACAAGAACCTGAGCGGGATCAACTCCTACGTAACCTACCTGTCCGGCGGCTCCTCGGGTCCGGGCTGGTACATCGTCTACACCACGTCGAGGCCCGCGCCGCCAAGCGACGGCAACGGCGGGACAGGTTACGACTGCCTGCCCGCCGATCAGGTGGCCAAAAACACCCTCACCGTCGGGTCCGTCCTGGACCACACGGTGGACCCTCACAATCCCGCGACGATCACGACCAACAGTTTCTCATCGTACGGCCCCACGGACGACGGGCGGATCAAGCCCGACGTGGTCGGCAACGGAAACAGCCTGACTTCCTCAGTGGCGACTTCAGACTCTTTCTACGCGTCCTACTCGGGCACGTCCATGGCTGCCCCGAACGTCACCGGGAGCATCGCCCTTCTGGTAGAGCACTACCGCAACACGAACAGCGGCGCAACGCCCAATAGCGCGACGCTCAAGGCCCTGGTCGTCCACTCCGCCACGGACGCCGGCAACACGGGCCCCGATTACGCGTACGGCTGGGGCCTGATGAACGCCGCCGCGGCCGCCGCGGGCATCACCGGCGCCGTGGTCAATCCCCCGTCCAAACGCCTAGACTGGATATTCGACGGCGAAACGTATAACGGCACGGCATGGATACTGAACCTCCTCTCGGACGGGACGAATCCCTTCAAGGCAACGATCGCGTGGACCGATCCCGCACCTACCACCTTGCCGGGCAGCGGCCTCGACGACGCAACGTCCGTCCTGGTCAACGACCTGAATCTCCGGATCATCGGCCCCGACAGCACGGTGTACTATCCCTGGACACTGGACCCGGCCAACCCGTCCAATCCCGCAGTTCGGACGCAAGCCAACCACGTGGACAACCTCGAGCAGGTGCTAATCGACAGCCCTGGGGCGGGGTGGTACTCCATCCGGGTCGCCCACACGGGAACGATCACGGGCGGGACACAGGTTTTCTCACTGATCGCGACCGGCGCCGTCCCTGAGCCGGCGACGCTGGGCCTGCTGGTATTGGGCGGGGCGGCGTTGCTGGCGCGACGGCGGCGGAAGTAGTCAGGCCTCAAACGGTAACGATTTGTGATGCACGCGGGCGGCTCCTTACGGGCCGCCCGCACTGTTCCAGGATTTTGCATCGGGCTCTGTAGCGCGGGGGTTTATCCCCCGCGGCCTTGGGATGGAGGGTGTTTTGCGCGGGGGGTAAACCCCCGCGCTACAAGTAAGGCTCTGATAATCGGTTGTGGTTGACGATGCAAAATCCTGGTTCCGGTCGGGGTGAAATAATGAAAGCGCGGCTCCAGCCGCCGCGGTATCGTGACGGTGGGAACCGCAGAAGGGCGAAGGGAACTGAGGGGTGGGGGGTGATCGGCGCGCGAGGCGATTCTGAGTTGGAGGCGGCGGCGGGATTCGAACCCGCGAATACCGGTTTTGCAAACCGGCGCCTTGGTCCGCTTGGCTACGCCGCCCGCGATTGAACCGAGGCGGGCCAATTCTAGCCGACCGCGCCCCGGCGGTCAACCCTTCGCCGACCGGCTAATCCTACAACGCTTTTTAAACGCAGAGGGCGCAGAGACCGCAGAGATAAGATATTCTTTCACAACAAGTTGCGCAGCATACCCCGGCCAGGCCGCGCCGCTGCTCCTCAACCCCAACTTCAGGCCGCCCTTTTCCCCCTCTTGACTCAGTAAAGGTCGTTCTCTGCGTTCTCGGCGTCCTCTGCGTTAAGAACGAAGCGTAGTAGCGCTAAGCGTTTCCGGCAGGCGTTGCCCGTGCAGAGAAAGAGGACTTTCGGTTTCGGTTTTCCAGGCACCGTTCAGCCCTTCCCCGCGCCGTCGTCGAAAGGAAACGCCGGCCGATGGTCCCCGGCCGGCGCCGAATCGTCTGTGGTGCGCTCGAGAGGAGACGAACCGCCAGACGTAAACCCTTGTGCCGACAAGGACTTACGGAATCCGCCCGGCGAAGGCGGCGCAGAATGTGGCGCACTTTCCACCGATTCCGGCCCTGCCGCGCCCGTCTCGGCCCCGCCAAGCCTGCCCCTCGACGTGGCCGATCTGGCCCGCCGTCTGGCCGCCTTGCCGGAAGCCGTCCGGGAAAGCCTCTTGGCCGCCGTCAAGGCGGCCGTCCCTGCAAAGGTGGACGGGCGGCACGAGTGAAACGGGGAAGCCAAGCACCTTGTCGGCATGGCCCTGCGGCCCTCCTGGACCGCCTGGCGGCAATCATAGCGGGCATCGTGGCGATGGTCAAGGCTGGTGGCAAGGGCCGCGCTTAGCAGCAAGGCCCGACGGGATGCGACATTGTGACACACAGCGTGGACGCAAAAAGGGGCGGGAGAGAGGACAAGCCGAATGGCCTACGAACCTGCGGCGGTGCGGCTGCGGCGATGCACGGCCCTGCGGAAGGACGGCACGCCTTGCCGGGCATGGGCCTTGTGGGACGACCCACGTCAACTGTGCGCAGCCCATGCCGGGCGGCTTCACAGGGGGCCTTTGCCCGCGAAGCGCGTTCTCTATGACCGGCCGGCCAACGTCACGCCCTGCACCTGCGCCGCCTATGCCTGGCCGCACAGGCCGGGCGGCGGCCTTTGCCGCTGGCCCGACCCGCCCCTGTACCGCTGCACTACCCCGCCCTCGACACACAAACCCGGCCGCCTGCGCCCGCCAAGGTGTCTGACCCGTCTGGGCATCCACACCTTGCAGCAGGCCCGGCGGCTTTGCTTGTCGTTTGCCGAGTGGTGACGGCCATCGGCACGTGCGTTTTCGCGGCGCGGCTGACGCCGCGCGACGAGCAGGGGCGGCCCGTAAGGGGGAACGGCCATGACAAAGAAACGGGGCGTGGCCAGGCCCCCCCCCGGTCGAATCGGCCCCCGGCCTTGCCGCAGCGGGGGGGAGGTAAGCCAGAAAAAACCGCGCTGCTGATTTTGGGGGTCTGGCGCGGTAGAATCGGACCTGTCCGCCGTAGCCTCGGCGAAGGCGGATGATGCGGCGTGGGGGTTAGGCCGTGCACGCCGAAAAGCGGAATCCTGACCACCGTCCCACACACAGACAGCCGCCCTTGACAGGGGGCCTTCGGTCATCAGGTTTGACTCAGGCTCAAGAGGCACTGGCTGAAGCGTCGAAAACTTCACTGGCCCGGCTGCCGTCAGTGGCCGTGAAGTCCCAAGGCTATCCGTCCTGCAACGTAGATTTGGCGACCCCACGCTTGACGGATGGGGTATAATATCGGGGCAAGGTGCTCCTGGACGACCCCCTGCCCGATAAGCATAGGCCACAAACCTTAGAACTACTGTGCCCACTGACGCCAAAACGCTCGTCGCCCGCATCTGCGCCTACGCCGCAGAGCAGCACTTCCCTGTGGGCGCGGTGCGCATCCAGAAACTCGTTTATCTTCTGGAGTGGGAGTATTACCGTTGGGAGCGATCCCGCCTAACCGACCTCGGCTGGGTCTTCTACCACTACGGCCCGTGGAGCCGCACCCTCAGTAACATCGTTGAGGAGAACTTCCACATCGAGCCCGAGATTCTGGCCGATGGCCGGCAGTTCAAGCAGGTCACCCACACGCCCAGCGAGTACTTCCCGCAGACCGTCAGATTCGATCCTGGCCTAGAGGGCATGCTTCAGCGAGTCCTGGAAGCATGGACAAGGGCACCCCTGCCGGAACTGCTCGACTTTGTGTACTTCCACACGGAACCGATGCAGGCCGTGGAACGTGGACAAGCCCTGGACTTTACGAAGATTTCCTCCGCGCGAGATGTGGGATTTCCTATCAACCCATACTCCCTTCTCAGTCGCAAGACGAAGTCGGAACTGCAACAGGCGCTCCAGAACTGGTCTAAGTCCGCGGAGCGCCCGAAGCCATTTCGGATGCCCGTTGATGAGGCACTCGCTGAAGCGTTGGAGTCCCTCGACGCGGAAGACCAGACGCCGCCGCTTGAAGGCGACACCGTGATTCCAGACGAGATCGCCAAGCGGTTCAGGGAATCCCAACGTGAGTGACGACCTCCAGGGGCTTCTTGGCGAAATGTACGTCGAGGACACTGAAGGCCCCCGGATCGGCAGCCTGTGCTGGGCGCCGGTCTTCTACGTGCAGCGAACCATTGATGTCATACGGCCTCTGTCGGCCGATCCCGCCGATGCTGACTTCAGGAAGTACGCCGTGCGGCAGGTGAAACCCGGTGAAGTCGGACGCGAAGGACAGACAGCGGTCGGGCCTCGTTTTCCCGACAAGAACCTCAATCTGAGTCTTGACGAAGACTTGTTCGTGGTCCGAGGCAAGAGGCGCCTCGTCGCCGTCTTGTTCCACCCCCAGGCACAGCATGAGGCGGTGACGGAGGATGGCGGAAAGACAGCAGATGCCCTTGATCTCTGCTTCGGATGCCTCCCAGCCTACACTCTTGTGGATAATTTCGGTGTTCCACGCCACAAACTGGTTTTCGTAGAAAACGTCAGGGCGCTGAAATACTCCGTCGCCTGCCACCTTCCTTGTCATCCCCACTTTCGGGACCGCGAATCCTTTCTCAGGATGGACCGTCTTTCGTGGCTTCCCCGCGAGGTGATGCAGCCGCTTGGTGTGAGACTCAACAAGATCGGCATGCAATACGTGTCCAGTTGGTACGCTTGGTTCTGTGGAGCGCAGCCGCTCCCGGATGCCCTCAACGCCGCAAGGAGTCTTCTTCTTGAGGCGTTGGACAGCGCCCGGAAACCGAAGCAGTAGGTCCGCCAATCCGCAAGACCGTTGCATCAACCCCCATCCCCTGTTATACCTTCCATGCCGTTTCAAGGTGATTCCGCGCCTTGGGCCAATCACGGTCGGGGGCAACATGGCAACCAGCCCGGCGTCGGGCGGCTCGGGACCGTTCCTGGCAGACATCGAACTGCGGCCCTTCCGGCTCGCGGACGATCTTGGTCTTGCGCCGGTGGGGCTGGCCATCGGGCAAGGCCGAGGCGGGCTTGAGGTGGCCGTCACACAGGCCGCACATCGGCCTACCCAGCAGGTGATGCGCACCGCTTGGAACGCCCGGCACGGCGGGCGGGCCGTGCCGCTGCTGCTTGTTGCGCTCCACGGCGACCGCGCGGCCATCTGCGGGCCGGGCGGCGAAGAGCCGCCGGTTTACCTCAACCTCGACCGGGGCATGGTGGACCGGCTTTGCCGCGCGGCGCTGACCGAACCGGACCGCCATGCGGCCTCGCGGTTCCTGCGGGCGGCGATCCCCGAACTGGAAACCCCGCTGCCGGGTCTGCGCAACGTGGGCCTCTTTGCCACGCACGAACTGACGCGCGGCGTCCCGGCCCGGCGCGACTGGGCGCAGGCCCAGCAGGCGGCCGCGCCGCTCCTGGCGCTTCGCAGACGGGAGTTGCTGCAAAGGCTGGGGTTCCAGATCGAGGATCTGCCCCGCGATGCGGCCATCCTCCGCGCCGGCACGACCAAGATCGCCGTGGCCATCTTCCTCGACCGCAGCGAATCCTGCGACGTGGCCTCCGACCACTTCGGCGGCCTCTCGCCCATATCATGGGCCCTCGACAAGGCCACGGCCGAGAACCTGCCCTACGTCGTGGTGGCGCACGGTCCGGCCCTCCGCATCTACCCCACGGCCACGGGCGTCGGCGTGGGGCGGCGCGGCCGCACAGAAACGTTCATTGAGGTCCGCCTGGACTTCCTGCCCACCGACCAGGCGGGCTACCTGTGGCTCCTGTTTTCGGGTGATGCGCTCACGCGGGACGGATCGTTCGATGACATCCTCGGCGCGTCCGGCCGCTTCGCTTCCGACCTGGGCAAGCGCCTGCGCGACCGCATCTACAGCGACGTGATCCCCGACCTGGCAATGGCCATCGTCAGCGCGAGGGGCCTCAAGAAGCCCACCGCCGAGGACCTCGAAGTCACCTACGAGATGGCCCTCACCGTCCTGTTCCGCCTCCTGTTCATCGCCTACGCCGAGGATAAGGACCTTCTGCCGTACAAGACGAACGAGCGATACCGCGCGCGGTCCCTCAAGCAGAAGGCGGCGGAACTCCTGGAACTCCGCCGAGCCAGCCGCCCCTTCGACCCCGGCGATACGCTTTGGCACGAGGTCCTGGCACTCTTCCGCGCCGTCAACAAGGGCCACACCGAATGGGGCGTCCCTGCCTACAACGGCGGCCTCTTCGCCGATGCCAAGGATGTTTCGCCAGTCGGGGCGCTCATTGCCGCGCTCAGCCTGCCCAACACGGCCTTCGGCCCGGCGTTCACGAACCTTCTCCTGGACGAGGCGCTTGAAGGGCCGGGGCCGGTCGATTTCCGCTCCCTCCGCGTCGGCGAGTTCGGCACCATCTACGAGGGACTCCTGGAGAACGAACTTTCGGTTGCCGAGGTCAATCTGGCCGTCGATGCCAAGTCGGGCCTCTACTTCCCGGCCGAGCCGGAGGAAAAGCCCGCCGTCCGCGCCGGCCAGGTGTACCTGCACAACGCCGGCGGCGCACGCAAGGCCACGGGCAGTTACTACACGAAGGACTTCGCGGTCGATCACCTCTTGGACCACGCCCTTGAACCGGCCCTGGCCGAGCACCTTGCGCGGCTCGATAAACTCGACGACCGCCGCGCGGCCGAGGCGTTCTTTGATTTCCGCGTGGCCGACATTGCGATGGGGTCGGGCCACTTCCTCGTCTCGGCCGTGGACCGCATCGAGATAGCCTTGAGCGGCTACCTCGCGCGGCGGCGGCTGCCGGGCGTGACGGATGAACTGCACCGTCTGCGCCAAGCCGCGCTCAAGGAACTCAAGGCGGCCGGCGGCGAGGGTGAAGGCGTTGAGATTGAGATTGAAGACACGTTACTTCTCCGCCGGCAGATCGCCCGCCGCTGCGTCTATGGCGTGGACATTAAGCAGGTGGCTGTGGACCTCGCGCGCCTGAGCCTCTGGATTCACACGTTCGTGCCGGGCCTGCCCCTCTCGTTCCTCGACCACAACATCGTCTGCGGCAACTCGCTCATCGGCATTGCCACGTTCGACGAGGTGGAGGAACTTCTGGACCTGGGCGGCGACGCGGGCCTCTTTGATCGCACGGCCGAGGCCCTCCTCGGTAGCGCCATGGGCGCGGTCCTGGCCCTCGGGCGGCTGTCGGATGCCAACGCAGCCGAGATTGAAAAGGCGCGCCAAGCCTTTCAGGAGCAGAAGCAGGCCATCGAGGGCACGGCCCAACTGCTGGACATCCTGACCGCCTCGCGCCTGCCGGAGGCGGACATCGGCATCAACCCAGAGGACCTGCACAACGCGCTTTTCGTGCAGGGTTTGCACAAGCGCGCCAAGGAAGTCTTGGACGCCCTGCCGCCGTTCCACTTCCCTATCGCCTTCCCCGAAGTCTTCCTGGGCGACCATGCCGGCTTCGATGTCATCGTCGGCAACCCGCCGTGGGAAGAGGCCACGCTCGAAGCCGATGACTTCTGGGCGCGCTACCGGCCTGGCATCCAGGCCCTGCCGCAACACGAGCAGGAGCGGATCAAGAAACAGTTGCGCAAGGACCGGCCCGACCTGGTTCACCAGTTCGAGGCCGAGGTCGCCAAGGCTGATCTCCTACGCAAAGCCCTGACGGCCGGGCCGTTCCCCGGCATGGGCACGGGCGACCCCGACGTGTATAAGGCGTTCTGCTGGCGGTTCTGGCACCTGCTATCCGCCCGCACGGGCCGGATCGGGGTGGTCCTGCCGCGCTCGGCCTGGTGCGCCAAGGGGTCCAACGCTTTTCGGTTGGCCGTGTTCGCCGGCGGCGCGGCCGAGATCACGTTCGTCGTGAACAACGGCGGCTGGGTCTTCCCTGGCGTGCATCCGCAGTATACCGTGGGCCTCAGCACGCTGAGGAAGGGCGTCGCCCCGGAAGCGAGAACCGTGTCTCTCCGGGGGCCGTTCCGCAGCGCCGAGCGATTCGCGGCCGGGCGCGGCAACCCGCCCGTCATCTTCCCGGCCACCGACGTTCTCGGCTGGACCGACACGGGCGCCCTGCCGCTCCTGCCCGTCGAGGAATCGGCCGAGGTCTTTGCCCAACTCCGCAAGGCCCCGCGCTTCGACCTCGACGACGGCCGCTCGTGGCGGGCCAGACCGTACAGGGAACTGGATGCAACGAATGACAAACCGTTGATGAAAGTCACCGAGAGGCAACCCGAAGGTTTCTGGCCTGTCTATAAGGGCGAGTCGTTCGACATCTGGCAGCCCGACACCGGCACGTACTACGCCTGGGCCGACCCGGAGAAACTGCTTCACCACCTCCAGGTCAAACGCCAGCGCAGCCGCAACAAGGAGAACTCGCCCTTTGCCGAGTTCACCGACGCCGCATGGTTCAACAGCATGAAGACGCTGCCGTGCCTTTACCCACGGATTGCGTTCCGTGATGTGACGAACCGGACGAATCAGCGCACGGTGATCGCGGCCCTTGTGCCGCCCAACGTCTTCATCGCCAACCAGGCACCAAATCTGCTGTGGCCGCGCGGAGATGAAAAGGATCAGGCGTACCTGCTGGGCGTTCTCTGCTCCATCCCCCTGGACTGGTACGCGCGTCGGTTCGTTGAAACGCATGTCAGTTTCTTCGTGCTCAACCCGTTTCCGATTCCCCGGCCGCCGCGGAAGGACCGGTTGTGGCGGCGGACGGTGGAGTTGGCGGGGCGGCTGGCGGCAGACGATGCCCGGTTCGCCGAGTGGGCCGAGGCCGTCGGCGTCGAGTTCGGACCGCTTGAAGTGGACGATAAGGACGCCATGATCTTTGAACTCGATGCCGTGGTCGCCCACCTCTACGGCCTCTCGGAGGCACAGGTCGTCCACATCTTCGAGACGTTCCACGAGGGCTGGGAGTTCGGCCCGCGCCTGGAGGCCGTGCTACGACACTTCCGCGACTGGGCACGGAGGCGGTGACAGCGCAGGACGGCGTATGGTGTGCAGCGACTGCCGCACGGACCCAAAGGGGGTGACATGTGAATCAGGACAAGGAGCGGAAGCCGGACGACTGCAACGCACCAGTTTCAGGTGTGACCGGTGGGGAATGCCCCCCGGTTTCCGGAGAGGCAGGACCGGCCGCGCCGGCTGGCCCCAGCGGCGCGGCCGGCAGCGGTGATCTGCCTCCGACAGTGAAACTGCTGCTGGAGGAATGGAAGAAGAACGTCGATCTCTACATCGACCAAGACAAGCGCGGCATGGAGCGAGTCAGGATATTCCTCGTCGTGAATGGTGGCCTGCTCGCCTTCTACGGCCTTCTGGTCGCTCAGATCAAGGACTCCTTCTGTGCACTTTCTGTGGCCGCGCTGTTCTTCCCCCTGCTGGCAGCAGTCAATGTGTACGTGACGTGGCGCATGAGCAAGCGCGCTCACATGTTCATTCTGCTCCGCAAGACCCAAGGGATGTTGATCGAGAAGAAGATCAAGACCTTACTTGCGCAGGACAAGCCATGGCGCACATGTAGCGGGATTGTGACTACGTTCACCCGGGAGCACACCGTTTTCCTTGACGAAAAGAACATGTCGCCGGAGTGGGAGCCGCTCCGAGAGGAGATTCGCAATCTGTGCTGCCGCAAAGAAGGGCGTGACTACGTTGCAGGGCCGTTTGGCCAAGCCTGGATAGGGTCGTCCATGGGACATCTTACCTGGCTGCAGCGGAGTTTCTGGGGCGTGGCTATCATCTGGACCATTGTCTTGGGCGTCTCGGCTTTGTTCGTGATCGAGAAGAACGCGCCGAAGGTGCGCGCCTGGCTGAAGCCTGAGCGCGGCTGGCGTTCACCTCATTCGCGGGAGGGCCAACACCCGGTTCGGGAAGCGCCCCCAGGCCGTCGGCATCGAGTTCGGCCCCTTGAAGACGGACGAGAAGGAGGCCATGACCCACACACTCGACGCCGTGGTGGCCCACCTCTTCGGCCTCACGGCGGCGCACCCGGAGGCAGTGCAGCGTCACTACTAATGATTTACCCAAATTGGGTTTATCTTAAGGCCCGTTCTGCCCGCGTCTTGAGGCCGTGCTGCGGAGTGACAGGGGCGGGTCTGATTGCCTGCCGAAAACGCGGGGGAGTGGAGCGGGTACGGAGCGGGTACGGGGTTGACAGGTTGGGAGGGCGTGTTATTCTACGTTCAGGCCGAAACCTAGAATAAGCCGCGGCTTGCCCGGCTTAAGTAGAATAGCGGAGAACGGCGTGCAACCTTCGGATTTCACGAAAGATAGCCCCGGCCGGCTTGTGCCGACGGTGGGCGGGCAACAGGCGTTCGTGCCGAACGATCTTCCGCCCGCCGTTGAGTGGACGGGCGACCTCGTAGCCCGCCTGAGTGCCGCCGACCGCGCCCTGGGGCGCTTGGCGGGGTTGGGGCAGGACATGCCTAACCCCCACCTCCTTATTCGCCCGTTCATTCGGCGCGAGGCGGTTCTGTCGAGTGCCATTGAGGGCACGCAAGCCGCGATGCCGGACCTCCTCCTGTTTGAGGTCAACGAGAAGGTCGAGGACGACGTGCCGGACGTGCGCGAGGTCTCCAACTACGTTCACGCGCTGGAGTACGGACTGGAGCGGGTGAAGACGCTCCCCCTGAGCCTGCGGCTCATGCGCGAGATGCACAAGAGGCTCCTGGCGGGTGTTCGCGGGGAAGACAAGGCGCCGGGCGAGTTCCGCACATGCCAGGTCCACATCGGTCCGCGGGGCGCCGGAATCGAGCAGGCGACGTTCGTTCCCCCGCCGCCGTCGGAGTTGAACCACTTGCTGGGCGCCCTGGAACGGTATCTCCACGCACCGAGCGATCTGCCGCCCGTGGTGCGGTTGGCGCTCGTGCACTACCAGTTTGAGACGATCCACCCGTTCAAGGACGGCAACGGGCGCATTGGGCGTCTGCTGATCTCGTTGATGCTCTGCCTGGAAGGCACCCTGCCGATGCCGCTCCTCTACCTGAGCGCCTACTTCCAGCGAACGCGCCAGGAGTATTACGAGCAGTTGCGGCGCATCAGCCAGTTGGGAACGTGGAATGACTGGATCACGTACTTCGCCCGCGGCGTGGCGAGCGAGGCGATGGACGCCGTGGACCGGGCGCAGCGGCTGAAGGCACTGCAAGCCGATTACGTGAAGAAGGTGCGAAAGGCGCGTGCATCGGCGCTGCTGATGCAACTCATCGAGGAACTGTTCAACTACCCGATGGTCAGCACAGCGAAAGTGTCGCAACTTCTGAACGTCCACCCGAGCACGGCGCAGAAACACATCGACCGGCTTGCCAAGGCCGGCATCCTGCGCGAGGCGACGGGCCAGAAACGCAACCGCCTGTTCGTGGCGGAGGGGATCATCAAGGCCGTCTATGAGCCGACGTTCGGACGGCCCAAGCCGGAGACCGGGAAAGGATAAGGCCCATGCGCAGGCCGCGTCTCTCGAAGGCACACGAAGACACGCTGCTGGAACTCTACACGCGCACCAGTAAGACGCTGGACGACTTGCCCTATACGGAGGAGTTCGAGGACTTGTACACAGCCTTCATCGCACGGAGCGGCCGCACCATGACTCGCCACGATGTCTGGCGCGCGCTGTCGAACCTGCGGAAGGCCCGCCGGCTGGCGCGGAAGGCCCGGTGACAAGCCCATGAAACCTGAGTTCATTGACAACCGTGACAGCAACACCCTGGCGGCGGCACTGTGCGGCCACCTGGACTGGCTGGCCGAGGCGTACCGGCAGCCGGTGGAACTGGCCATCGCCACGGGATACTTCAACCCCGAGGCGTTCGCCATGATCGCCGAGCGCCTCGCGCGGTTGCCGCGCGTGCGGCTCATGCTGGGGGCCGAGCCGATCCCGCCACCCGTGAGGCCCGTCCGCAAACCGGGCGACCCGCGGGGGCCGCGCTTTGAAGCGCGGCTCGTGCACGAGGCCATCCGCGCCAACTATGAGGGCCTCATCAAGGACCGGAACCACCTGGCGTTTGCGCCGGAAACCGATGCGGCGCTGCGCAGCCTCCTGGAATTCCTCGCTAGCGGCCGAATGGAGGTCCGCCGGTATGAGAAGGCGTTCCTGCACGGCAAGGCATACATCTTCTCAGACGAAGAGGGCGCGATTGCCGGGTCGAGCAACTTTACGGCGGCGGGCCTGGCGACCAACATGGAGTTGAACCTGGGCCGGTATGAGCCGACGCCTGTGCGGCAGGTGAAACAGTGGTTCGAGGACCTGTGGGCCGAGGCGGCGCCGTTCGACCTGGCGGCGATCTATAAGGCGCGGTTCGCCGAGTATGACCCGTACCTGATTTACCTGCGCGTGCTGTGGGAGTTGTACGGCCACGAGTTGGAGGAGGAGCAAGGCCGCGACACGCGGATTCGGCTGACCACGTTCCAGAACGACGGCGTGTGGCGCGCGCGGCACATCTTGGACGGCTACAACGGCGTGATCGTCGCCGACGGCGTGGGCCTCGGCAAGACGTTCATCGCGGGCGAGATCATGCGCGAGGCCGTCGAGGATCGGCGGCAGCGGGTGCTGCTCGTGTCGCCGGCGGCGCTCAGGGATGGCATGTGGGCGCGGTTCGCTGCCCGGCATCAACTGTATCTTGAAAACGTCTCCTACGAGCAGTTGATGGACGATGTACAATTGGGCGGGGCCGGGCGGTACCTTCAGTGTCGTGCGAACGACTACGCGATGGTCGTGGTGGACGAGGCCCAGGCGTTCCGTAATCCCGACGCCAAGCGAACCCAGGCGATTCGGCAGTTGCTTCTCGGCAAGCCGCCAAAGAAACTGGTCCTCCTGACGGCCACGCCGGTCAACAACTCCCTGTGGGACCTCTACTACCTGCTGACGCTCTTCGTCGGGCACGACGCCGTGTTCTCGGCGCGGGGCATCCGATCCCTCAAAGAGAAGTTCCAGGAGGCCACAAAGGAAGACCCCTATGACCTCCGGCCGGACATGCTGTTCGACGTGCTCGACGAAGTGACCGTGCGGCGCACGCGGCATTTCGTCAAGCGGTATTACCCGCATGACCGCGTGGTCGGGCCGGGCGGGTTGGAGATACCGGTCCAGTTCCCCGAGCCGCACGTCGAGGCCGTGACCTACGACCTGGACGAGGTGCTGCCGGACTTCTTCGACGAGTTCGAGGAGGCGCTGGCGCCAGAGGACGGAGATCCGCTCCTAACGATGGCGATGTACTGCCCGTCGAAGTATCGGCGCGACGCGATGGTGGATGAATCGCAGGTGGCATTAGTGGGGCTGGTGCGGTCGGGCCTCTTGAAGCGGTTTGAGTCGTCGGTCCGTGCGTTCGCCCTGACGGCAGGGCGGATGGTGGAGCGGCACGAGGCGTTCCTGGCCGCGCTCGACAAGGGCTTCATCCTCACGCCGAAGGCCCTGGCGGAGTGGGCCAACGTGGACAGCGACGAGGAGTGGGAGCAACTTCTGCGAGACACGGCCGCCGAGCCGACCGTGGAGTATGACGTGGCCCGCCTGCGGGCCGACGTGCAGAATGACCGCGACCTACTGCGGGGCTTTGCCGAGCGAGCCTCCAAGGTGACGGCCCGGGCTTGCCCGAAACTGGCCGAACTCGTTGATGCTCTGGTGGACGTTCTGAGGAAGGCGCACGAGGACGGCATCGGCGAGGACGACATCCGGCGGAAGCGCAAGGTGGCGATCTTCTCGTACTTCGCCGACACGGCAGACTGGATCGAGGAGCATCTGCGGCACGTGCTGGACCGGGACCGGCGCTTGGCCGAATATCGCGGGCGGCTCGTATCGGTGGCGGGCCAGGAAAGGCGGGGCGGCGTCTCGCGCGAGGACGCCGTGTTCGGTTTCGTGCCCGAGTCGAGCGATGCGCCACCCGGCCGCGACACGGACCTGTACGACATCCTCATCACGACCGACGTGCTGGCTGAGGGCGTGAACCTCCAGCAGTGTCGGAATGTCATCAACTACGACCTCCCGTGGAACCCGATGCGGCTGGTGCAGCGGCATGGCCGCATCGACCGAATCGGGAGCCCGCACAAGGACGTGTATGTCCTGTGCTTCTTCCCAGACAAGCGGCTTGACGCGCTGCTGGACCTGGAGAATCGTATCCGGCGAAAACTGGCCCAGGCGGCAGCCACTATCGGCGTCGAAAGCGAAGTCATCCCCGGCGGCGCGACGAGTGACGTGGTGTTCAGCGGGACACGGGCCGAGATTGAGTCCCTGCGCCGCGAGGAAACAGACCTCCTTGAGACGGCGGGCGAGGACCCGCGGGCACACACCGGCGAGGAGTACCGTCAGGAACTGCGTAAGGGGCTTCAAACGCGCGGGGAGGCCGTCAAGACGCTGCCGTGGGCTGCCGGTTCGGGGATCGTGGGCGGACCGGAGCGCGGGCACTTCTTCTGCGCCCGCGTGGGCGACCGCGTGTTCCTGCGGTTTGTGCCAGCCAGTGGCGCCGACGTGGTTCGTAACACGCTGAACTGCCTTCGGACGATCACGTGTGCCGAGGATTCGCCGCGGCATCTGCCACCAGAACTGGCTGAGGCCACCTACGGGGCCTGGGAGCGGGCACGGCGCGACATCTACGACGAGTGGACGTTCTCGACGGACCCCGCCAATCTTCAGCCCCGCATCCGCCCCTTCTTCCGGGCGGCGGCTGAACATCTGCGGAAGTATCCGCCAGTGGGCGTCTCGCAGAGCGAACTCGATGCCACGATAGAGGCGCTGGAGGCCCCTTGGGGCGTCCGGTTCGAACGAGCCCTGAAAGCAGTGTTCGACCCCGAGGCCGACAAGCCCCTTGCGGCCTCCGCGGTCTTAGTCGAGAAGGTCCAGGAACTGGGTCTTCAGCCTTTTGTCCAGCCCGAGCCGCTCCCGGTGATCGACGAGGACGAAATCGCTTTGGTCTGCTGGATGGCGATAGATGGCACGTGACCGGACAGAAGTCGAACGTGAGTACGCGCTTGTCCGTCAGTGGTCAGTGTATGCGGAGCGCCTGGGCTTTGGGCGCCTGGGCAAGCGCATCCGCGCCGCCTTCGCCTCCGCCATCACCGGCCTCCTCCGCCAGAATCGCCTCGAACACGACGGCTCCCAGATCTGGAGAAAGAAATGAGCGAAGAACTGTCTCCTCTCCCATCCGATTCCCCCTTCGCCTCCATTAAAGCACGCGACCTCGCCGTCAAGCACCACCTTCACGACCTAAAAGGCAGCGGCAGGAAAGGCAAAATCACCCTGGCCGATGTCCGGGCAAAGGTGACAGAGGTAACACGACTACGCGCGCGCGAGGCGGGTTCGAGCCTTGCCGAGGTCTCCAAGGAGAGCGGCACGGACAAGGACCTCCTGCCGACGTGGGCCGACGCCTTCATCGCCGCATTGACCGGCGATCCGAATGTCAGCAGGTCGGCAGCGGCGGCGGGAGTTTCTCGCAAGAGTGCTTACGCAGCGAAGAAGAAAAGCGCACTCTTGGCGGAGTTGTGGGACGAGGCCCTGAATATCAGCACCGACGAGTTGGCGAGCGAGGCCCGGCGTCGAGCGATGGAGGGCGTGGAAGAGCCCATCTACTACGACGGTATCAGAGTCGGCACGCGAACCATCTACTCCGACAAACTCATGGTCCTCCTACTCCGGGCCCACCGGCCAGCGATGTACGCGGAGCGCAGCATCCTGAAGGGCACTTTCAAGCATGACGTCCCAGGCAGGGTCGTCCGTCCAAGCGACGAAGGCGAACGGCGCCTCGCCGCCCTTGTCGAGCGGCTCGCGTGTCAACCCACCGAAGGGTGCCGAGGACGCTGAAGGCTAACGTCGCGTGGCGATCGGAGTCTTGGCGGCTGCGGGAAGGCGTGGTAAAATCTTGGTGTAAGGAAGCGGCGGGCTGATCACTCGCCGTGGCGATCCTGGCGGGGCGGCGCTTTCCTGCCCTTTCGCGCCGCCCGCCGGGGCCGCCCCTCACGGAAAGGGTAGAACATGCCGCCAGATCGCCCTTCACCCCAAGAACGCGCAGTCGCAATCGCCAAGAAGGTTGACCACCTTTTCAGCCTCAACCGCCGCAACCACGACTACTTCCTGTCGAACGTCGAAACCTTCAAGCAGGAGGATGCAGCACGGAAGGAGCGCGAGAAAGACGCCGAGAAGACCTCCGACGAGGCGGACCAGGCTATCTTGAACGAACTTGAGACGATAAAGGCGGGCAAGGCAACGCCCAGCCTGACGGACAAGAAGAACCGGCCTGGGCCGGGATGGGAATGGCAAATCGTATTCTCCAACAGCAAGGACGGCGCGCCTGTGCCGCACATGGTAGAGGGCTGGATACCGCCGGAAGCCGCGCAGGCTCAGGCGATCCTGAGTGAGGTGGCGGAGGGGAAGATATATTGGCCGGGGCCGCCCACACCCGCCACGATGGTTGCACTGCTTGGGGCCTTGCATGACGAGTGCCTGCCGGACAGCCCGCCCATTCTTGACCCGGCCAGCAGCAAGCCTCTTAGCGTGGCCCAGGCCCAAGACCCCGGTCTGTGGGCCTTGTTTGGGGCGCGCTTGTGGTGTGTCTGCGCGAAGCAGGGGGCCACAGATCGGCTGGATGCGCTGGAAACGTACCTCAACCACGTAAAGGCTGCCCTTGCCGAAGTCCAAACGGCGAAGCGTGGGACGGCCCCGCTAGCGGCCAAGACGCCGAGAGAACGTGCCCGCCGAATCGCCTTGAAGGTGGACCATCTTTTCCGCCAGAACCCGGCGCGGTGGAAAGAGCTGTGGGCCGCCGCCATGCGGGAGGCCGAACAGTGGCACGCGCGGGAGGAAGGGGTCGAGAAGAGGCGACAAGAGGCCCTGGACGACGTTTGGCGCGAGAAGCGGGCCGTTGAGGCAGGAACGGCCAAACCGTGCCTGACGGACGAAGCGACAAGCCCCGGCGAGTTCTGGCGCTGGCAGTGGGTTGAGATCAGCGATCCCGCGAACCGACTCCGCGTGCAGAACTTGGGGGCTTGGATGCCCCCCGACGCGCTCGGATGGATGCCGGACGCGAACTCACCGACCGAGAAAATCTGGCCCGGCCGCGATCCGACGCTGGCCGCCATGTACCTGACGCTGGCGGTCCTACACGATGGGATCGGTGAGGGCTGGGGGAAGATTCTGGATTCCACAACAGCCGACTCCGGGGCCGTCGGCTTCATCGAGGTCAAAAACTTCGACGATGGCGCGGTGTATTTCTCGATCCGGGACATCCCCGAGCCTGGCGAACTGAGGTATAGCGCGCAAGGTGTGGAGCGGCTGGCAAACCACCTGAATGCGGTCCGGGCGGACCTTGAGGCAAAGGAAAAGGCCGCCAGCAAGCGCCCCACACTGAAAGCCACGATCTTAGGCAAAGAAGCCCGCAGCGGGGGCCGGGAACCGCGTCAACACTTCACCTTTGGAACAGGACAGGCCTTCTACAAGGACCGTGACCTGGAGTTGCCTGCCGGGTTGCCAGTGACCGTCCTACAAAGACTTGTGAAGTCCTTTGACCGAACGGTTCCCCATCAGAAACTTCACGACCAAAGCCACGAAAGCGAGGCTTCCGAAGAACTCCGGGAAGCCATCCGCAAGATTCGCCAAGCATTCAAGCGCTACCGCGTTCCCCACAAGGTCCAGTCCAAGCGGACCGCAGGCTACTTGATTCAGTAGCCTCCACGTTTCTCCACGATAAACTTACGATATTCCACGATAGACTTACAGACATTCGTTCCATGCTCGACGATAATTAGGGCATGAGAACGAAAACGGTTTCAGCCATTGACCGAGAGATCGCCTTTCTGCGGGCGCGGGTCAGGCGTCTAAAGGCCGAGCGCCGCCTTGCCGTCCTGATTGCGCAAGAACGGGAAACCGGCAAACCCTCCCATAACGCCGGGGGGCCCCGCCATGACTGAGTTATCCCCCGTTGAACCGCTGGCCTACTCGATTCGCCAATGCGCGGCCGCAATCGGCGTTAGCGAGCGGCAAATCTACGTCCTGGCCGCGCGGGACGGCTTGCCGACCGTCAAGATAGGTGGCCGCAGGCTGGTGCGCGTGGCCGACCTGAGGGCCTGGCTTGCGGCACAACCGGCCGCCGTGCCAGCGTTCATTGACCGCCAGCGCCAAGCGACAACTACGACGGCCCGAGCGGGAGTAGCGGCCCCATGAACAAGCCGCTGGACAGCGCACCAGTGAGAGCCCTTGTAGATAGACCCGCACGGGAGGCCCTCACGGGTGAGGCGGTCAGCGACTCACCCATGCGCGCCCTTGAAGAGAACCTCGTAGATTTAGGCCTTGTCTTTAGGGGAGAGGGAACTCACGCCAAGGAGCAGTTGAAGGCATTTTTGGCAGACCTTCGGCCCGAATCCCTACAATCGCTGGCCGACGCCTGGGGCGTGTCTTGCGCCAGCCTTGAGGCCCTGGGTGTCGGGTTCGCGGGGCATGGCTACACGTTCCCAATGCGGGCCGCCGAGGGACAGGTGATCGGATTTCGACTTCGGCCCTGGAGCGAAACCGGCGGGACGGTGGGCAAGTACAGCCTTCCGGGGAGCCGCAACGGCCTCTTTATCCCGGAGGGCGTGACCTCGGGGAACGTGCAACTTCTCTGCGAAGGCGAGTCGGACACGGCGGCCGCGCTGGTGCTCGGGTTTGCGGCCATCGGGCGGCCGGGGGCACGGGAGGCCGTCGCGGATGCGGTCGCGTTCGTGAGGCAATGCTTGAGCGCTTGTCCATGTGTCCTTGCCGACAACGACGAATACGGACGCGCCGGGGCCGAGGCCCTGGCCGACGCGCTACTTGCTGCCGATGTGCCTTGCCGCGTCCTGGCCCCGCCGGAGGGGATCCAGGACTTGCGCGAGTGGGTCAATAAGGCCCGCCTCAGCCCACAAGTCCTCGCGGCGGCCATCGAGAAGAAGGCGATCCGATACCCGACCAGGTGGCCAGCAGGCTTCACGGCCCTGCCGCACGCCCTGGTGCGCTCGGGTGTGATCGCCAGGATCCGCCCGACGGCGTGGGCGGTCCTTTCAGTCATCGGCTCATTTCAAGACAAGGGCGGAACGGCCTGCCCAACGCGGGAGGTGATCGCCAAACTCGCAGGGGTCAGCGTGCCCACAGTGGACCGGTGCCTGGCGGTCCTGCGGCGAGAGGGGCTTCTTCAATGGGTGCCGGGCCGGACAAGCCGCGCCAACACCTATTTCCCGGACTTCGGCGCAGTCAAGGGGCTGCGGTTGAGGCCGCACCGGGTGCGCCCGGCGCTGCGGCACGCCGGCGCGAAGAAGAAGAAGAAGACCGAGCGGGGTTTCGACGTGAGGAGCACCGTCGAGCGGCTGGCGAAGTGCCTGACGCCTGCGTACCGGGCGGCCGTCGAACGGAACCGGGCGCGCCGCGGCCGGGGGAAGGGCACGGGCCATGGATGAGGGCCGGAAGGCGCGGACTTTGCGGGCACTGGCCGACTACTTGCGCGGTGGGGCGTGTCGGCGGTCCGGGCTGCGTCGGGGGAGTTTTGTTAGGCGGTTGCGCGCGCGGGAGCCGGAAACGGGCTATCAGGAAAGGGGCAAGGCGATGTCGTGGTCGGACGCAGAACGGGCGGCGTGGCGGGAGAAGCGGGCGGCTAAACGAGAGGCAAAGGCGGCGCGGCGCGAAGCGAACCGGGCGGCCTGGGTGAGGAGGGCGCTGGTGCGGGTGATCCAGGAGGTTGAGCGCGAGGCGTGGGGCGCGGCCGCGCGGGAGGCGTCCGATCTGCTCGTCCTGCTGCGGCGGCGGGCTGAGGACTTCCCAGGCGATGAGCCGTCGGCAGGGCTGGCGGAGGGCAGAAGGCCGGAGGGCGATGCCCAGGGCGGCGGGCAAGGCGAGGACCATGACGAACCGGAAAACGTTGACCTGTGAACGGTGCGGGCGGCGCGTCCTTGTCGGCGTCGAGGCCGAGGCCGCGCGCTGCTGGGCGTGCTGCGGTTTCATCGGCGATCCGCCGGCGGCAGCGGGCCGGAGCCTAGACGCGCCGCACCGGCGCGACCTGGCCGAGTGCTGCAACTATTCCGACGGAACCTGCATCGTCCGCGAGCGTGGCCCGTGCATCGTCCTGGACGGCGGGCGCTGCGGCTGGTACGAGCGGGCGGTCAGGCCCGCCGGACGGATGGGCGGACGCATCTGTGCGGTCTGCGGGGCGGAAGTCGGGTCACGGCGTCGGCTGTGTGATTCGTGCCGACGGGCGGCATCCCGCAACGCCAAGCGAGAATGGAAGCGACGAAAGATGTCTCTGGTAGATAGTTATGCTTCGCAACCGGCCTGTGCGCCTAAGAATTCGCAGCCGCACGGGGGTGTTTCTTGCGGCAATGGCTCAGGGTAGCCGGAAGCGTCGAAACTCTCTACCGGCGGCCCCTGGCGGGGCATGAAAAGAGGCGGGCGATGCGTGCTGACAAGGGCGAGGTCGGCCCGGAGTTTCCCGAAGCCATCGCGCGCGGGTGCGCGAGGGCAAGGCTGGCGCGGATGACGGGCAGGCGTGGCCGGACGGAAATCCCCAAAAATCTTCGGATTCCACTTGACATGAAATCAAGTTCAGGGTAAAATGCCGATGATGAAACGGAAACGCGCCAGGTTGAGTGACCAGATTCGGCGGGCCGTGGACGCCTGCGGCCTGAGCCGGTATCGCATCTGCAAGGAAACGGGGATTGACCAAGGGGCCTTTTCCCGATTCATGGCGGGCAAGGTAGGGCTGACCCTGGCGAACCTGGACGCGGTGGCCGACATGCTGCGCCTGGACGTGGTGGCGCGCGGCAAACCGGCTCCGATTCCCGAAGCCAAGCGCGGCCCCAAACCGAAAGGCAGGTGACGTATGGCGAGCATTTCCCGCAACAGTAAGACAGGGCTTCGGGTGCTGCTGGTGATATGCCCCGACGGCAATCGCCGCCGGATTCGCTTGGGCAGGGTGACGGCGCGACAAGCCGAGGACATTGAGCGGCATGTCGAAAACCTGGCCGCCGCCCGGAGCACAGGATCGCCCTTGGCGCCAAGCACGGCGGAATGGCTGGGCGCCGTACCCGACACGCTGCGGGCTCGGCTGGTGCTCTGTGGGCTTGCCGAAGGCCGCGCGCGGGCCAACGTGCCGACGCTGAAGGCATGGCTTGATGAGTACACCCAGGGACGGGGCGACGTGAAGCCGCGGACCCGCGGCATTTACGGCGATGTCCGGCGGAACCTGCTGGACTACTTCGCGCCCGACAGGCCGCTGGACACCATCACGGCCGGCGAGGTGGACGGCTTCGCGGTGCATCTACGCACCAGCGCGAAGTTGGCCGAAAGCACGGCCCGGCGGCGCATGGGCATTGCCAAGCAATTTTTCCGGGCGGCCGTCCGCCGCAGGCTGCTGGCCGAGAATCCTTTCGACGGTCAAGCGGTGTCGGCCCGTGCGAACCCGAAGCGTATGGCCTTTGTGAGCCGCGCGGATACGGCGGCGGTGCTGGCGGCCCTGCCTGATGCCAAGTGGAGGTTAGCCTTTGCCCTGGCCCGCTACGGCGGCCTGCGTTGCCCGTCGGAGATAGCCGGCCTGAAGTGGTCTGACATTTCGTGGGAGCCGAAGCGGGAGCGGTTCACGGTGCACGCGGTCAAGACTGAGCACTATGCCGACGCCGGAATCAGGGTGGTGCCGATCTTCCCCGAGTTGGCCCCGCTATTCCGTGACGCCTTCGAGGCGGCCGAGCCGGGCGCGGTTTACTGCTGCCCGCAGTATCCGGCCAACTTCTGCGGGCAGATGTATCGCAAGGTGGTATTGCAGGCCATGGCGCGGGCCGGCGTGAAGCCCTGGCCGAAACTCTTTCAGAACTGCCGGGCGAGCCGGGAAACGGAATTGGCCGAGAGTTACCCGGTTCAAGTGGTGTGCTCGTGGATCGGCAACTCGCCGGCGGTTGCGGCGAAGCACTATCTTCAGACGACCGAAGCGCACTTCCTGCGGGCGACGACTGAGGGGGCGCAAGGGGGGGCGCAGAATGTGGCGCAGCAGTCGCCAGAAATGCCGCGCAATGCTCTAAAGAGCAAATCGCCCGAAGCGGTTCTACAGGCCGCTACAGGCGATTGCGCACATATGCAGATAAATCTGGTGCGCTCGAGAGGAGTCGAACCTCCACCCGGTTGAGCCGGACTAGGACCTGAACCTAGCGCGTCTGCCAGTTCCGCCACGAGCGCACAATGTTGTCAGCCACTCACCACCACCCTATACTAGCGGCGTAAGGGCCGCTGTCAAGGCATTGCGCCTTTCGAGGCGGTCGGGGAAGCGAGCGGGCGCATTCCCTATCTTGGCACATGCCGCGGCGAGGAACGTCGCCGCGTGCTCCCGCACGCGGCTCACCGTGTGAGCCGCCCGCGGACTTGTCTCGGCGTAGCCCGCAGGGCGAAGCCGGAAGCGGGCGGGTACGTTCCCTACCTTGGAACGTGCCGCGGCGGCGCGCCGGGATCACGGCTCGAACGGCGGAAACCGCCGACGGGAGTGGACGATGCAAACGGGCATTCTGGCGATCGGCCTGGTGGTCGCCCTCGCGCTGCCGCGACAGATCGACGACGACGCCGACCCCCTCTTGAACCCCCAAGCCGACGTCGCGCGCGACCCGCCCGCCTACTATTCCGACGCCCTCTTCCAAAAGATGGGCGAGCCGAAGCCCGGCGACTGGATGGCCGCCCACCCCGAGCCTGCCCAGTCCTTCGCCGACTACGTCCGCTCCGGCCCGAACCGGCCTCGCCAGGTCCGCCACTGGATCGTCCTTCAGCCCCTCGGGACGATGACGCCGGAAACGCGCGACCGGATGGAAACGTTCCGCGCGTTTCTCGCCGCCTACTACGCCCTGCCCGTCCAGACCGGGGGGTGGATTCCCATGGCCAACGTCAAGAGCCGAGAACGCGATCTCTACGGACGCACGTTCCGCCAGTACCTGACAGGCGACATCCTTCAGAACATGCTCCTGCCGCGCGTCAAGATCGGCACGTTCGCGATGCTCGGCGTGACGATGGACGACCTATACCCCGAGGAATCGTGGAACTACGTTTTCGGGCAGGCGTGGCTCGCGCATCGTGCCGGCGTGTTCAGCCTGGTGCGGTTCTACCCGGAGTTCTGGGGCGACGAGCGGACCGACGCCGCCGAACGCCTCGGCCTCGCGCGCGGCCTTCAGACGCTCGTCCACGAGGTCGGCCACATGTTCGGCGTCCACCACTGCCAGACCTACGAGTGCGTCATGAACGGGTGCAACAGCCTTCGCGAATCCGACGCGCGGCCGATCCACTTGTGTCCGGAGTGCCTCAAAAAGTTCCGCTGGAACATCGGCTTTGACGTCGTGGCCCGCTACGAAACGCTGAAAGCGTTCTACGAAGCCCACGACATGAAGGCCGAGGCCGAGTGGATCGCGAAACGCCTTCGCGAGTGCCGAGGCACGGCCGGTGGCGACGAAAAGCCCGCCGAACCGTCGACCGGCAAAGGCGCGAGCCCGGCCCCGAACTCGGCCGCCGGCGAGCCGGGAGGCGGTCCGCCCGCCTCCCGGCCGGAAAAAATCGTGGCGGAGAACGGTCCACTCCGGTAAATTGTCTCCCGCGGAGTGCCCAGGTACACGGATAAGCGGTCATGCAAGACAACAGGCCCCTGCCCCCCGTTCCCGGCGCCAAACACCCCTTCCCGGAACCGTACCGCAAATTGCTGGCGGACGGGCTGTTCCTGCTGCTCGCGTTCGCGATCATTGCCGGCTGCGGGGGGCCGCTGCGGTTTCCGTCGGTGCCCCTGGCAGAGAAGGAAACCCACCTCGGCCTCGTGCGGGCTTATGACACCAACGGCGACAAGCGGGCGGACTGTTTCCTGACGCGCAATGCCGAGGGCCGCGAGTTCCGCATCGGCTACGACACGACGGGCGACGGCGCCGCCGATTCCTTCGTCAACCTCGACGACATTCCTTTCGCCGATTGCCGCCACGTCGTCATCGTCCTCGATGGCGTCCCGTGCGACCTCGTCGAGGCGTTCCGCGCGAAGGGCCGGCTGCGGCTGTTCTATCCGCCCGCGCGCGTCATCTCAACCTACCCCGCGATGACGGACCTGGCGCTCGCCGAGGTCTTCGTCAGCCCGAAGCCTCTCGGCTTCGAGTCGCTCTACTACGACCACCGGGCGAATCGCCTTACCGGCGGCAACGGCGACTACCTCAGCCTGAAGAACGAGGCCTGGGCCCGCGTGGTGGACTACCGCGCCGGGACGCTTCTGGACCCCATCGCCTACCTTTATCCCAACTATGCCTTCGACCGGGAACTGGACGATTTCACGAACCTCCTGGCGCGGCGCGACCGGCGCCACGTCATCGGATACTTCGTTTCCACGGCCGGCCTCGCCACGCGCGAGGGCGCCCGAGGCATCGAAAAGGCCCTCGACGCGGTGGATCGCCTCAGCCATCAACTCGTCGCCGAGTCGCGCGGCCTCGTGAAGATCACCGTGCTGGCGGACCACGGCCACACGCTCAAGCGGTGCGAGCGCATCGATTTCCGCAAGTTCCTCAGCGAAAAGGGGTGGCGCATCACGGACCGCCTGAGCGGGCCGCGAGACGTCGCCCCGGTCGAATTCGGCCTCATCACCTACGCCTCCTTCGCCGCGCGCGACCGCCCCGGCCTCGCCGCCGACCTTCTCCAACACGACGGCGTGCGGCTCACCTTCTACCAGGATGCCGGCGCCATTGTCGTCCGCACCCGCGACGGCGAGGCACGCATCGAGCGGCGCGACGACCGCTATCGCTACCGCGCGTCCGCCGGCGACCCTTCGACCATGCCCTTCGACGGGCTCAGGGCCGTGAGCATGGTCGAACGGCTCAGGGTCGCCCTGAGCAAGTCGAAGGGCGACCCGCTCCAACTCGCCCCTATCCTCGAACGCCTCAAGGCCGAGGGAAAGGTGGACGCCGACGGGTTCGTCGCCGACCGCGACCTCTTCCTCGCCACCGCCGACCATCGCTACCCCGATCCGCTGGATCGGCTCTGGCGGGCCTTC
>Ga0315289_10002194_pt1 | contig 30148 bp, 29 predicted proteins | sample YL17G11_40_MG_FD_203452 | JGI IMG/M metagenome (GOLD analysis project Ga0315289, IMG submission 203452) | Sediment microbial communities from Yellowstone Lake, YNP, Wyoming, USA - YL17G11_40 | ecosystem: Environmental > Aquatic > Freshwater > Lake > Sediment | place: USA: Wyoming | collected... | reverse complement strand
TTTATACATCGTACGGTTCGTAGCGTGAAAGAAAAATGGTAAAACCTACAAAGAAAATGCCTACGATCGAAAGGAGCGCAAAGAACTGCTGGACATCAGCCCGTATCATCGCCAGTGCGATCGAACCCAGGACAACTTGAATAGCATATAAGGTTAAAACGGTTGCCCGCTGTGAGAAACCCATCAGATGGATGCGATGATGGGAATGATCTTTCCCCGGCTGGCTGAATTTTATGTTATGAAGAAAGCGGTTAACAAAAACGAAATAGGTGTCAAAAATTGGTATTCCTAGGATGATTAGAGGCACGAGGAAAGATACGAACTGGAGCCGCTCCACTCCTAAAGAAAGGGCGACGCCCCAGAGACCGTAGATATTCAACTTTATCGCGAAAACGGCCAGCATAAAACCCAGAAAAGTCGAACCGGCTTCCCCCAGGAAGATCGAAGCAGGATTGAAGTTATATCTTAGAAAACCAAGCGTTGCTCCCATCAAAGTGATCGAGATCAGGATAAGATCTTTTTGTCCGCTGTTATATGCCAAAATAGCAAAAAACATGCTGGCCAGAAAAGTAATGCCTGAATCCAGGCCGTCCATGCCATCCAGCATATTCATGGAGTTGGCCATAAATGTAATAAAGCTAGCAGTCAAAATCCAGTTAATCCAATCTGTTCTAAAGAAGGTAAAATGGATTCCGCTAAAGTAAATGAAGGCAAAAGAAAACAATAAATGGGACCAGATCTTGTAACGAGCGCGGATGTTGATGCCGGCGTCGTCAAGCAAGCCAAATAACACAAAGAAAATCCCCATGACGAGTATGCCGATCAGTTCTCTTGAAAACCCGCCAAATATAATTAGGGCCAATGAAAAAGAGACAAAAATAGCTTCGCCGCCCATCAGTGGGACCGGTTTCTTATGGATCTTGCGGTGGCCGGGTTGATCGAGGATATTAAGCCGGAAAGATAAATATCTGGCTGCTGGGCTTACGATAAGGGAACCGATGAGAGCGATCACAAAGGAGATCAAATATTTTAACATCACAAGGATTATATATTACACAGTTATATTTATCAAATTGAGGCAAGGATCTCTTTAAAACTGTTTTTTGCCGCCAGAGGCATCTTTTATCATCTTCATGTCAGTCTCAAGCATGATCCCGACAAGTTCCTCAAATCGCACTTTAGGGGCCCAGCCAAGACTTTGTCTGGCTTTGCTGGAATCGCCTAGTAGGTATTCCACTTCGGCAGGACGAAAATAGGCAGGATCAATTTCAACTAAAACTTTATTGGTCTTGCGATCGTAGGCTTTTTCCTCTACTCCTCTATTTTTCCAATAAATATCGATCCCGGCCGCCGCAAAGGATCTTTCACAGAATTCCCTGACCGTATGGGTTTCATTGGTGGCGATTACATAATCATTTGCTTTTTCCGCCTGCAGCATCAGCCACATTGCTTCCACATAATCCGGCGCATAGCCCCAATCCCTTTTCGCATCTAAATTACCTAAATGCAATTTTTCCTGAAGGCCATGCTTGATCTTGGATACGCCGATCGTGATCTTCCTGGTTACAAAGTTTTCGCCTCTCCTTGGAGACTCGTGGTTGAATAAGATCCCGCTGCAGGCAAATAACTTGTAGGATTCCCGATAATTCACCGTTATCCAGTGCGCATACAGCTTGGCCGCCCCGTAAGGGCTTCTGGGATGGAACGGGGTTTGCTCATTCTGCGGCGCGGTCCCGGGTAAGCCGCCAAACATTTCGCTGGTGGAGGCCTGATAAAACCTGGTTTTTACCCCTGTTTCCCGAATCGCATCAAGCAGGCGTAAGGTCCCGACGGCATTTGTCTCGGCAGTATACTCCGGCACATCAAATGATATTTTAACGTGAGATTGCGCGCCAAGATTGTATATTTCATCCGGCTGGATTTTTTCGATCAAACGATTTAAGCTTGAGGAATCAGTTAAATCGCTGTAATAGCGCTTCACCTGGTTAAATAAATAATCAATGCGGCCGGTGTTGAAACTGGAAGCCCTCCTAACTGTTCCGCTGACATCATACCCTTTACTTAACAGCAATTCCGCCAGGTAAGAGCCGTCCTGGCCGGACATGCCGGTGATTAACACTTTTTTATTCATTCGCGCTCCTTTGCTTGATCATTTCATTTTCTAGCATCTTATCCAAAACCTTTTCGATTGATAAGCTTGGGGCCCAGCCTAATTTGCGTTTGATTTTAGCCGGATCCGAGTAAATGACTTTTGGATCATTTGGCCTAAAATATTCAGGATTCACTTCAATAACTTCATTATAATTCAAATCCAGGGCTTTTAAAACATACTCTAAGATCGCTTTTAAGCTGATCCGCCAGCCCGTGCCAACCACATAATCGTCCGCCCCGTCATGCTGTATGATTTTTGCCATTGCGATCGCATAGTCACCGGCATATCCCCAATCTCTTTCTATATCCAGATTACCGACTTGAAGCTTGGCCTCCTTCCCCAACTTGATCGCGACCAGCCCCTTTACGATTTTCGCTATAACAAAATCAGGTGAGTGGCGCGGCGATGTGTGATTGAACAAGATCGCGTTGCAGGCGAATATATTATAAACATTCCGATAGATTCTGACACAGTGATACGCCGAAGCTTTGGAAACCGCATAAATGGACATGGGATCGATGGGCGATCCCTCATTAAACGGCCGCGAACTGCCGCCGCCGAACATATCAGAGGAGGCAGCTTGCAGAAACCTTGTTTTAGGAAGCTGTCTCCGGATCAACTCTAAGATCCTGATCGCCGGCAGAAGATTGGTGGTAAATGTTTCAATCGGCAAGTCATAGCATTTGGAGACTTGCGAAATAGAAGCGAGATTAAATATCGCGTCTGGCTTGGTCTTTATTATTAGATCACATAAAAAATCGCCATCGGTGATCGAGCCAGAATAATATTCAATTTTTCCAGGAGCATCATAAGTCGGGCGGATATCGATCCCAATGACGTGGTAATTCTGTGACAGCAAATATTCTGCTAAATGATAACCGTCCTGGCCCGCGATCCCGGTAATCAATGCTTTCATTTTAAATCCTTAATATAAGACTGCAATGAATGTTTATATTATACATCGAATTATCATAAAAAAGATTTATCCGCATCTAAATGCTTTCAGATAAACATATCTCCTCAATCTATTCGGCATAAGACGCAGGCCAAAACGTACTAGTATATTTATAGCGAACTCAATAATATTGATAAATCCAAGTTTTAAAAAATCTATTTGCATTTTTATTTCACTAATAAGGTAACCAATTCCACCCCGTCGATTGATCATATCCTTGCCGGCCCTTACATTTACCAAATATTCCGGGATGTTGGCAAATTTATAACCCTTTACCAACATCCTGCCCCACAACGGGTAATCTTCCAATCCACGCATATTAGAATAACCACCCGCATCTAAAACCGCCTGTTTTTTGAACAAAACCGAAACATGGTTAACCGGCACTCTTGATTTAGCAAACCGCAGAAGCTCAGCGGGGTCTATCGGTAATTTTCGATAAGCGTAAACATTGCTCTCATCTTCATCAAATTCACTTATCCAGGTGCCAACAACGTCGATCTCGGGATGGGCTCGCATATAGTCTAGTTGTTTGGCGAACCTCTTTGGGTCGCAGATATCATCACTGTCCATGCGTGCCACGATCTCACTTGTACATTGCGGCAATCCCGCTCTGAGCGCTTGCCCCAGGCCAACATTGCTCTCCAAGGCCACAACCTTAATATTCATTCGCTCTGAATATCTCTCGATTATCGCTTCGAGCCTAAGCGTTATCGGGCCATCTTTAACCATAACGATCTCCGTTGGCCTGACCGTCTGGTTGACCAAACTTTGCAGCGCCCTGTCAAGATGCTCAGGCTTGTCGTTTAGATAAACGGACATCAAAACTGAGAAAGTTGCGTTGTTCATTTTGCTGCAACCTCTTGGAATATTGCTAAATATTCATCCTTGACCGCATCTATCGAGTACATATTCTCTGCTCTTTGTCGTGCGGCCTGGCCCATTTTTTGACGCAAAGCCGCATCCTGGATCAGCAGACCGAGCTTTTCAACCCATTCCTTCTCGTTATTTGCCCAGAATCCCTGCTTGCCATCCTCCAGGATCTCAGCATTCTCCCCGACTGGAGAGACCACAGAGGGAATGCCTAGCGCCATATATTGCACAATCTTGAAACCGCATTTACCTCGTGTAAATTCATTATCAGGCAAGGGATTGATGCCAATATCAAATGTCAGCCAGCAGCTTCTTTCGCTGATCAGGGTCCAAGGAACAAGCCTCAGCCTGTCGAACTTCAGATCTCCAACATATCCTTGTAGCACGACTTCAAGGTCCGGGAACTTGAGCAATAGCGTTTTAAGAGCACTCAGAATCAGGCCAATGAACGGCGTTGTACCATAACTGCCGGCCCAGCCAATCGTAATCTTTTGTTCCGATCCTTTAACCTTACTGGTCGGATTGGTATTTATTTTCATGTCCACAACGGTAGGTATTATCCTGACATTATCATTGTATTGTTTTGCAAATAGCGCTAAAGTTCGATTACCGGCAATCACACAGTCAGCCAACAATATATTCTGCCGGGTTCTCAAATGATTTAATTTGAGCCATTTTATATACTTATTCGCCTCACTAGTCACGGAAAGATAAATAGCATCATCAAAATCAAAGATGATTGGTTTGCGTAATATTCTTTTAATGATAAAAGCAAATATCTCCGGCCCAATCGGAACAATATTTCTGTGGATAAAAACAAGGTCACAATTAACTACTTTAAACAGGTCAAGAAACCTCCTTAAAAAGGCGGAAACAAAGAAAAATACCTTTAAGGGGATTACCAGCCAGCCACGCGAAAAATAGTACTTCTTGAGGCCTTTATTAACAAAAGGAGAAAAAACGCAGGTTATATTCTCAGCCTCAAACGTAGAAATAAATTGATGTGCACGAAAACGAGAACTGGCGGAGCCATCCACATCTTCAGGTGTAAAAAATATAATCTTCAACCTAAACTCCCCTTCCCCTTAATAAGCTATAATTGACTGAAAAAGGAACTATCTGAATATCATTATACTGCATAAAATATGGTTTTAATCCATTAGGAACCAGCGTTGCTGCTGAAGAGAGGGTGGAACAAATGGATGGAAGATAAGCTTCGAGCTCCCGCATTTCTTGCACAATAATAAGGTCTATTGACAAGTCGCGCCATACAGGATTATTACTCAATCCTTCAAGCTTGATCTTTTCCGGGATAATGAGACGATTTGCTTCACAGCCTTCCGGCAGAACATCAAGCATTAAGACCTTCTTCGCCTTTCTTAATTTAAAAGAGAGTACATTCCCTTCTTTTTCCATACCCATTCGGCTTAGAAGCAATACTAGATATTTTTTTAACGCCGGGGGGAAATAAGATTTAAGTGAGTTTATAATCAATGACTTAGATCGCGTACTGCCAGACGTAGTGTGAACATATTGACCGTATCTTTGCTGAAGCTGCCACAAAACCTTCTCAACTCCCCGTAAAACCGAGGGGGAATTATGCCAGAGGAACAAGGGAAAGACCATAACTTTCATTTTTTGTGCCAGACATTTCAGGGAAAAATCCGCTCCATACGTGTTCCAGCCCAGAGTAGGATCGAAACCACGCAAAGAGACAAACACATTTTTGGGAATTATCATAATGGATTCATCAACGGTTTGAGCATCCTGTGGAGTGCAAAAGGGTCGGCCCCAGATAGTTTTGCGGTCTTTGATAAAGCCAAGTCTCTGCCCGCTGTCGGACACGCCTGAACATCCAGCAATCCCGAATTGATAGGAATTTACCAATTCAGCCAAGGTTGCCAGCCAGGCTTGAGAATACAATTTAACGTCCTGATGCATGAATATCAAATATTCGCCATTTGCATCAAATGCTTTATCATTATAGGCATGACCGGCAGATAAATAGCGATTATCTGAGTTGTCGATAGGCAAATACTCATAATTGTCATAATTTTGTTCAAGTATGCTCTGGTCCGTAAATTCTTTGAAGATTGATTTATCATAATAAGTAGAAAAAATAGAAAACAACATGTTAATTTCCTTCTGACGAAGCAAGAATGCCAATTGATGAATACCTCTTTGAAAAAATGACCACCAAATAAGCCGTTATGATCATAACAAAGCCTGATGAGCCCATAATATATGGATTCGTACCAGCATAGAACAAATAGGCAACATAACCGCTGATAACTGCTGAACATAAATAACGGTTAGGCCCGAACCGATTGTGATCATAGAAATAGATAAAGACTGGCAGGATCAGGAAAATCCCAAAGAGCAAAAAGCCCAAAAAACCTAGTTGGAACAATAGATGGAGATACTCTAATTCAAAATATTTGCTATTAGTAAAATCCCTGGTGTATTGTACATTTCTGTAATTCTTTCCCATGACCCCAAAACCACCACCCCACAACGGAGCTCGCTCAATGTTATCAAAAAGAAATTCAGCTTGTTCGAACCTAATTGAATTAGAGAAGCTGGACATGTCCATTCCCTCCAGAGCTTCCCCTACCGCCTTGTAAATTAAAGGTGAAACTACGATTATCGCAAGCATAAAGATCATTACTTTTAACAACGGATCCTTAATCAACGGCCTCATTAATCTAAACCGACCTTCAAAGATCAGAAAAAATATTATTGCTAAAAACAGACCCAAATAAAATGCCTTGTTAAACCCAATAAAACTCGCAACAAAATTGACCAGGAATAACGCCTTCCACTTCGCGTTGCCATCGTAACGCATAACAGCCAGTAACATGAATAAATTCACAGGAAGAAACACATTACTCCTCAAGATGATCCTTACCAGCCCAGTAGAGGTTATATAAATATTTGAGCCTAATCCTGAGGGAAGCAGGAACCTAGACACGAGCGCGCGGTTGACAGGATCAAGAAACATATAAACGACAAACAGTATTATCGTAAAAAAAGCGATCAAACTGATAGAATAGATCATTAAATGCAGAAACCCCTTAAAAGATTCTTTATCATATAAAATATAAACAAAGAACAAGATCGATAAAAGCGGAAAAACATTTACAAAGTCAATTATGTTACTCAATGGATTACTGTTCAATACGCCAACCAACAACCAGATCATTGGAAAAACAAAACTGAAAAAGAACAAGAACAACAATAGATCAAATCTGATCTTTTTATTGATCAAAAATAAAGTCAGACAGCCAGCCCACGACATCAGCAATAGAAGCATGAATTTAATCGGTAAAGGCCCAATCTTACCATAAGGAAAAACCACCATAAATATTATGCAAATGTTTAACAATAGTTTGAACGGTTTCATCTCGATCCTTTTTGGGCAAAACATTCTGAAAATCTCTCCAGATAAAGTTTTGCCGCTTTTGCCCATTTCAAGTTTTCCACGACCCTTTTACCGTTACTGATCAATTCCGCCCTGAGTGCGGCATTGTTCAGCGCCTTGTCCACAGCATCCAGTATCTGGCCCTGCTTTTCGGGATCAATGATCATTGCCGCTTGACCAATGATCTCTTGGAAGACGTCAGCGTTGCCTACGATCACAGGCTTGTTATGAAGCATCGCTTCTAATGGTGGCAAACCGAACCCTTCATAGGTGGACGGGTAAATAAACACAGCGCAACCAGCGTACAGCGCATTAAGCTCATCATCGTTAACATGATCATAATGTAATATATATTGCCCGCCATGCCTGGCATTGACCTCTTCAATCATTTCCCTTAGATCGATCCTGGGCATGATCGCGTTCTTGCCCAGTAGCACCAGCGCTGTAGTCTTGCTAACAGCCAACCTGGCATCCCAGGCTTTTATTAACTCAACAACATGTCTTCGCTTGAACATCGTCCCTACATAAAGCGCATACTGTCCCTTTCTCACATTTGGGATCGTAATAAAGCGAGCGGAAGCCCCCGTCATCTTTTCAGGAATATCAATGCCGCAATGTATCACAGATATCTTATCAGCCGGGATATTATAGTGTTTGATGATCTCTTGTTTTGAGGTCTCTGAATCAGTTATCACCTTAGAGGCAAGTATGCATGATAGCCTGGAAATGATATCAGATAAAACATCCTTTTTTGGATATTCGTCCTTTAGCGTGTGATATGAAATATCGTGAACAACAACACATTTTTTCCCTAGATAAAAAATTGGAATCGAATAATACGGAGAGAAGAAAAAATCGACCTTATCCCGGAGCAGCCGTAACGGCAGTATAACCTGCTGCCATATAAGACCAACTTTTAGAAAGCGCTTGAGCATTTTAGGCATACGAACATCGCGGAAAATAAAATTTTGTCCCAAGACATTGAGATCAAACATCAATTCATCCAGGTCATCAAAATAAAGGATATATTCATTAGCCTGCCCGGCCGATGCCCATTGTTTTAACAGGCTGTACAATACCCTGGCGGTGCCCCCACCAAGCCCTTGCTGCAAGCATCTTGCGTCAATACCTATGCGCATTTATTCCGCCCCCGCCAAAATACGGGAATATTCCTTACACATACGCTCTTTAGAAAAAAATTGAACAGCCCTGGTCTTAGCCTTTTTAGCCAACTGTTCAGCATAATCCTTTTCAGTTAAGACCTTGATTAGCCCCGCAGACAACAACTCGCTATCATTAGGCGGGACCAGGACGCCGCATTCTTCATTTATTAGCTCAGGAATCCCGCCAACCGAAGTGGCCACTATCGCTTTCCCATATGCCATCGCCTCCAAGACAGAATAAGGCAAGTTTTCATTAAAGGAGGGAGTCACCGCAACATCGGCTATTTGCAAATATTTATTAATATTTGCCTGAAAACCGAGAAATAAGACCTTATCCGTTAAATCAGACTTATCGACCAAGGTCTTAAGGTCTTTTAAAAGATATCCCTCGCCAATGATCAAAAGAAGAGCATGCTGGACGATTCGGGCAATCTTCTTAAATGAAATGACCAATGTCTCTAAGCCTTTGTCTCTGACCAGTCGCGACACGCAGACCACAAGCTTTTTATCGAATAAGTTATACAGCCGTTTAATATTCTGGTCTTGTGACTGACCAGAGATCACAGATAAAACGCCATTATAGATCGTTGTGACGCGATTTGGGTCCAGCGCATAGTTATTGATCAAAAAGACTGAGGCGGACTTTGACGGGCATATACATTTTTCGGCAGCGCGCAAAGTTCGCCTCGCGATATATCGCCTAACCGATCCGATGAACGGATAACGCGAACCAGGAACAGCAGACATATGGACCGTACAGAATATCTTTTTTCGCGGCAGGGTGATCCTGGCAACCAGCGCTGCATATTGGCATGAATATGGAGAGATCAAATTAAAATGGACGACATCAGGCTTATGCTCTTTGAAGAGCTTTAGCAACTTAAAAAAGCCCTTAAGATCAAAAACGTTTTTTACCCTGCAGCCTGATATTGTAAACCCATTTAGTGAACTGATACGATCAAAGACCTGCGGATTCGCACAAACAAGGCAGATCTCATGCAGCCCGCCTGCAAGATGACCAATAATATCTTCCAAGAACCTTTCCGCTCCGCCAAATGCTTCTGTATCAGTGTAGAAAAGTATTTTCATTTATTCAGCCTCTTGCCCCAAAATAAACTTCAAAATCTTGTTCTTTAGCACCCGATATATATTACTGACATTCAGGACCACTGGAGTCGGCAAAATTGATAACATAATACAAATCAGGCCCAATAAATATGATCGGCAAGAAAATGCAGCCGACCTCAGATAAGTCCTGAATCGAGCATTGTCGCACCTAAGATATTCGAGCGCATATTTATATAATATCTTGCTCCTGACCTTTGCCGCGATATGAGACTCATGATCAGTAGAGACCATCTTGGGTATATATTTATTAAAATAATTCTCCAGCCGGCCCAATTCCTTGAGATAGCCACCGGAAGTGCTTCTAGCATAGACCCGGTAACGGGCCAACACCTCAGGCATAACAAAGATATGTTTTTCCTTTGATATCCTTAGCCAGAGGTCATAATCTTCAATAGCCAGCAGATCGCGGGCCTCATTAAAGCCACCGAAATGCAGCAAGACCGCTTTATTGGCTAAGACCGTTGAGGTCAGTAAACGGTTTCCCTCCATCATCTCTTCATAAATATTTAAGGATTTCTGCCGGAAATAGCACATCGGTCGGCCAGCTAAAGGCGTATCGCCAAAATATTCCATATTAGAAGAAACAATCTTGATATCAGGGTGATCCTTCAGAACAGCTACTTGTTTTGCCAATTTATCAGGCAACCAGATATCGTCATGATCCAAAAAAGCGACCCAATCTCCGGTCGCTAGTTTCAGCCCTTGGTTCCTGGCAACCGAAGGCAGCCCGCTGTTAGGCTGATAAAGATAGCGCAAGCGCTTATCCTGATAATTGTTAACGACTGCAGCCGAGCTATCAGTTGATCCGTCATCGACCACAATCACTTCAATGTCCTGATAGGTCTGAGCAAGTGCTGAGTCAATGGTCTCCCTGATATGCTTTTCCTGATTAAACAATGGGATCACAACGCTGATCAATCCGACATTCACACACCCATCTCCTTTCTCATTTTGGCCAAGCCATCAGCAAGAAGTAAAGCCATGAGATCCAAACGAGACGACATTTTGCTCGTATCATAAGAGGTATCCCTGGGACGTCTAACCAGCTCATTGAAAAAGCCCTGCTGCACAGGTCGCAATAGACCGGCATCAAGACCAAAGATCTCTGCAGCTCTTTTAATAAAGGAAAAAATGCTGTGTCGTTCGGCTCCGGCCAAATTAAAATCCTCAAAAATGTCCTCATGTATCATTTTCCATATTGCTTCAGCACAACTTCCACTATATAATGGATTGGAATATACATCATCGTAAAGGCTTAAAGGCTCCCCCCTCTTCAATTTAGATAATGCCAGCGTTAGTATATTGCCCCTTTCAAATGGATGATGCCAACCGTACATCAAGATAGGCCTGACAACAGCATGAGGCAAAGACAGCTCCTTAACCGGCTGTTCGCTGGCCAATTTTGTTTCACCATAGTAATTTATTGGGTGAGCCTGCGCTGTTTCAGAATATGGGGCATGATCGCCGTCATAGATGCCATTGGAAGAGATGTGGATCAATCGAGCATTATGTGTTTCACAACAGTGACAGATGTTCTTCGTGCCATCAACATTGATTGCCCAGGTTATTTCCTTGTTCTTTTCCGCAAAATCAGGACTGCCGATACTGGCGGCATGGATGACGACATCAGGTTGAAAGTTATTAAAAAGACCAGAATAACCATCTAGGTCGAGAATATCTAATTTTATATAAGAAACCAGCTTCGTAGGGGGAATATCATAGTTGCCCATATAAGTGCAAATTATCTGCCAGCCGGGATTTGTCTCAACCAGTGCCTTGCCTAAAAGCCCGGTGCCCCCGGTGATAAGTACTTTTCTAACTGTCATGATATATTCCTCATCACATTTATATCTCAAGGGACAACAACTCATTCATTGCTTTTAGCCCATACAATGGCAATGACTTCGGGTCACGATAATAAGGGTATACCTTTGTATTTTGCTCGAGAACGGCAATTTTATGAAATAATTTAACCAATCTGTGGTCCATGCCTGTTAACTCAGAAAACAACTTCGTCCATTTCGATATGTAATGATATATCCCATTTTTACTTAAATGTTCAACAAACAAAATGTTATCCCTGCGCATTTCGTAAGTTATTAATATTGGCACAAATATCAGGCTGGCAAGATCTAGAAAGGGCGCCCCATTAGGTTCGAAGTGTTCAAAATCTACAAGATTAACCGATGACTCATGGAATAATAGATTGTTATAAAATGAAAAATCACCATGCACTGCACACAGGGGCATATCTTCGTTTCTCAACAAATTTATATCTTTTAATAAATTAGCAATATAATTATCAACCGAATCAGTCAGAAGTTTTCTTTCATCCAACATCCTCCTTTGATCATTTATGGTTTTTGGCAAATAATCGCATACTTTAACAATTGCTGTTTTGGTTTTATATTGATATTTCGACAATAATTCAATTGCCAACATCATCTTTAAGTCCAATTTCCTATAATAGCTTCTTAATGATTCATTTTTAGGATTACAAGGAAAATGCTTACCCTGCAAATAATTCATAACCAATATGGTTATTCCCTCGATTTTTCCGTAAAACGCCAATTTCGGCATTGACATTTTAAGATTAGCTTCTTTAATTATTCTTGATAGATTCATTAGCGCTTCTGCTTCATACTTTATAACATCTGTTTGTGCTTTACTTCTGCCTACTTTACAGAAATATAATGGCGCCCCATTATCTTTTTCAACAATAAGATAATTTGCGGTCATATAATCTTCTGCTCTTCCGGACCCGTAGTAAATAAGATTTAATCGATTAACATCCATATTCTTAAATATGCCAGAATCAGACAACAAACGAACTAATCTTGGGTGGCTATCAGATGCCCCCCCATTCTTTTTTGCTACCGCAATGATACTAGGCGAGAAATATTTCATTAAGGACTTGGGCATTAAGGAAAAGAATATCCAAGCTCTTCTATTAAGAGCAATAATCATATTTTTAAATTTAGATATTATGTCGTGAGGTATAATATTTAAAGGATTAATATAATGCAGAAATGCTCCATAGAAACTTAATGTTTCAAAGCCGCTTTCATCAAGTATCTTTTTCAACCCCGAAGGAGAGTAGACATAAACCCTATATTCACAATTTAATCTGATTTTTGTAATAATGTTAGCCACCCATCGCGGCATAAAACTTACATAACGAAGATTAACATGCCCATCAGGCTGACCCATCAAATATATATAGCCTATAGCATTCTCTATAGCTATATATATGCACCCACCTGGCCTTAATACCCTTTTTAATTCTTTTAAAACATCAATCTGCATTTGTCTTGGCCTTTTTCTATGCGCATATATTTTATTATCGTCACGTCTCTGTCCCCAATGGCTTTCCAAAATAATGTCTTGTTCTAGAGCCACCCACTCTAATACCCCACTAAGCACTACAAAATCAAAATAATTATCAGGAAACGGCAATTTCTTTAATGAGGCCGCTACTGCTTTAACATTATTTAAGCCCATTTGACCCGCTCGTATCTTCAATACTTCCAATGTTTCTATTGTTTTATCAACCGCACAGATCTCTTTACAATATTGGGCAACAGGGATGGTCAGCCCACCCCACATGCTGCCAGCATCCAACACTCGGGCATTCTCATCTATTGGCCACAAGAATTGGCAATCCGCACGACTAAAATCGGAAAAATGGCTCATATACTGGGGGACAACTTCTTTGGCTGCCTTAAACCAATCCCCGCTATCTTTTGCTTTTTCAATAAAGGTTCTCATCTTTTCTCTGCTAACATTACACCAATATTCATCCCTTTCACGGAAGTCAGGGATAGAATTAATAATTCCGTACGATTGGCCGCAGTGAGGACAGATCAACTTATCTGCTAATTTAGTTAAATCCGTCTTACAGTTTAAGCATAACAAACCCGTTTTATCCATTTATTGTTACTTCCTTTAAATCAATAGCCGTGTTCACAATTGAGTTTTTTATATATAATTTATAGAACGCATAAATAAACAATAATAAACTTTTAAAAAGAAACAAAACGTAAATTGTCCATGTCACAAAAATGCCAGTCAACAATTCAAAAATAATCAACAAACATACAAGATCAATGGTCCTGGCACGATCATCAGGAAAACCTTTTAAATAATAGTCATTAATTAAACCAAAGAGCCTGCCTTTATTCTGCTGTCCTACAGATGAGCTCTTGTTACTTATATCCTGTTTTATGACAGGAACATTTAGCTTACTCCAACCCTGATCGAGAATAGTCCTAACTAAAAGATCATTACCAAAGACTAAGGGATTAGCCGCTAATAAAATAGAATAAAGAGGGGCCAAATAATAAAAAACAGCCATCTTTGAAGCATGAGCCAGGTAAAAAGACAAGCCCACCCAAAAACCAATAGCATTAATCATGGCCCCGTATGGATCAAGTACATATCCAGTTAAAGATGTTTGCTTTGTTATCCGGGCAAAATGCCCATCGCTCCAGTCAAATATTCCTTTAGAGAAAAATATAAATAATGCCAGTAAAATAGTTATATTTGTCGGAATTGATAGGAGAATTCCTCCCAACAAACCACAAAAAGCGTATAACAGTGTCACGGCATTGGGTTTGATTTTTGTTTTAAGCAAAAAGAAAACTAATATTGCGCTTGCTTCCATATAAAACCGGGCTTTAATAAATGTATATGGATTTCTCGCAAAATCGTTAATATAAGGATATAAACGGCCGTTATATTCGTATTGGTCTCTTCTAAGTTCTGCCAAAGATGGCATAGCATTCATTTCAATGTTACTCCCATATTATTCAACATTCTAGATAACAATTTTAGAAAATTTGTTATATCCCGCTCATCAATGGCACCAATATTTGCCAGCCGGAAAGACTTTTCCCTGCCGACTTTCCCGGGATAGATTGTAAAGCCCCGCTCATACAGGAAATCATGCAGGGAATCAAAATTATATTTGGGATGATCCGGTTCATAAACGGTCAATAAAAGATGCGATTCATCTTCTTCTTTATGGAACAACCTGAAGCCAAGATCCAGCAACCCCTGACGAAGCGTTCGCCAGCTAGAGGTGTAACGTTTATAGCGATTAACTCCGCCTTCTTTAAAATATTCCTTAATAGCCTGCTTCAGAGCGTAGGCAACCTGGACTGGCGGCGTGAATGGCAGCTGCCCAGTTCTTTCCAGATGCTCATATTGATTGTATAAATTAAGGTAAAATGATCTTCTTGGATAATCTTTCGTCTTCAGCAGTTCAGTCTTCCGGCTGATAATAAAAGAGAGGCCAGCCATCCCTTGGATACACTTATTGGAGGTTGACATTAAATAATCTACCTGGCATTCTTTGACACTGATTGGGATGCCGGCATAACTGGAAATCGCATCAATGATATATGTCCGATCACCCGTCTTGACAATCTGGCCGATCTCGGCGATCGGATTAAGAATGCCTGTCGTCGTCTCATGATGAACGACCGCCACACAGGCGATCCCGGGATCAGCCTGAAGTGTTCTTTGTACCGTAGCCAGTTCGATTTTTTCTCCCCATTCATGATTGATAGGTACACAGGCGATCCCATAGGCCTCAGCGATTTTTACCATCCTCTCCCCGTAAGCACCATTAACAACAACCCCGATTTTTTTGCCAGGCGGGACCACAGAATTAATGACCGCATCCATCGCCGCCGTCCCTGACCCGGCAAATAATACAGTTGTATATTCATAACCGCCCTTAACGATCCTGGTCAGATCAGCGCAAAGCGAGCGGAGCAATTGACCAAATTCCTTTTCGCGGGGACAGATATCAGGCACGACTTGAGCATATTTAACTGAATCGGTGGTGGTGGCCGGGCCAGGATTCAACAGGATATTCCTTTTGATTTTTTTCATTTCTCGCGCTCCTTTATTTTGGGGAGGACCACTTCTTTCGCCCGACGCAGATGATCTTCATCATCGATCTCACACCAAGCATAATCATCCATCTTATTCACAAATATCTTCGCTTCGCCAGAAACACCTACCAGCACATACTCATAATCCAGTGTTGGCTTAAGCGGGAACTGCTGTTCGGCGTAGCGGCACATTAAATTAAAAAGCGATCGGGATATTTTCGTGATCCCGACCAACTCTGAATATATGTTTTTGAGTTTAGCCGGTTCTTTTGACATGTTCACCAGGTTCCTTTCCTGATCAACTTCTATGTAAACCCCATCGCCAGCATCAGTTCTGTCGCTTGAGAGAATAATGTCCTTTTGCTCGCCGGAGAGCAATTGCCGTAATCCATTTAGATCATAAAGCAGATCGGATTCAAGTAAAAGAAAATCTTCTGCAATTCTTTCCCTGAGATTGTAAAGCGTGTACATACTTCCGGTATCGGCGAATTTTTCGTTCTTGATACATTCGATGCCAGGCCAGCGTTCAGATAATCGCTTAAATTGGTCTGCCAGATAGCCTGTGCCGATTATTATCCGCTCGATCCCGACCGCTTCTAATTTCCTGACCGACTGCTCGATAAGCGGACCCTCACCTAAAACAATAAAACCCTTCGGTTTATCCCTGGTTATTTCTTTTAACCTGCTCCCCAACCCTGCAGCCAAGATCACCGCGGTTTTCACCTTAACGTTCATTGAGGAACCTCATCAATCTCTTTTTTACTTCTGACGGAGTGATCTTCGGTCTGCCCAGGTTTTCTTTTGTCCCTTTTGCGATTTTTAGATAGAGAAAAGTCAAGGCCGGTTTTGCCTGCCAGAGCATGATCTCGGCTTGCAATTCTCGGAGATTATGAATATAAACAACCTGTGAGTAACCACAAGCGGCAGTTACATCAATAAAATCAACATTATGGGAAACAGTCTGCTGGCCGCCGGTCGATTCATGGGCGTTATTGTCCAGCAGGATGTGCAGCATATTGTTTGGCGCGGCTGAAGCGTTTGTTGCCAGCGCCCCCAAGCGCATCAGTAAAGCACCATCGCCATCGATCGCCACAACCTTTATTTCTCTTTTTGCCAGAGAAAGACCCAGCCCCACCGAGCTAAGACACCCCATGGAACCGACCATATAAAAATTATTTGGAGCGTCCTCGAGCTCATAAAGTTCTCGGCCCGTAAAGCCTGTCGCCGCAAGAACAATGGTATCATGATCCTTCAATTTGTTTATTATAGCCAGCACGGAGTGACGTGTCGGCAACTCTTCTTCTCCGCTTCGCAGCACTTTGCGTTGATTAACGATCTGTCGATTGGCGGTGTCTTTTAACGACTCCTTTTCAAACATCCCTTTCCTCACTACGAAGAAAAATGATTTTTCTGCTTTGATGCATTCGTCCGCTCGCTTGAGTTGAGCAGAAGCATTCGGCATATCCTTTGCCAGATATTCCCAATCGATCTTCATTTCTTCAAGCAGTCGCGTGGTGATGGCTCCCATCAATTCATGCTGCGGTTCATCCACCGTTCCCGGTTCGCCCCTGAGACTGACATAGCCAAGGATCGGGATCCTGAAAATATGATTAAGCGATGTCAATGGCGAGATCGCGTTCGTTAACCCTGAATTCTGGCACAGAAATACCGCTTTCCTGCCACCCAGCTGTGCACCGGCACAGATCGCTACGGCGTCGCCTTCATTGGCCGCCATAATAAAAGACGCTTCATTAATCGCGTAGTTTATTAGGTCTTGCAAGAAAGAGCATGGTACGCCGCTGAAAAAATCAAAGCCGCGCTTCCGCAATTCTTGGCCATATTCCTTTGTATTAAGCATTATTGAATTCTTCCGCCCTCTGCAGATCAACAATCCCGTTGACATCAAGCCAGGAGCCCTTAATATAGATAACAGCGATCGGCTGGGTTTTGCAGATCTCATTGAACAGGTCATTCATGCGCAACTGCTTGAATCCAGTCCGATCGACCATAGCTTCCAATGTCTTACGGACAACAGCCGCGCCTTTTTCCGTCACCTTGAACAAGCCGATGAATTCTCCGTTTATCTCTTTAACAGCCAGGTCAGGCGCCATTTTTTCCAGCTTGACCGCTCGCGAGAATAGCTTTTTGGAAAAAGGAATATCGGTTTTGACATAATCGTGATAATTGCCATCCCGCGCGTAATCAGCGTCAATAATCAGGACGAGATCATTACTGTCGTTGAGCAAGTCATTTAAGATGTAACTGCGGAAAATGATATCACCATAACTGACGACCGTATTGCCTTTGAGCTCTTGCCTGGCTAAATAGAGTGAATAAAGCTCCTTAGTATTCGCGTGTTCCTCATTGTCAATATATTTGGCATTACTAAACTGAATTTTCTCTTTAGCAAAACCGCGGGTTATGGCAATGTCCTTTATCCCGATCCGGTTAAATTCATCGATCTGGGCCGCCAAGATAGTTTTTCCGCCGACTTTAAGCAGTGCTTTGGGAATATCTTTGGTTAATTCGCCGAAACGATCCCCCTGGGCAGCAGCCAGGATAATGGCATTAACGTTTTTGCCAGAAGTTGGCAAATATTTTTCTTCCGCTTCTTTCAGCTCATTTGCGCCCTGCAGGCGAAAGATCTCCTGTACCGTTGCTATTTTATCTTCGATGCCGATCAATCCGTCATCTTTCTTGATCTGTCTTGCTGTCTGCTGCATCGCACTGACCGATGAGCGCAATAGTTGATTCGCCCAAATGATCATACTAATACCTAATTCGCGGAACCGATCGGTAGGGGTTGAATAATACTTTGTCGGCACGATTATGACCGGGCGCCTGTTCCCCCATTCTTTCATGAATTCTTCGATCTCCGACGAATTTGATTTTTTGCTATGGATGAGCAAGGCATCCGCACCCGCTTGCCTGTAAGCTTCTGCCCGACGCAGAGCTTCATTTAATCCCCAACCGGCTATAAATGCCTCTACCCGAGCAACAACGACAAAATCCCTATCTTGCTGAGTATCCTTGGCCGCTTTGAGCTTGCCACAAAACTCATCAATGTCGGCTAGCGGCTGTGTCTCTCCGCCAATGAATGAGTTTGTCTTGGGGAACAGCTTATCTTCCAGGCAAACGCCGGCGATCTGTCGCTGTTCCAACTTGCGAATCAAGCGGCGAACATTATTAAAATTGCCGTAGCCAGTATCGCCATCCAGCAAGATTGGGATCGTTGTGTTATCGCTCATGAACTCAAGCACTTCCAGCACTTGAGTCCAGGAAGCCTCATTATTATCACGAACACCTAGCGCACCTGACATTGTCAGTCCGCTTGCCCAGATACCTGGAAAACCGGCTTCTTCGACGATCTTTGCCGATAAGCCATTATGGGCTTCCATGAGTATTCCTAATTCCGGCTCATAAATAATTTTACGCAGTTGGGTTGTCTTCTTCATCCTTCTTGCCCCCTTAACGAATTCATTCCTGATCTTATGCTTAACAACATATTAATTTTTTTATTAAACACCCGATCTTTTCCTGGCAATATTAATAATTCCCATCATTTCAGGCCTTCTCATGCCGATAATCATAGGAAAACAATAAATTGCTAACGCAGCAAACATTGTATAAATTGCACCCGAGATAACAAAACTAAACAAGATATTTCCTCCTGTCATAAACAAACCCAAAGATGATCTGATTATAAAAGCAATAAGAACGAGAATGGTGGGAACCGTCAGTTGGTGCAAAACATATTTCCAATAATTGAGCTTCAGCATTTTTGAATTGAAATACAATTGAACATTGACCGCCATAAGCTGGAGAACAACCATTTTTAGGGCCAAGCCGATGGCCCCCATGCTTAACCCCAAATAAGCGGTTGGCGCGATAAGAATATATGTTAAAGGCAAGCCGACAAACATCATTGATATGCCTATATTCCTGTACAGGCTTGTCCTTTCGGTCGCATAATAAACCGAACCGCTTAACTGCCCGTATGTTTGGTGCATGGGGTAAAATGCCATTATAGCGATCGGCAATATGGCAGATCCGTATTTCCCTCCCCCAATGATAGATGTCACGTTACCAGCATTGATAGCTATAAAACACGAAAAATAGGCTGCTATAAAATAAAACAAAGGAATATATCTTCTAAACAGCTCGGCCATCTTATCATAATCACGATTGCCATTTAATATTGATAATTCGCGCATAAAAAGCGGCTGCATTGCCAACGTGAACATAAAGCAAAAAGATCCGATAGTATATGAAAGTCCGTAAAAGCCCTGCTGTTCGCTCCCCGCAAAAACCTGAAGCAGCCACCTATCAAGCAGACCAATGATAAGCCCAACCAAAGCATAGGCAAGAAGAGGATGGCTGTACTTATAGAACTCTACTATATATCCTTTAACCATTTGCCAAGGCATTGGCCTTATTAAATCTTTTATTTTCACTTTTCTGTTGATTATCAATAAGAATGAGATAATGATGATCAATAAGATGCATAACTGTAGAATAAACAATGTTAATATATTTAACCGACTTAAACTGAACAACAATACGATGAATATCGTACCAATCGTCAACCTGACGACTTTTGCCATCTCTGCTTTTATGGTGAGAGCGTAAGCATCAGTAATCTTATTCAATACATTTGAAATCCAGCTAAATAAGCCAAAACACGCGGCAAGAAGAATAAATATTCTTAACTGTCCCGGCCAGAGGAATTTATCAAGAGAGGTCGCAAAGGCCGCGGCCAGAAACAAAAACACAGCCAGTGCCAATATAAACATAAAACTAAAATAAAAAGTAATTAAACTATGTTCTCTTTGCCTGTATGATATTTTTGAATAAAATCCGGTTGAAGTACCAACATCAAAGAAATTCATCAATTGGGAGAAAAAATTCGTTAAAAAGCTATAACTTCCGTACATGGCGGGCCCCAAAGCGCGCGGCGTCATGCCCAGGGTTATCATACCCATACCCATCCCCCAGAAATTAGTAAATAGCTTATAAGCATATCTCTTTTTGAGTGAATCTTCTTTCCCAATATTGGGCTTGATCCCTATTTCTTTCTTAAGCATTTTTCCCCATTATCCTTAAAAGACTACCAATGATATTCTTCTCCGACTGGCCGTCATAAATACAGTATTTTCTTAAAAATTCATCGTTTCCCAGATCAAGGCCTAAATCCTTTCCTTCCAGAGCTTCTTTAATCACATCAACCATTTGCTCGTCCGAACTACACACCCTGGCTCTTTTGCTTAACAATTGATGTGCTTGCCTGGTTAGTGGAAGGCATAAAGGGTCATTGTATACAACTATTGCACTTTGTGTTGCCAGAGCCTGGTTTAGTGGAGTAGAAATCCCATCAAGAATGATCAATTTAGGCTGATATCGCTTCAACAGTGCCATAAAAGAAATGTTTTTAAAAACCTTAATATGAGATTCTTTCCGACCCAAATATTCCAAGACTGGTTTTATGGGGTAAAGGTCATAGCTGGGCGGACAGGAAATAATTATTTTATTATTTTTATACCTCTCTAACAGCTCGATTATTTTACTTTGCATTTCAACCAGCAAATTTTCAGGCGTTGTTGGATGAGGCGTCATAATAAATGAATTTCTGACTCCCAGAGCATATAAAACATCGGTCTCTTTCTTTTCTCCGACAGTCAATTCATTTCTAAGCTTATTTATAATAGGTGACCCGGCAGGAATTATTTCCGGTAATTTTTTACCCGCCGGCAGCTGTTCCTTAATATCACCAGAAAGGAAACCATAAGAAAGAAAATAATCACACTTGCTGTAATCAGTATCGTAATGGATAAACATTGATTCGTTGCTTCCGTAAACACCTCCGTGCTGCATTCCGATTACTGGAATTTGTTTGGATCGGCAATATTCATTAATAATAGCTCCGGGATATCTTAGCGGAGGGTTCCCCCAGACTAAGGCATCGATCCGCATCTGATCATCAAGCCCTTTGACTGCCGCCCAATAAGCTACAATCTCGGATAATTTATTGTTAACGTATTGTTGAAGGAGCGGCGTGATAAAGGATCCGAGATTAAAATCGCTAAGTGAGATATTGCTATCTATTTTTTGAGCTGCAAGATCAAGTTTTAATTGCGGCGCATGCGCCCGACGTAATTTAAACTTGCCACGCCATCCGATCGGAGGCAAAGCGCAATGATCGGGATCCCATCTAATAACATTTAGACCATTATCTTCTAGTACTTTTGTCTTCATAATTTCAGACATCTCATACAATGGCATTATGGTCAGAATATTCTTTTTGCCGAGCGGGATGCGCCGTTTCCAGTTAACTATTACTTTTCTTAGCGCATTTTTCAGTATACCAGTAATTGACATTTTCTTCTTGCCTGCCATAGCCGCTTGCTTTGCAATTATTAATTTATCCAGACCGATCTGCCTAGCCGAGGCAAATTCTTTTAACGCCCTAAAACAAATATCGTCAGGGAAAATAAAAGCTTTAAAATCACGGTTGGTACAAATATCGGATATTACCCCGTCGCTCAAGTAAGCCAGATTGGTAATCTTATACTTATTAACTATTGCCTCAATTCCTTTCAAGAAAAGACAGGAGTTGATGATCGACCGTTTAAAGAAATAGCCGGTTATGACCGAAACAAGATTGATCCCTGGATCACCAAAACATTTTTCATATTCCAATCGATTGGCATCATCAATTGCCTTTAAATGTTCATCAACATATCGACTAACCTCGATCGCCAGCTTATTTATTTTCTCAACTGGAAGGCAATCATATATTCCGATCGGACATACTCCTCTCAACTTTAGATAATTGTAAAAGTAATACTCGGTCACGATTGGAATAAACTGTTCTTTCAGATTGTTTAGATAATAATCTAAGTATTTTACGTTATCGACAACTATATACTTCATGCTATTTTACTATACCCCATGTGATTGCTGTTCCCTTTTTCATGTCTATATTTACTTTTTCTCCTAGTATTTTTTCATAATACTTCGGTGCTAACCCATATCCCGGCCTGATCGACTTTATATTATCTTTTGTAAATACATCTCCTTTTTTTATGTCTTTGACAATATAAAGAGACCTCCTGAATACTAACGACTTCTTTTCTTCTTTCGTTGGGCCATATTTTACTTTCCCAAGCGATTCCCACGCTCGTTTTATTTCCTCAACCAATTGCTTCATTTCCTGCGGCTCCATCGAGAATGCCGAATCTACTCCCCCCTCTTTTCTTGAAAGAGTAAAATGCTTTTCGATCACGTTCGCTCCCAGGGCGACACTCGCCACTGCCGCGCCAATCCCGAGCGTATGATCGGAAAGACCGGATAGGCACTGAAAACGCTTTTTCAGGTCAGGAATCGTGGCTAAATTAGAATCATCCGGACTGGCCGGATAGGAACTGGTACATTTAAGAAGGACCAATTGCCGGCAACCGGCCGCTTTGGCCGTTCCGACCGCTTCACCGATCTCTTTTTTTGTCGCCATGCCGGTCGAAATGATGAGCGGTTTACCGGTCGCTGCCGCCTTTTTAATCAGTGGAAGATCAACCAGTTCGAAAGAAGCGATCTTATAGCATGGCACATCCAGTTCTTCCAGGAAATCGACAGCGGTCGCATCGAACGGTGTGCTAAAGCCGATCAACCCCAGCTTCTTGCAACGCTCAAAGATCGGCTTATGCCATTCCCAAGGAGTTGCGGCTTGTTTATAAAGTTCATACAAGGAGGTTCCTTTCCAGAGGCTTTTCTTATCTTTAATAAAGAATTCGCCGCGACTCAGGTTAAGTGTCATCGTATCGGCTGTATAAGTTTGGATATTTAAAGCATGTACTCCTGTTTTTGCGGCCGCGTCAACAATTGCTAAGGCACGCTCTAAGGAATGGTTGTGATTGCCAGACATTTCCGCGATGATGAACGGAAGGTGCTTTTTACCAATATTTTTCCCTTTTATGACTAGTTCTTTCATTTTATCTTTCTGACCAATTGAAAAGCTTCGGCCATGTTAAGCCCGGCTTCGCAGCCTCTCTTCTGGGCAAAGATCCGTATTGCTTCTGCCGACCTGGGATGAGGCCAGGCCCGGATCTCGCCTCGATAAGCTCTCAATGCCGCGATCTTTTGCTCAAGGGTGTCCTCGATATCAACATAAACACTCGGCCTGAATGGTTCCGCTGCGCTCCATTCAGTTGAAGAGGGTACTTCAAAGGAGTAAATCTCCTTGACCGATTCACTTGCCAATGGTCGGCAGGCTGTTAAGACCGCGTTAAATACGCGGCGATGATCAACATTGAGATCCCCTTGATAGTGAGTATAAATGACTTCCGGTCCAACTTCGGCTTTCACTCGTTCGATCACTTTGATAATATCTAACAGCGCTACAGTGTCGAAACGATTATCAGGAAAGTCATAAACATATGTCTGCTTGGCACCGATAATCTTCGCCGCTGTCTTAATGTGATTCTTTAATTCAACTAATTGCTTTTTGGTGGCCTTTTTTATCCTTATCGCCTGACGCGAGGTGATCCCTTCTCCCAGTATCAGGATATGCACTTCCGCACCGTCTTGCGCCATTTTGGCCATTGTTCCACCGCAACCCAGAACTTCGTCATCTGGATGGGCTGCAACCACAAGAATTCTTTCTTTTCTTTTCACATTTTTACTCCATAAGTAATAAATTCAGAGAACTCATTTCTCTTCTCCGGCATCAATATGTCATTCGTATTATGATACATATATTTGATATCAAATCCCTTAAAGTAACAATCAATTACTTCTTCTTTTTTAAAAAAATGGATGATACCGGTCTCTACAAACGACCCATTCCTCATTTCTGCATATGTGTTGTCATCTATCAATTTACCTTCACCATGCTTAATATCACCATGGGCTGTTGAATACTTAAAACTTAAGAATCCCCCCCCCGGCTTCAATACTCTAGTGACCTCCGAACAGATCCGCCTGATGTCCGCCGGCATGTTGCAATAGATCGATTCGCGGTCCACTACCAGATCAAAGAATGAATCAGGCCAAGGTATGGAGGCAAAATCGCCGACTATTATCTCCGCCTTAAACCCCTTCTCCGTCAGGCCCTGCCTCGCAATCTTCGCCGCCGTCTCCGATCCTTCGATCGCATAGACCTCAAACCCCACTTCTGCCAGAAAACCAAGATTATTCCCTGTTCCACAGCCAACTTCCAAGACCCTCCTTTTTTCTCTATTTTTCAATCTCTGGCCATAAGACCGCATGACACAACTTACAAGTTGACCGAAAGGATATCTATTGATATGCCGTCGATTACCGTAAATGTTATCTTCCCAAGATCTATCAAAACCCATAGCTTGTCCTCCCTTATTTATTCAGAATTAAATCATTTTTGCCATTATTCATGGCATAATCCAAGATGCTAAGATTGGGAATATATTCTCCCCAAAGCTGCTCATAAACAGGCTGGTTATACTCCTGGAATTCTATTTCTATGCCTGCCGACTTAAATTTTCCCGATTCCAGGTAATCTCGCCCCAAAGTGCCCGAAATGTATTTGGTCGCACCAAGCTTTCCGCAGATCTCCAGCACCAAATCAGATTTTTCGCTCGTTAATCCAAGTTCACTGGCATTAATGATCTCTTTTTTTATGCCAAGCCAATCCAGCCAGAACAGTAACTGATCATAGCAGAGGTCGCTCATATTCCCATATTCCTTGGCATACAACTTTTCTAACTCCGGATACAATACCGAAAAGTTCCGGGCTTTTTTGTAATTAAAGAAAATTGTACTGAGATGATTTTTTTGCCAATCCTTAGAATTATCTATACCCGTTTCTTTGATCGTTTTGCCAAGATGCCCCTTAAGCTTCGCCGGTACGGTCAGCCAGATCGCTCCTTGCGGGGTCTTGATCTTGTTGCGATTGATAAAGCTGTTCTTTTCGAACTGGACGTTATCAAGGAAAACGAAGATGTCACCTCTCATCAACTTGTCGAAATAGCCAAGCCAGGGCAAGTAGGCGGGCTGGTGAATGCTGATGATTAGATCTTCTTTTTTATCATCTATCGTAATATTCATAATATTTCCAATGCTTTTGTTATCCTGGCCAGTTCCCCTGCAGTTAATGCCGGATAAATCGGCAAAGACACGGTCGATCGGGCAATTTTTTCTGCATTTTGGTAATTAGCATTTTTTAATCCCAGATAATTATGCAATAATTCATATTTGGCTAGCGGGTTAAGAACACCAATCCCTTTATTAGACAATTTGGCTAGCACTTTACCGATATTTTTTGTTCGGACAATAAAACGATAATAAACCAGCTTGCCTTTCGCCCTCATAGTCTGATAGCTTATATTTTTATCCGATAAATGCTCGTAATAGGTTGAGGCGATCAGCGCTCTTCTTTCCAGAAAATAATCAAGCTTTTTAAGTTGACTTAGACCTAAAGCCGCCTGCAGATCGGACATCATGAAATTAAACCTGGGGTAATATTGCTTGTGACAATCATATTCTCGATAATCCATTATCTTTTTAATATGTCCCTTTTTCTTTGAATAAATCATTCCGCCATGACCGGTCGCCAGGAGCTTGGTGGCATAGAATGAAAATACTGATAATTCCCCTATCGTTCCCAGTTTGTTTCCTTTGTATTCTCCCCCGATCGATTGGGCACAATCCTCGATAATCGGCACGCCGAATCTGCTTATTTCATCCATATCGACAGGGACGCCGTAGGTATGAACAACGATGATCGCCCGGGTTTTGCGAGTCAGGGCTTTTTTAACGGCATTTGCGGAAATATTGAAGTCTTCCTCATTGACATCGACCAGAACTGGGATCGCCCGGATCATATAAATCGCATTAAGCACTGCTGAACAGACATAGGTTGGCAGAATAACCTCATCATTTTCCCCTACTCCCAAGGCGTAAAGGGCCAGGAATAAAGCGCTGGTCCCGCTTGAAACCGCACAGGCAAAGCCCCTTTTCCCCAGATAACCAACCAGAGCCTTTTCGAACTCCTCGACTTTCCCGCCATCCGCAATGTATCCTGAATCAATAACTTGCCGTATAGCTTTTGAATCTTCAGAATCTAAATAAGGCCTGTTATGCTTTATCATTTATTTTATGTTAACCTTGCCCTCAACGGTTATAATACCCTTTCTTCACGTTCATTGGATTGCCAAATATCAGAGAATATGGGGGGATATTCTTCCCATCAACCACGCTTCCGGCAGCAACAACCGAATGATGGCCAATATGTGCCCCACCCTTGATCACGCTATGAGAACCGATGAAACAATTATGCTCAATTCTTATATCCTTTCTCTCCACAACATCCATCAAACCCAAACATTTTCTATGCGAATCAGCTACATTGATGGCCACAAAAGAAGCAATATCACAATTATCACCGATGAAAACCGTTGCTCCCTTTGCGTTTATTTCTGAAAAGCCGCCAACATAGACATTTTCACCGATCTCTGGTTCACCATGTATCCAAACTAACGGGTGAAGCTTATTTTTCTTGTTATCCATCATCTTCAAAAAATATTCTTCAAACGCTTCCATTTTTTTTGGGTCAATCATGTTTCAACCTCCGCGAAATATTCCTATCCTAAATCTTCTTGCTTGATCAACTGATCTTTCAGAATAGTGCTCTTGGCTTTTCTCCCGATTACAAAATCAAGATTTCTTGGTGCTATACCAATACCGGGCCGTTTGCAAGCCAGATCCTTACGATCAATAAGCTTTCCCCGTCGGATATTTCTTTTCGCAACTACGCTCCGCCGGGCTAAGCCTCTCATCTTTTGTTCACTTAGAGATGGAGAAAAGGCTGTAGTTCCCAGAGAATATTCTATGTTCCTGACATCCCAGACGAGTTGCTTAAATTCTTGCGGATCAGCCGAAAAACGATGGTCCGGTCCGAAGAGATTGCGATCCAAAGTAAAGTGTTTCTCGATTATCATTACACCTAGAACCACCGCCCCAACGGCCGCAACAGATCCAATCGTGTGATCAGAAAAACCAATGATCGCATTAGGAAAGGCAAGCGTTAATGTCCGAATACGATTAAGGTTTACTTCCTTAGGATCGGCCGGATAGGAGGACACACAATAAAAGATAACAATTTGATCGTTGATTTTCTCGATCGTTTCTACGGCCTCCGCTATTTCGGAAAGATAGGACATACCGGTGGAAATCAGCATCGGCAGCTTCCTTCTTGCATAATTTCTCATTAAAGGCAGATTGGTCAGATCATCCGATCCAACCTTGATAACCGGAACGCCAATGTCTAAGAGCAGCTCCAGATCGCTTATATTCTGGGGCGTGGAAAAAAATATAATATCCTTACGTTTACAATATCCGGCCAATTCACGAAACTGTTTTTTGCTGAATTCATATCTTTTGAACATTTCGAACATGGATTCACGGGCCTTTTTCCCCTGGGTTTCGTATGTGTAGGTTTTCTTCTTATCCCCGACAAACTCATTCGCTTTGAAGGTCTGGAATTTTATCGCATCCGCCCCGCACTCCTTCGCTGCATCGATCATTTTTCTTGCCAGGTCCATATCACCGTTATGGTTGATGCCTGCTTCGGCAACTACGAAACAGCGCTCACCTTCCCCGATCTTTTTATTGCCAATGGCTATTTTCTTCATGATAAAGTCAACACCCCTTCTCTGCTCGCCGTATCTATAGCTTTGAGCCGCGCAATATCCGCTTCATAATCCTTTAATGAATCGGATAGGTCTTTCTCCGTTTCGATAGTGATCCTGGAATTATTTGACAATAAACGCATTATTGCCGCGATTGAATAATTACCCTGGCCCAAATGATAATGCTCATCATAGGGGCTGTCCCAGTTGCCGTCCGTCAGATGATAAAGCCGCGGATTCAAAGCGATAAATTGTTTTAAATAATCGATCTTATCGCGTTTCAGGGCATTAGCGGCGCAACAGGCATGGCCAATGTCCAAGCACAAACCAACTCCCGCCTCATTCATGATAAATTCGAGCTGTTCCGTCGAGTAGCCGTTGCAGACCAGGTCGCCGGGGATCAGATACGGCTTGTTTTCCACAACGATCCTTGGATCCGCCAGCATTTTCAGCTGCCGGACCGTCTCCGCTTCGGTGCCGCCGATGCCGGGATGAAAAATCACCGTTTCAGCCGCCAGAGCATCGGCAAAATCGAACGCCTCTTTGCCAAGCTCGCGGTTTCGCTCCTGACATTCCGGCTTTGCCAGGTTAACTCCATCCATAAAATGCGGGGCATGAATAACGTATTCGGCTTTTAAACTCCGCCAGTGACCAATGTTATCCCTGAACGATTCGGGAATAACATACAATTCGATGTAATCGCAAACGCCAGTTCGTAACAGCCGTGATGCCTCAGCCAAGTAATTCTCATTCGTCGACCAGAGCTTAAGACCGTATTTATACATTTTCGTTAATTGCCTGACTATCTTTTTTCATAAAAGCGATTCATTTTTAAATATATTTCCATTAGCTGCTTTTCAACATTTCTTTTATCGAATTAACCCCCTGAGCATGGGAAAGTATCCTTGAAAATAATGCAATATTATCAGCTATATACTTTAAATTCTTGTTCCGAATATTGTAATTATCACCGAAACTACCTGCCCAATATTTTTCCTGGTCTGTTGCATATTTTTTCATCCTTTTTTCCTCCTTTTTAAGCTTCACCTTGTAGTAAATTGTATTTCATCTCGGCCAGTTGCCAGTCCTCCGCCTCATCGATATCCTGAGCCTCCGAATCCGGCACCACGATCGCCCCGGAATTCTTACTAAAAAGTTTCTGTTCTTTCAGAAATTGTTCTCCCCGCAGCCAGTATAATTGTCCTGCGTCGTGATAACTCGGCGGCAGGTCCTGGGAACGCTTCGGGTAATTTTCCGGCCAGATCATCAATACATTATTCCCCTCGATCTTCAGAGCACGCTGGATCGGATAACTGTATTTAACCACCGGGAAAACCGAATGGTAACGACCGTCAATCATTAACCTGTAGGCCGCCGCCAGTTTTTTGCCGGTGACAAAAGGAGCGGTCGGCAGGAGACAGCAGACATTATCATAATGGTGACCTTCTTTTATTCTGGCTGCCAGCACTTCGATAATGACATCATGCAGCCCGGCGTGGTCATTAGCGGTGTCGGCACTGCGAAAGAACGGCACTACTCGACCAGCTGCCTGCGCGATCTTAGCAATCTCCCGGTCATCGGTCGAGACTACTATTTCTGCGAATAATTCGGATTCTTGGGCTGCCCTGACAGAATAATTTATGATCGGTTCTCCCAAGAATAATTTGATATTCTTGCGTGGTATCCGCTTGCTTCCGCCCCGCGCCGGAATTATTGCTATATTTTTCATCTGATCGTTTCCTTAACACGAGCGGCGACATAATCAACATCCGCGTCGCTCATTTTTGGATAAAGCGGCAAGCTGATCGCGCTTTGGTAATAAGCTTCAGCGTTTGGACACAAACCAGCCTGATAACCCAGTTGTCGGTAATATGGCTGGAGGTAGACAGGGATGTAGTGT
>Ga0315289_10002193_pt1 | contig 30153 bp, 17 predicted proteins | sample YL17G11_40_MG_FD_203452 | JGI IMG/M metagenome (GOLD analysis project Ga0315289, IMG submission 203452) | Sediment microbial communities from Yellowstone Lake, YNP, Wyoming, USA - YL17G11_40 | ecosystem: Environmental > Aquatic > Freshwater > Lake > Sediment | place: USA: Wyoming | collected... | reverse complement strand
TTCATAGGCGGCGATCAACACCCTCCGTGGGGATTTGCATGTTTCCATCCTGCAGCATATAACTGAATCGGGGCCGTGGCGCTAAGGGATGATTCTCTCATTCGACGAGGATCGAGACAGAGCAGGTCTGATGTCCTTTATGTTGAGATAGAAGCGTTGGGGATCGGCAAGTGGGTGGACGGCTTTGGAATCACCCGGCACGCCGAGACTCACGAGGGCGTGATTGTCTTTGCAGAGTTGTAGGCGCTCGGCGGATTATCGGAATTGTTGACGTCTGGGTTGCCCCGGATGGATCCGCCCTATAATAGAAGGATAGGCATGCCGGTCTGCTTGCCGCTCGGACGCACACGCTCGTACACATCGCATAGAACAACAGCGTTCTCCGGCAACGGACCGGTGTTGCCTTTGCCGTAAATGTCCACGAGCCGGAAGGCATTGGCATTCCCTGCTGACAGATACGGCCCACGTCTGGCCTTGAGATTCTCCGCCGACGGCTCGCCGGGGTAGAGAGACATATGGGTGTTCGGATCCAAACCATCGGCCCGGAACGCCGAGTTTGAGTGAAAGCCCAATAGATCCTGACCCATCAGCGCCTCGGCCACCTTCATTGCTCCACAATAGGGCTGACCAATGGGGTCATTCGCATCGGAGGGAGGATAAGCATCGAACTCAGAGTTGAAGAGTTCAATCGCTGCATCCATGGAACACAATTGAGCCTTTTGTTGCACAGGGATCGTGTAGACACGACGACCTCGGTCGCCCTGCCAAACGATAAAGACCGCAAGAGAGAACACGAAAATCAGTACCGAGAACAGGACCCAGCTTTGAGCGATGCCCCCTGCGGTATTGTCGAAACAACGCATGTCTCATACCGGTCCCCCTCTGGACCCCGTCCCTATCTGCAGCCTCTCAGCCTTGGATGATTTCGAGCTTGTCGGGGTGAAGGCGTTCGAGCTCGGGCAGTTGTTTCTGGCCCATGCGGATGTCGATGACGACGGAGCTGTCGTAGTATTGCTCGTTGAGGATATCGCCGTGGGCACGGAGGAAGCTCTGCACCTTGCCGTTGGCGCAACTGCTGCTGACCCGCAGCACAATCTCGCGGCCTTTGTAGTGCTGTGTGACCTTGCGGCCGAGCACGTCCAGACCCAGGCCGGTCTTCGCCGAAATAGTGACGGCGTCGGGATGCAGCGTCTGAAGGATCTCGACCTGGCTGAGGTCCTTGATCGCATCGACCTTATTGAGCACCTCCAGCACCGGCTTCTCGCCGCAGCCGATCTCGGACAAGACCCCGTTGACCGACTCGATCTGTTTCATCACCTCCGGGTTGGACACATCGATGATGTGCAGCAGCAGGTCGGCATTGACCGCCTCTTCCAGAGTCGCCTTGAACGACTCCACAAGCTGGTGCGGCAGATTCCGCACGAATCCGACCGTATCACTCAAGAGCACCTCGACGCCCCGGGCCGGCATCCACTTCCTCGTGCGCGTATCGAGTGTGGCAAAGAGCCGGTCCTCGGCCAGTACGCCGGCATCGGTCAGGGCATTCAGAAGCGTGCTCTTGCCGGCATTCGTGTAGCCGACGATGCAGATCTGGAAGAAATCCCTGCGGCCCTTGATCTCGCGGAGCTTGCGCGAGTCGATGCCCTCCAACTCGTGCCGGAGCTCGTTGATGCGCCGGCTGACGAGCCGGCGGTCGATTTCCAACTGCTGCTCGCCGGGCCCGCGCGTGCCGATCGCACCGACCGCACCGGCGGCCGGACCGCCGCCCGCCCCGGTTACCGTATCCAAGTGCGACCACATGCGCTCCAGCCGGGGGTAGGTGTACTCCAACTGGGCCAGCTCGACCTGCAGCTTGGCCTGCGTGGTCTGCGCCCGCGTGGCGAAGATATCGAGGATCAGCTCGCTGCGGTCGAGCACCCTGGCCCCCACGACCTTTTCCAACTCGCGGATCTGGCCGGGTGACAGGTCATTATCAAAAATGACGACATCGGCTTTGTGCCGTTGAACGCGGTCGGCAAGCTGGAGGGTCTTGCCTTTGCCGATATACGTAGAGGGATTGATCGTGCGGAGCTTCTGCTGGAACCGGTCCACGACGACCGCCCCGGCGCTCTCGGCCAGCGCGGTCAGTTCCGCCAGATTATCCCAGCTATCCGAGCCTCGCACAAACGCAGCCACAAGAATGGCTCGCTCTTTTCTGACTGTCAGCGTCTGTCGCACTTTCTCCAACTACGGACCAACCTCCCAAATAATGCCGGCATTATAATGCTTCTTCCGGCCTTTTCAAGCGTTATTGCGACCAGCCGGCGCGAAAAATAGAGCCCCTATCGCTCATAGGAGCTATATGACCCAAGAAAAAACGCTTCCGCAATTTTTGGACTTGAAAATGGGCCACCAGCAGGTTAACCTAATGAATTCGCGCCCAGCGACGAAATATATACGTGTGGTGAGTGTGTTTGTTTACGATTCGAAATGGTTTTTAAGGAGTCCAGAGTGCTCAAAGTAAAGATGCGATCCGGTGAGTCCGTCCAGCAGATGATTCGACGTTTCAAGAAGCTGTGTGAGAAGGAGGGTTTGATCCGAGACATGAAGCGAACGGCTTATTATGAGAAGCCGTCGGAGAGGGAACGGCGGCGCATGCGTAAAGCACAGCGCGCCATCCGGCACTAAGCAAAAGGGGTTTCACCCGCCCCGAACGCAACCCGAGCCCGGGCCATGACTTCCGACGCCCGCTCGGTCCTTCATCTGCCCTCCTGCAGACCCATACGTTGCCCCGGTCGATCCCAATCGGCGAAGGGAATCAGCGGACCGGCACAGGGTCCTATTTTGCGCTCTTTCAGATGTATCATGATGGATTCTCGTGCATGGCGATACCATCCTCAAGGCCGCGAAGCGGCGTGAAGAGCCCGTGGCTGAGGATGACAAGTTGACTGCCGGAGAATGGCTCGCCACGAAGACTCTCCCAGGATGAGGCCCGGCAATCGAAGCAGGTTGCCGCCCGTGAATCGAAGCAGAGGTTTTCTTCTTTTTTTCCTTTTTTCTGTTGACACCTTGTACAAATGTACGATATTCCACTTGTACGTTTGTAAAAGGAGGTGTGCCATGACCAAACGTGAATTGCGGAACATCAGCCCGGCGGAGACGGAGATCCTGCGACTCGTCTGGCAACTTCGCGAAGCGACGGTGCAGCAAGTGTGCGACAGCCTTCCCGCAGGACGGAACATTGCCTACGCCACCGTCCAGACCTTGCTGCGACGACTAGAGAAGAAGGGCTATCTGAAACATCGGACGGAAGGCAAGGCGCACGTGTTCTGTCCGGCGACCAAACGCGAAGATGTCATCACAAGATCGGTGAATGATTTCCTTGGCCGGCTCTTCGGCGGCGACCCGATCCCGCTCATGCATTACCTGGCGGAACACGGCCAGATCACGTCCGAGGACATCGAAGCACTGAAGCGGCTGACCGAGAAGGAATAGGCAACCTGTATTTCGGAGGGCATATCTATGGAAACGCTGCTGACGCATATCGCGGACTATGTGGGGACGCAGAGCTGGCAGATCGCACTTCTGGTCGGCGTCGTGGCCTTGGCGTCCTGGGGCCTGCGGAACCGAAGTGCCCACGTGCGGTACCTGCTCTGGCTGCTCGTGCTGGCCAAGTGCCTGACCCCGCCCGTGGCGGAAGTGCCCCTTGCCGTCCTGCCCGACAAGGTGCCGCCAGTCACTACCCCGATCATCTCGATCACCCCGCCGCAAGAAAGGGTGCGGCAAACGCCGGTTGAAGAAGGACTGCCGCCGACGCCGACTTCTGGGGCCCGGGAGCCGCTGCGCCTCACCACGCAGCAATGGCTTGCGGTCGGGTGGCTTGCCGGCGTAGCCGTGTTCGCATGCGTCGCTCTGACCAAGGCTGCCCGGACCATCCTGTGGCTGCGCCACGCACGGCGCACGCTGCCCCGGACCTCGCGGGACTCTTTCGATGAGACCTTCCGGTCGCTCCGTGTAAAGCACCCGCCACGCGTCTGGCTCATCGAGGGTGTCGGCCAGCCGTTCGTCTGGGGTATCCTGCGCGGAGACATCTACCTGCCGGACAGTTTCGCCAGGATAGAAGACGACGAGCATCGCAGGGACATCCTCGGACACGAGATCAGCCATGTGCTGCGATTCGATGCGGCGGTAAACCTCCTGCAAATCATCGCTCAGGGGATCTTCTGGTTCCATCCGCTCCTCTGGTGGGCGAACCAGCGAATCCGCCGCGAGCGAGAGAAATGCTGCGATGAAATGGCGATCGCCCATCTGGGCGCCAGGCCGAAGGACTACAGCACCGCGATCATCAGCACCCTGATTCAGGCCCAGGAATCCACCCGGCCCGTCCCATCGTTGGCCATAGCCGGTCCCGTCAAAAACATCGAGGAAAGGATAAAAACCATGTTAAGACCAGGAAAGAAATTCTACCGACGCCCAAGTTTAGTAGCGGCAATTACCCTATTGATGGTGGCGTTCTTAACCGTCCCGACAGCGATTGTTCTAACTGCCCGTGCAGAGGCCAAAGCCGCAACCGAGAGTGAAGATAAACGTACTGACACTTTGCACGAAGCCACAGCCGCCGGCGATGTGGGTCAAGTCAAGCTGCTCCTTTCAAAAGGTGCTGATGTCAACGCAAAAGACAAGGATGGCCGGACACCTCTGCACTCTGCGGCTTGGTATGGCCGTAAAGATGTGGCTGAAGTGCTCATCGCCAAAGGAGCGAATGTCAACGAAACGGATGTATCCGGTCAAACTCCTCTACACCTTGCTGTGAGTTTTGGGTCGAGGTTCGTGCCCGAATTACTCCTCGCCAAAGGAGCCAATGTCAATGCCAGGGACAAAGCAGGTAATACGCCCTTGCACATTGCGGCTGGTTACCCGGGAGCCAAAGAATTCCTGGAGTTCCTTCTGGCCAAAGGGGCAGACGCAAACGCCCGGAACGACAAAGGCGAAACACCCCTTCACTTCGTGCCTAGGACGCCCAAGCAAAACAACCGCCGCGAGCTTGCGGCCGCTGCCCTCTTAGCCAACGGCGCAGACATCAATGCCAAAGACAAAAGTGGCTGTACGCCCCTCCATTTCGCCGCCGAAAATGGCCAAGGAAAAGTGGTAGAGCTCCTTCTGGCCAAAGGCGCCGACAGCAAGGTAAAGGCGGCGGATGGTACAACAGCTCTTCACCGAGCTGTGATGAGCAGACGTTCCGATGTGGTGGCATTGCTTCTGGATCGGGGGGTTGATATCAACAGCGCACAATCAGACGGCTGGACGGCACTGCACTATTCCGCCCGGGTTGGCACTAACAATATAGCTGAGCTGCTGATCTCTAAAGGCGCCGATGTCAACGCTAAAACCGCTCGTGGTGAGACACCTGTGCATCTGGCCGTGGTGCAAAACCGCAGAGACACCGTTAAGCTGCTCATTTCAAAAGGGGCCGAGGTCTCCACCATACAGCTAGCGGCTTACCTGGGAGACCTTGCCAAGGTAAAGAGCTTTATTGAGAAGGGAGTCAGTGTCAACACCCAAGAGGGATATTGGCCAACGCCCTTGCAGGCAGCGGCAGCTACGGGGCAGAGAGAGGTCGCAGAATTTCTTATCCGTGAAGGCGCCTTGGTCAACGCAGAGGCTGTTGCACAAGGCGGAACGACGGCCCTGCACTACGCGGCTCTCGGAGGCTCCAAGGAAGTTGTAGAGTTACTTATCAGCAAAGGTGCTGTTATCGATGCAAGGGACAAAAATGCACTAAAGGCCCTGCCTCTTGCAGCCATGGCGGACTCCACGGACATAGTTAAACGAATTAACTATTTACGCTATGCCCGCGAGGTAAACGCCAAAGACAAAGACGGCTGGACGCCTTTGCATTATGCGGCCCGCAGTGGTCATAAAGATGTCGTATTGCTTCTTATCGATCATGGTGCAGATGTCAATGCGGAGGCTCCGGATAAGTCGAAACCCTTAGACCATGCAACCTGGTCGGACCACCAAGACGTGGTTAAGCTTCTTATTGACAAAGGCACTAATATTTCCAAGGATGATAATCTCCTGTACTGGTCGTGTATGTACGGCTATAGAGACCTTGCCGAGCTTCTCATCAAAAAGGGCGCAGACGTCAACTCAAAAGCCTGGCCCAATGCTCCTTCGTTAGAGGCAGTCTGGAATACACCCTCGAGTAAACAACTTGATATTCTTAAACTACTTTTGGATAATGGTGCCAATCCTAATGCAAAAGACCGATGGGGCTGGTCGCTTCTGCATTACACGTACACAGATGTGGATTTGACAAGATTGCTTCTCGACAAAGGTGCCAATCCCAACGCTATAGAAAACGAGGACGGCCTAATGCCTTTGCACCTTGCCGCGGATAAGGGCCGTAAAGCAGTGGTGGAACTGCTCATCAGTCGGGGGGCTGATGTGAACGCAAAAGACTATTCCGGACGAACCCCTTTGTCGTATGCCGAAGACCTGGGCAGCAACGACATGTCTGGTCGTCCCAGGAATACGCCCCTGACTATGGAAGCCAGATCAGCCAAGAAGGAGGTCGCTGAACTTTTGCGTAAGCACGGGGCGAAGGAATAGGCGCGGGCGATCTCCTGTAGAGGATCTGGGCAGGCCAGCGACGAGACGCGCTTCACTCGCCGCGATTCAGTAGGCGGAGAATGTTGCCGCCCATGATCTGGGCTTTCTCTTCCGGCGTGACTTCGCCGTCCAGCAAGGCGTTATACGCGGCGACGCATACGTGCATCAGGGCGAAAGGCGTATCGCTGCCGAAGCAGACCCTGCCGGCCCCCAGCGTCTTGACAGCGTCCAGCACCGAAGTATGCAGAACCATGCTGCCGACCAAGTGCAGGTTGGGGCACTCCTGGGCCATTTCGATAGCCGCCTTGCTCAGATCAGGGAACCCGACGCCGCCCATGTGAACACAGAGAATCTGCGTCTCGGGGAACTGCCGGGCGATTTTGGCGATTCGGAACGGATGGGTCTGCTCGTAGGCGTCCACGCCGCAGTGAAAAGCGAGGAGCTTGCCCGCTTTGGCGGCTTCCTCAATGACGGGCAGGGACAGCTTCGGATCGTCGATGAAGTAATCGTTTTGAGCGCCATTGAGCTTGATGCCGAAGAAGCCGTACTGATGGATGCACCGGCGGACCATTTCCCTGGCCTTCTGCACGCCCAGCCGCGGGTCGGCCCAACCAAAACCCAGAAGCCGGTCGAGATGCGACTGGACCGCCTTATAGACATAGGCGTTCGACTCGTCGATCTCCCTCTTGTACGGCGGGGCCAGCCAGACCAGCGCCTTGTCCACTCCCGAGCGGTCCATCCGCCGCAGCAGTTCTTCCACCGTGATATTCGCGCCCTCTTTGAGCGGCGAAATATGGCAATCCGCATCAATGATCATCGTCAACTCCCGTGCAAAAAGGCTGTCGGAAACGTGGCACAGACGTGCCGGCATCCGTTGAAGAACGACGCTCCCAGAAGCCAGAAATTCGCCCAGCGCCGGCGAATTGGCTTTGTTTTCGCCGAAGCCCAATCCGCCTGATGTCTCCTAACTCTTTTCTTGAGAAGCACTTAGTACTGATTCTGGCCCCCACAGATTGGCTTTGTTTTGCACAACGGCCGCCCGCCGGCTGCAGACCAATGGGCCCGGCAAATTGGCTTTGTTTTCCCGCAAGCATGATCCGTATGTTTCTTCTTAATCCTTTATGTGAAAAGCAGTTATCGTCTACGTAGTCCGGCGGGAATTGGCTTTGTTTTGCACAGCCGCCCCTCGGCTCCCGGCCCCTGGGCCGCTCGGCGTCCCCCGCGACCGCCAAGGAGTTGCGATCCACCATTTGCAGCTTACTACTCACCATTCGCTACTGTCTACTCCATCTCGAGGTTGCAGTCTATTAGTTGCGTAATTATCATATACCACCGCCCTCCCGGCGTCAACCAAAAACTCCGGAAATAATGACCGGCCGGAGCCGGCACGCCGACGCCGTAAGAAGCGATTCACGCTTGATTCAGCCAGCAATCGTGAATCATCAAACATCGATGAAACGGCCCCGTTTTCTGCCCCTTCTGACCCAAATTGAGCACGTTTTGAGCACTTTTGCGCGATTTCGAGTGCTTCTGGACCCTTCTTCAGCAATCGGGCACAGATTCGGAGATGCTCGTCATACCTCAGCACCATGTTCTCCAAAGGCGAGAGACCCCGGAATTTCGCGCGCGGAAGTTGTAGGAACGAACCTGCCGCCTTTGATTCCCGATTAAGCCAGGGCCGTGCGCTGGCCGATAATCAGTAGGATTATGAACGAAGATTGCGTAGGCAAACGCGGGACAGCTCGCATAGGAGAGCATCATAGATGGACAACTGTATGGACTTTCATATCCACGGGGATAACATCGTCGAGTGCGAGCGAACATTTGAACTCATCACGGCCGCGTTCGGGGACCGCATCGTGTCAATAAACGGGCCCCGCGCCTCCGCGGTATGCCCTGAGTTCCTCCTATACCTACAGGGCATATCAGGTCCCTTTGCTCGCCTCACTTTCTATCCAGGGTTCGGACGCTGGAACGAGGACATTCTTGGGCATGTGCGTGAGCGTGGAGGTATATTACGCGAGACTCCTGACAGCATCATCACACGGGTTGATGCGGGAGCAGAAGAGCCTCTTGTGGCAATAGAGTACTGCGGAGCTCTCCCAGCGGGTAATCAAGCATGGCAGCGAAGTGGGCGTGCATATTCCTTCGGCTTAGCAGGCATTCCCTACCTGTACGTGGCTGAGCTTGGCGGTTACGAGCTTGACGCTGAGCGCGGCAGGAAGGCTCCACGAATGCCTAATCCCGCAGTACCCTTCAGCTACCTTTCCTACTCACTTCAGCGCGACACGGCGGTACTCCCTATTTTCGTTGTGAGTCCCGGTGCTGACGAGGTCTCGCGGAAGGCGCACGAGGGCGAGTTCGCCGATGCTGAGTTGCTCACTATGGTCCGGTCGATTCTTTTGAACGAGGACACACGCCCCACGCGAGAAGCAATTGAACGCAAGGTGCTTTCTTTGGTTAAACGACGGGCTGGCGCATGCAGGGGCGGACGTACGTTAGCGCCAGAGCAGTGGGAGGCGCTGTATCTGCATATTCGTGAGGGGGGCACACTCACTGACTACTTAGTGGAAAGAGCCCCGCTTCCTTGGTCGAAGATCGCCTATATCGAAGCGCTCACCGACACTGCCAGACGGTTGATGCAACTTGCTGCGGCGTCCGCCGTAGGGCTGACATCAACCGCGTTGCCGATGTGCATTGTGCCGGCGCGCAGGCGAGCCAATTTTGCGGCGGCAGTGGCCTCATTATATCGTGACCTTCCCGGCGACTTCACCCGCTGGCTCACTCGGAACGGGCATCTCGCCGTTTGTTGGGTGATGGGTTTCAAGCCACGTGGCGATGATGCCCGACCTGATCGTGGTCTGGCGCCTCTCACTCGCATGCTGATTGGCCATGGGCACGACCTTCTGACCGTTGTTTACGGGCCTGCGCCTTCGACAACATGGCCCCTGCTCAGAGACGCTCCCGCCGCCCTCGCGAAACGTAATGGGCTGTGGGAGGCGATACTCAGCGTAAGTGATGGGATTCTCGTTGACAGCGCTACCGATCACGTAACGAGACACGGATTCATACGCGCGCATTGGGAGACAGAGGTGCGTCGCGCACCTGCGCGCCCGCGCCTGGTCCAACCGGCACCGCTCCATATCGGCGAAAATGACGTGGACACGGTTCTCCACATGCTTCTCGCTAGGCACGGCGCAGGCCAAGTGTATGAGGGTATGTGCAATCCGCCCGGTGGCGACTGGAGCGGTATTTCGTTTCAGTCGCCTGACCGCTCAGTCGAACTGCGCTGGCTCTCTCTACCAAGGGTCACGGCGGCGGGAAGCAAGCGCCCCGACCATGTATTCGAACTGTTCGGGGTAGCCTCGAATCCCATTATCCTTGCAGTGGAGTCCAAAGAGACTTCGAGTGCGCTGGAGAATCGAATCGGGCCGAGACTCCGCGCATATGTTGCGCACCTTATTGAATCGCCAGCAAGCATTGAACGCGCGAACCCATCGCATCCATGGCGCCACTCGAGCTACCGCCTAAATCCCACGAGTTTTCTTTTTGCTTCGGCCGTTGCGTTCATTGGGAGAACGGAAGCCGAAATCCAATCCGTTATGAGAAAGGCTCAGGCGGACGTGATTTTGGCGTATGAGTTTGCATCCCACGGGAGAACATGCACAATCCGCTGCATCCCTCAGACGAAGACCGGTATCCTCATCTGTGATTTTGTCCGTCGTCTGGACCTTTCTGAAACGGGGACCTCTATCGAGTTGGGTTAGTAGTTTAGGTAGAGCGATTCCTCCACTGGCTCTATAGGGCCGTTGAGGACCTTGTTCACGGGCGAGTTCCCGCTTGCGAGAGAGAGCTGCCGCTTGAACAGAGACTGGTCAACCGGATGCGTCAGATCTCTTGAGCCGCGTCGCCCATCAAATGACAGTGCCCATTTGACCCCCCGTGCGTTCAGCATCTCTAAAATACCAAAGAATCGCTCCAAGTCCAAGTCCGCAGCATACCGCTGGTGGCTTGCTGCGTATGGTGGGTCGAAATACACAAAGTCCTCTTTCTCCGCGCCTGCTACCATTTCAGCATAATCGCAGCAGAGAAACTCCACCCCCTGGATCACGGGGTGCCAAGCATCAACGACCGCTCTGAATCGTCGCGGCTCCATGCCGGCCCGCGACAGATGGAAAGAGTTGTTAAACTCTCCCTGGTCGTTGAATCTGACGATCCCGTTGACGCACGTTCGCATGAGGAAGTTTAGGTCGAGTGGATCTTTCTTTTCATTGAATCGCCTTCGGTAAAGATAATAGGTCTGCGGTATCGCCTCTCCTCGCTTCAACTCTCCTTGGTTCAGCGCGTCCAACTCCGTCTTGAGGGCTGCCCATTTCAGTTCGTAGTCTGAGACTACTCTCTCCGGGTCTGTCTGTATCAGCTTCCAGAGACATATCAACGGCCCGTATGAGTCACCCGCGACCGACCCAGGAACACCAGCGAGGTAGAGCAGAGCCCCACCCCCAAGAAACGGCTCAAAGTACCGCCGGTAGGGAGGCATGAACGCCGCAATCGCCGCGGCTTGTGAGCGTTTGCTCCCCGTCCATTTTATCAGCGATGGAATAGTCTGCGCACGCCGAGCAACCGCGAGGTTTCCACCCTTGCATAACTCCGTCTCTCCCTGTATGGGTCCACTTGACGCAGTGACGTTAGCGGAGGGTCCTTTAGCCATGAGTCGTTTCTGGCAGATCGTGATATACTCCGGGTCATTTTCGAACGCCAGGAATCGCATTCCCAAGCTCTTGGCTGCTACACAGTCGGACCCTGCACCGGCAAATGGGACCAAGAGGATACCGCCGGGTTTTGCTGAAAGCTCCAGCATCCTAATCAGAAGACGGACTGGCTTTTGGGTAGGGTGCTTCCCAAACTCAATCTCCTCCCTCTTCTTGTTGTTCGGAATATCCCACACCGTGCGCATCTGCTTGCCGTGCTCCTTCAAGGAATCCCCTGCGCAAGCCATACGCTTAGAGTGCTCGTATGCAAAGTAGTATCTTCTCTTCTTCGGCCCGCCCGTATGTGCCCACAGGATTGTTTCGTGGCTGGCAGTCAGACGACGACCGGAGAGATTAGGGAAACTGTTCCGTTTGAACCATACGACTTCGTTTATGATTTCAACCTCAAGCAACTGCAGGACGAAATTGATCAGCCCGATATTGTGGTATGTCCCGTGCACCCATAACGAGCCTGTCGGGCGCACAAGGCGCTTTAGTTCACTCAGCCAAGCCAGCGTAAAGGTGAAGTACTCGGCCAGAGGCATGTCATCCCATTTAGCCATTACCTTGCACCAGTCACCGCCAAATCCTGGCAGTCTAACCGAGTTGTCCCACTTCCAAACGCCTCCCTTGCTTAAGTTGTATGGCGGATCTGCAATTGCCACGTCGACCGAGTGCGAGGGGATTCTTTTCATTGCCTCAACGCAATCTGCGAGGTGAACTGCATCAAGCTCATAGGCCCCGAGCCTGTCGAGGGCGCTCGGGGCACTTTCGCGTCTACGTACGTCGTGGGTTTTGCTGTGCGCTTCAGACCGATCAACTATGTCGAAAAGTGTTGCCTGCATTCGTCCACCGTCCTGGCTCACATAGGCAAATACTTGCTTTGTTGCTCCCCGGGACACAGAGCCAAACCCCCGGTAAGCAAACGGGGCGCCACCGCGGGCCTAGCGCAACATACCGGCTGCGCGGCATCAACTGACAAGATGCTGCACTCCCCGGAGGGTATCGACCCAAAATGCTCCTGGCTCTCCTCATCATTCCTCACGGAACATTGAAGCTCACATCAAGGTGCGAACAATAGTAGACTCTACGAGAACCCGCGCGCGTTGTCAACCGGTAAAGTTGTCGACGCATAGCGGACAGGCAAAGGCGAGGGAGCTGACGCTGTCAGGTACCTTTGGGGGGCTCGGGACAGACGCTATTTCCTTTCCGGCCCCTTGGCACGCGCAGTTTCGCCTCGTAACTACGTCAAGCAAATGCGCGGGCTACCCCCGAAAATGGCAGTTGCGGCCGGCTGGATTGATGATTGAACAGGTATGCAAGTCCTTGAGACATAAACACTTGGTTCTCACACAGAGCCACAAAGGCAGAGAGTCCGGGAGACATTTCCGCATCAGTCTTCTTCGTGTCTTCGTGCCTTTGTGTGACTACATTCTTTGGTTGCGGCCCGCCCTCTCGGGAACGTCATTGCGATACGCCCGGCGATTCCTTCATGCCCTCGCCCAGGTAGAAGCCGGTGTGCGCGGGCTGATTGTAGGCCACGTTCTGCCAAGCCACACCCAGTCGATAAACGGGATCGTGTATCAGGCTTTCATGCGGCAGCCCAGCCGCGTGATCAGCCCCGTGAGACCGACCACGCCTAAGGCCATCGCCAGGCAGCCGACGATGTTCACGAACACGGGCAGCTCCGAGCTTTTGTAGAACCCGAGCCGAATGCCCGCTATCCCGGCGATCAAGAAGAGCATGGGGTGGAGGATGTAAGCCAGCAAAGGATTGCGGCCCGCCGGACGGATCACGATGCTCCACGCCCGATACCCGCGCACGTCCATGACCCAATACAGCGCCGCCCACGCCAGCGCGGTCAGGAACGCACAATAAAAACACCATGCCGGGGTCGCCCGGATTTTGTTGATGCCGAACAGCGGATCGAAGAGCAAGGCGGCCGCCGCCAGCCAGAGGCCGAACACGACCGTCCAGCGCAGCCGTTCCCCATGTGTCCGCATCTCCGAGCCCGGCGCGATAATGGACCCCAGGCAGCAGCCGGCCATGCTGATCGACGCGAGCGAATCGCCGATAGACGCGTGCGCGTTGACCCAATCGAAGGCTCTCTCGATTTGCCCTATCCACGGCGCCGCCCCGGCGAGCCAATCCCGCGAGTCCACGCGCGAGAACAATCCCTTATGCTCGGCCACGTAAAGCAGCGCCATCAGCGCCGTCGCTCCGATCAGCCATTCTCGGCGCCGGCCGAACACCAGATAGGCCAGTGCGGCCGCGAGGTACGCCCAGCCAATCAGACCCAGTATCCCCCACCACGAATGACGGAGCCAGACCGTGTCTCCTTGCACGAAAAGCGGTCCCAGTACGAGGAATTCACCGTTCTCCGTGCGGTACGCGAATGCCAGCGCGATTAACGCCACGACGCCTATCACCCGCCCGGCGATGAATGCCTTACGTCTGGGGCCGGGGTCGTGAGATACCACCATGAATGCCAGGATCATGGCCAAGTAGGCGAGCACCCCCCACGAGCCTCGGTACCAGGGATCGTGGTCTTCCATGTTGACCATCATCACGCCCATCACCAACAAGGCAAGAGTCCGGGTCAGCACTTTGACCAGAAGCCGAGCCTTCCTCCGGCCGCAGGCTGACGCACGCTGCAGGGACAACGGGATCGACATCCCTACGATGAACAGAAACGCGGGGAAAACAATGTCCGGCAACGTCATGGCGTCCGCGTCGGCACTGACGTGTTTCAACCAGGATGGCGCCCGCTGGACGCCGCCCACGTCATTGACGAAGATCATCAGAAAGATCACCAGGCCCCGTAGCGCATCCACCGACGCGACACGCTCCTGCAGACCGGCGGTTGGCGGTCGACCCGAGATGACCGCCTCATCAGGCTTGGGTGCAATGTGCATCATACGCTGCTACTTCGAAAAACGGGCGATGAAGCCACCGCCGTTGGCCATATCGATTGTGAGGGTATCGGCTCGCTGCACCGTTTTGTCTTCCAGGATCACGGCGTCAGCCTTTTCCTTGTGGTCGCGGACCAGCGACGCGTTGTAGGAGCCTTCGCCCAGGAACGATAACGGCACCTGAATTGTCTTGGCCTGCGGGCCGCACATGACGGCCAGGAACCACGTGTTTCCCGTGCGCCGGGCGAAGATCGCCAGCTCGCCGATTCTCGATCCCGGCAACACAATGGTCTCGTCCCACACGGCCGGAATGCTCTTGATGACATCCACCGCCGGATGGTCCAGCACGGATTGCGGATGCGCGGCGAGCGTCAGCATGGGACTGGCGAAGATGGCCAGGCTCGCAATCTGGTGCGCCCAGGTCGAGTCGCCGCGCCGAGCGCCGAAGTGCAGCGTCGTGTAGTCGGCCGGACCCGCCAGATACCGCGTGAAAGGAAGGATCGTTTCATGCCGGGCCCGCTCTTTGAGGCTGCTGCTCTCCATCCCACGGATGCCTTCTCGAACCAACTCGTTGGGCCACGTCCGCCCCCGGCCCGTCGGCTTGTTCGCCCCGTGGAAGTCGACCACCATCCGATGCTCCGCCGCCACCTTGAGCAACTCTTCGTAGAGGTCGATCACTTCCTTGGCCTCGTGGTCGAAGAAGTCGATCTTGGCACCGGCGACTCCCAAGCCCTGCAATCGCGCGAAGAACGCCTCGCGTGCCTCGGGCGTACGCAACTGGTTGCTATGCTTCCAGAACAGCAGCCGGACGCCCTGCTGTTTGGAGTACTCCACGATGTCCTTGATCTGTTCATCGCTCCAGCGACTCCACACGCCTTCGAGAACGTGATATTCATAGCCCAGCTCGCCGGCCATCCGGGAGAAACCTTTCAAACCCTCGAAAGAGCCGTCCCCGCCATCGACGTACCGCCACACCGCGCGGCCCGGCTTGACCCATGCCGTCTGGATGCCCTCGGGGAAGTACTTCGCATCGGCGGCAGGACAGAGGTTGGGCAGGATGTCGCTGCTCACCAACGCATTCAGGTCGGCCCCCACCATCACGACGCGCCACGGAGTCGTAATCGTCCCCATGACAACGGCGGGCTTGGCCAGACGCTTGCCCTCCTCCCGTCCGTAGCGCAACTCGAACGGATAGTTCAGCGGCTGGCGGTGGCCCAGGCCCGTCAGGAAGCCCCGGCGGCCGTCGGCCTCCAGACCCATGCCGCTGTAATTCACGAGATTCGCCTCGGTGATCGAGCCGTAGCCGGCGCCGCCCGGCAGCTCGAACGTCACCGGCGGACCCACCCACTGCCCCGGCCGAATATTGGAAACGTCGTCCTTGTCGTACGCGGACTCGTAATGCCCGCCCAGGTCGTGGTGCCAGACCGTCGAGCCAGTGGGAAGAACGAACGTCGTGTACTCGTCCGGCACGCGCGAGGCCCCCTCGTCGCCCGGGATGACGTGGCGAAAGGCGGCACCATCGTTGAAGACCCGAACCTCCAGCACATAATCGATGAACGACAAATCATGCCGCAGGCCGATTCGCACACCATGGCAGTGATTCACGGCCGTGCTGTGGGCCCCATGCCACGGATAGCTCTCGTTGACTTCGTAGCGTTCCACGTTGCCCAGGACGACTCCCGTGGAGAGATCATAATCGTCCACCTTCATGACGATCGTCGACGGGTCCAGCACCGTCGTGGTCCCGAGCGTCACCGTGAAGGTCAGACGCTCCGCACTGGGCAGAATGGTCAGCTTGACCTTGCCGTCCGGGCTGGTGACCTGCACTTGCTCCATCCGCACCCGCAGTGACCGGCGGCTCCTCTGCTCCCGCATTTGCGCAGAGCTCGCCGTAGTCAAACACAGGGCTACCAGAATTCCCGTAATCGCATACTGTCTCATGTGTCTTTGCGCCTTCACAATGTTTTCATTTTGCCTCACACCACCTGTGCTTTGAAGCCGCAGAGTTGGCAGAAGTCGCGGACCTGCTCCTTGTAGTCGCCGTAGAAGAAGATCTGGTGGAAGCCGGGGAAGCTGAGCACCTCCTGATGGCCGTCGAATCTCACCTTGACGGAGACCACGCACCCGCCGCTCGGCGGGACTTCCTTGTTCTCGACCACCGTACCGGCGGAGACAAGAACCGTGGATTGGCCGTCCTTGCCGGCCGCACCCTCGGAGGCGGGGAGCAAGTCAATGCTGGTCACTCGCTGGCCTTCGCGCCAGATAGTCCTCGGTACGGCGTCGCGATTGCCGTGGTGGTGCCGGATGTCGAAGGGCTCCGGCGGCTTGTCGTAACCGTTCAATCGCGTCGCGCAGCAGCAGTGGGCCCCGATGATCGTGTTATCCGCCGTATCGGCCACTGGGTCCTGCTGGAAGCCCGGCCGATCGAAGAGGTAGTGGACCATCACGAGCGATGCCGCGGCTCCGTAATCCGCTTCGCAGGCGGCCGGGATGCCATCATCATTCATCCGCGACCACGCGATGCACGGCAGGCTCACAGGAATCTTGCCGAGCGCCCCCAGGCAATCCATCGTGATGGCGTCGCCGCCCTCGCGTTCGAGGAACTTGCCGGCGACGTAATAGCTCTTGAGCCCATTGATAACATCCTGCCGGGTGGCGCTGATGCGGCGTCGGGCGCGGCACATATACTCGTCCGCCATGGTCACGATCTCTTCGCTGTCCGGCATCCGGTTGTATTCCTCAATAAACGCCGAGGCGGGGACATGCCGCAGCGTAATCCCTGTGTCTCCGAGTGTCGCGTCGTACTGCTTATCACCCTTGATAACGACACAGCAGGTCCGGCGCATCTTGGCCGCCGCACAGAGCATCTTCATCCCACAAGCCGCCTGGCGGAAATCGTCCGTCGAATAGACAATGCAGCCGGGCGATGCCGCGAGATCGATGGTGTTCGTTGTGAAGGAAGTCCCCAGCGGTGAATAAACGATTGATGGAATCCCGCTCTGTGCGACCTTCTGTGCCGTGGGCCAGGCGTGCTCCTGCCGATCCAGCATCACAAGCACAAGGCCATCGGCCTTAGCCGCTTGGGCCTGGGCCAGCCAAGCCTGTCCCTCCGCCAGGCTGTAGATTGGTTTGGGCCGCAGGTTAAGACTGGCACCGAGTTGCCGGGCCGCGTCGGTCACTTTCGTGGTGTACATCTTGTGGGCCACCGCGCCGTCATACACCGCGCCGGGCCACAGCATGCCGTACTCGCCCTCCCGCCGGACAAAGGCCGCCCACAGCACGGGCGTGCACTTGGCGGCAGGCCCACACTGTCGAATCGACTCCACAGCACCCCCCCGCCGGCCCAGCGACGAGCACCCGGCCAGCAGAGTCGAGCCGGCCAGAACCGCGGTCGAGCCCTTGAGAAACTCGCGACGACTGACGCCGCTACAGGCGTGACAATGCAGAGGACACCTTCGACCACTCATGCCGACCTCCCGCAACCAGAAGAACGCAACTTTGAGCGCGTGGGTCAAGACCCACCTTGCATACGAATCGCGGAAGGTATCCTATGGTCCGGCGAGTAAAAACTCAAGGACCGACCGGCCAGAAGACCCAATCGCCGTTGTCCGCCCACATGCGAGGTGATCCCTGGCTGTCCGTGCCCAACTGCCCGCCGTCGTCCTTGAAATTCGAACCCCAACAGTAAAGGATGAATCCTCTGTCCTCTCTTCGGTAGCTGAGCGTCCCTTGGCCAAACGGGTCCCGGGGCGGCTCCTTCAGAAACCCTTGCTCCACCAATTGGTACAAGTTGTCAGGATAGTTCCCGTTCGCCCGGAAGTATCGTTGGATCGCCAGCAATGTGACGACGGCGGTCTCGTGCGTTTTCAACCGCCAAGCCAGTTGAGCCACGCGTTCGTAGGCCGGCGTGGTGATGGAGAAGAATATGCTCAGCGAGGATACTTGATTGCTGTCGTCCGGCTTTTCGCGCTCGTGTCTGTCCGGCGGTGCATTCAGCCGACCTTGGGCCCACTGAAAATACCGCTCGACCATCGTCACGGTCTCGCGACGGTCCGGGTAGTGAAACCGAAATGTGTTGACCAAATTGTGCTTCCAGTCCCCCCTGGCATAGGGGAATCCCTGCGACAGGGCGTGGCCTCCCCCTTGCCCGTCGTCGGTGAAGGTCCGTTGGATAATGCCGTACCAGAGAGCCTTCTCACCGTCGAGGCTGATGGCCTGTCGATTCAGATCAAAATCTGACACCAACTCCTTCTGGATGCGCTCCAAAATGGCGGACGGGACGTCCGGCCTCTGCAGAATGGCGATCAGGCTGTCGTAGCCAAGATGCTCGATCGAGATTCCCCCAGTTTGTGAATTCAGTGCCCCCTTGTTTTGCAGGTGCCGGCCGAACTTTCGCAGAACGAGGCAGTCGTCGAGGGCTTCCGCGACTTCGCCTCGCCGGGCTTCGCAGATGATCTGCTGTTTGAACGCCAACGCCACAGGTCGATAGCCTTCAACTATCTTCAGGTCGCTCTGGACGATACTCACCTCCAAGGGAGCAGATTCGTTGCTGTCATAGATAGGCCAGTAATGAGGCATGCTCGCACCATGTCTCACCATGTCGAACGCAGCTTGATTCTTGGCAAGCCACTGATCGATCAACTGCATATCGCGCTCATCGTAGTAGCCGGTCAGTGACCAGCGACGCAGTCGCATCTTGTCCTCAAGCCCCTGTGGCGGCTCGACGTAAAGCTCCACCGCCTTGTCATAGTAGGATTTGGCGTTCTCGACGCCCTGCCCATTCGGTCGCCAGTGGTTGCTCAGCCATTCGGTATAGTTGACGCGGATGGTGGGCCGGCCCAACAGAATCGGCAGCGTGCACAGCGTCCAATAGAGGAAGGCAACCCCCAAGCCCTGCCCGCTTCGCAGCAGAACCTTCAGCCACAAGGGCCGGCAGCGTTTCTTGGCCCGGTGACACAGGGCTGCCAGCAACTTGGCATCGCCGAATGCTTCGATCAACTCCCGAGCTTTGCGCTCCTTCTCCTCGGCCGTCGCACAGCCTCTCACCGCATCCTCAAAATGGGCAGTGAGCTCGGCCTGCACGTCCCGCCTGGCCCTCCGGCGGTACCACATCCGTCGAACCACCCGTTGGATGAACTCGGTCGCACAGGGAGGCAGGTCATCCCTGCGATTCTCATCAGGCTTGTTTTCCATATCCAGAACCTCCGCGAATCTCTACATCGCCGCTTTCAGGGCGCCGCCGAAGAGCAGGTCCAGGCCCTTGGCCAGGCCTTGAAGCTGGGCCTTTTGCCGGGCCAGGTTCTCCTCGCCCTTGCCGGTGATCGAGTAGTAGCGTCGATGCCGACCGGAGTCGCTCGTCTCCCACTTGCCTCTGACGAGCTTCTTGGCTTCCAGATTGTAGAGCAGCGGATAGAGCGTGCCTTTGCCCAGCGTGAGGACATCGCCGCTGCGCTGCTCGATCGCCTGGCTCAGCTCGTAGCCGTACATCGGACCACGGGACAGAATCTCCAGCACAACCACCGGGGCAACTCCCTTGAGCAACTGACTCTCGAATTTCATACAAACCTCCTGATTGCCAGAACCGTCTTGATTATGTTTCACATAGTATGTTATGCATACTATGCCATGTCAACTAAAAAATCCGCGGACGAAGGAATTTTCTGAGATATATGCAAGCAGGCCAAGGTGCCGGCTGCAGATGGCTTCTTCGTTTCCCAGCATACCCTGGCGGCAACAAAGCAGAGATGCTCACGCCTGTCATGCTGAACGGAGTGAAGCATCTGGCCCTTTGCGGATGAGAGGCACGTATGCGAATGATGGGTCGCCCCATTCACGGCCCGGGTCCTTCGCTGGCGCTCAGGATGACATGTCATTTCCCGCCAGTCCGGGGCCATGCTTACGCTCGCGTAAGCATGTCTGGTCCCTGATGACGAACCAGGGCCTTTCGCGGCAAACGCGACGTACACGAGTCAGCGGGCGATGAGTCGAAAGGCCAGGACGGACCGGCCGGCGTCTCCGAAATCGCCTTCGAGTTTGACCCAGTCAGCAGGACCCGATCTGTCCGCCGTTTTCTCGACTTGGACGTGAATTTCGAATGACTTTTGCTCCATTGGCTCAAGAGTCAGCTCCCATTGCGGCGGAGTGAGCTTCCAGGAGGCACTGGTCTTGGCTTGCACGGTTCCACGCACCGGCTTTTCGCTGAAGTTGTAGGCGAATATTCTTATATCCGCCTGACCGGCCGGGCCGATCCTGTGAGCCTGCTGGTCCAGATCGGTGGCGGTGTGCGGCATCTGGAGTTGTAGAACCACCGGGCAGGTGCTGCCCTCACGAAGCGGCGAGCCGGTCAGCGGCGGCTCCAGGGGCAATGTCCCTGCGCCGCCCTTCGGCAGAACCACGAACACCGCCGCACGGCCCAACGTCTCCGGAACGCGCTCGCCAAGAAGGCGACCTAAACAGTCGTGAACACTCTCGACCGGTATGCTGCCGGGAAGGGACCAGCGGGAGCCGGTATCCGCTTGAGTCCACGCCACCAGTACACCGCGTTCCATGCCGTCCGGCCGCGCCCGAAACACGTAAGCCTGAATCGATGAATCGCCGGGAGGCGCGTATTTGCCGAGACAGACGGCTCCGGCGAGGAAACGCCCCACTGCCGCCAGGGCCACGTAGCCCGGCCGGGGAGTCTGGTCCTGTCGCAGCACGCCGAACTGAATGTCCCGTTCCCGATAATTGCCGAGAATGAAAAAGAAATGCCGGCTGGTCCCGGCAAACAGGCTGCTCGCATAGGATCGCGCGATGAATGTCGCCTGCTTCCACTCGTCTTGCGGCGAGAACTCGCTCCACGGCGCGTCCGTTTTGGCAGGCAGTCCGATCCCGCATTCCGTGATCCAGATGGGCCGGCCGCACGCCGCCTCCCGCGCCGGCGCAAATCGATCCGCATATTGCTCGGGCTGATCGTACGAATGAATGTTGTACGTGTCGAAGTAGGGCCACATCTCGTTCTCGATCACGCCCCGACTGTGCAGCGGCGTCCCCGAGCCGGCATATACGTTCCAGCAGACCATGACATTGGGATCGCCCACCTTGAATCCGAGGTATGCGGCCCTTTGATGACTGCACATCTCATCGATCGTGTGCCCGCCGAACATCGGGATATTGGCCTCATTCCACGGCTCCCAGGCCAATACACGGCCCTTGTACCGCTGCGACATCGTCTTGCAGAAATCGTACAGCACGCGCAGATCGCGGGGAAACCGCCGGGAGGCCTTCTCGCCATCAAGGCTCTTGTCGGTCGCCCACGCCGGCGTGTCGTGAAAGACCTGCAGCACTTTCAAACCATGGCGGGCCTGGACGGTCGCCGCACTGTCATACGTCGTATTCGCCGCGTATCCATCGCGTGCGGTCTCCATCCCTGCCCATCGCATTCGATCCCGAATCCAATTAGCCCCGGCCAGCGCCGCCAATTGGGCGAAACGCTCCTGCCTCGATGGATCATCGTTGGCAAACCACGCGGTCGCCGAGTCCACGCACACGAGGGAGTCCTGCGGCACCGGTCCAGCCGCCGGTGCAAGGACCGCGGCGGTCGTCCACTGCGCCGGCTTGCCCTCGAGATCGAGGAGGTTGACCCGATACCACCCGATTCCCAGCGTGCCCACGTTCAGCCGCAGACCGGCGTCGGTTCTCTCAGAGTTACCCGCCCCTTCCGCTGCCACGGCGCCCCGTTCATCGAGGACCTGCCAACGAACCTCGGCAGAAGGCCCTGAGGCGGACAACAGAACGGAGACCTGCTCACCGGCCATAAAGACATTGCCCGGATGATCGGGAGCGGGCCGCGGAACGTCCCGCGCGACGGGTGACTCCGCAAGCGGCCGCGTGGCATCTCCCGGGAAACGGGGAACAGCGGCGCTTCCAACCACATCAGACGCCTGTCCCGCAGCAATCAAAGCCCATATGGCGACGAGACACAGCGGCGCGAAACGTGACGACCCTGCGAAGCGGTTCCGACTCATCATTGTCCAGCCCTTTCCATAGCGATGTCAGTTTATCGGTCGTGCGTTCAGGCCGTCAATCTCTGCGCAGAATCCTTGAAATCCGGCCTGTTGGGTGTAGAATGGCTGGCAGACGTACACAAGAACGGCTCCGGCTCCGAAGTGGAGCGGGAGAGCAGATGTGTGGAGCAGTGGCCGAGTGGCTTAAGGCGACGGTCTTGAAAACCGTTGTGTCGAAAGGCACCGGGGGTTCGAATCCCTCCTGCTCCGGTCAACGACAACCGGCGACACGCTGTGCGTCTATGCATCCAAGCTCCTCCCCGCCAAGCAGTTATCAGCGTCCGGCAGGACCCTTGCTCCGGTGCTCTCGTGGCAGGCCAGACATTCTGGCCAGTCGCCAGGATGCCTGATCAGCACAGTGTATCCTCGCTCTGACGAAAAAAGGCAGCCCCGGTTTATGCACCGGGGCTGCCCTCCAATTGCCATCCGACACTCAACGCCGGTCCTGTGACCGATGGATTCGCAACCTGGCCGGCCGCAGACGTCAGCGTATGCTCCGGCCGAGTGCCCTTACGGTCACCGCAGCGCGATATCGTCGTAGTAAACCGACAATACTCCGTTACCGAACAAGTCGGTGGCTTGAAACCTTCTACTCTGAAGCTATGCTCGCCACTCCAAGCAGTTCCACTTCCGCGATCTGCATACTGTTTGCACCCGGGGCATTGCGAATGGCCGGGAACAGCAGTTGGTAGTGCTTGTAGGCAACCGCGTTCTCGAAGGCGATTCCAGTGGCATTCATGGTGAAGCGCAGCCAGGCCGTCTCGCCGGCGAAATCAGCAATATCGCCGGAGGCGATCAGCGTCCACGGTCCGTCGATGCCGTCGTTGGAGCCAGAGAGCTCGAACTTGACCGGATCACGCGGCGGTTCATCATTCGCCGTAGTGAACGTCAGTCCCGTAACGACGGTCGGCCCAAGAGCGGGCGTGACCTGGATACCGGACGGCCCAATGGCACCCTTGAAGTGCAGGAACTTCGTGCTCGTCTTGTTGTCAATGGCCAACGCAGGATACTCAGCACCCGGCCAGTCTCCGTCGTTCGGGACACCCTGAACGGCGTCGCCCGGAGCGGTAACATCAGCCAGAACCATTCTCTGAATGTCGACATCCGTCAGAGTCCTGTTGTAGAGTCTGACCTCGTCGATCATGGCTGTCATGAGTCTATTGGTCCCGAAACCGATGTCCCTACCCACACTGATCAGTTTGTCAAAGTTGGTGGGTACATGCTCCGCCACATTGGTCGCGGTCTGAGCAAGACCATTGAGGTACAACTTGCCCTGAGTCGGCGAGATGGTCAAAGCGGCAAAGTACCATTCCCCGTTGGGAATCATCAATCCGGAGTTAAACTGCCAGTACTGATCGGCACCCCACATATACTTCAGTTGTTTGCCATCGTGCTGCAAACCAAGGCAGCCAGGGCTGGTGCCTCTGTGCGTCAGGATACCTGACCACGCGGTCGGCGCTGCATCGTGCTTTACCCAACCGGAAACACTGACGGTGTTGGTGACGATCCCCAGCGGAACTCGGGTCTCGACATAGTCGGCGCGAGTCTGATCAAGGGATAGGCAGCCTCCGAAAATACCCGTGGTCCATTCCGGACTGCCCGCAAAGTAACCGTGGTTGCTGTGGCCGGACTGATCGATGGCCACGTTGCCCGAACCGGTTTCGAAGTCGTAGTAGATCAGCAGATCCGGATCGGTGATTTCAATAGGATTGAAATACCTGTCGGCACTCATCGCGATCTCACCGGCGGAAAGCAGCTTGTCGTAGATCGCCACGCCAAAGATGTCGCCGTCGAAGTTGTCGAAGTAGCCGGGTGCGTCCGTCTGGGCGCCGTAGCCGATACCGACAACGCCGGACAACGTGATAGCGGCCGCGACACTGCCCTGGAGGACACCGTTTACATACAGTTCCGTCGTACCGGCAGCGGCACTGGAAACAAAGACCAGATGCGTGTACTCACCGGGTGCGGTGGCAACGCCGTAATCATAGTCCGCCACGCCGAAGAGGGTCGCGCCATAGGTGCCGGTGTTCTCCCACTGCTCGTACTTGAGCCCTGCGTTGGTTTCAGCGGACTGTCTCCGGCCGATGAGGCACATGCTGGCCTCTTGCTCATCCGGATTGCTGCGAACAACGAACTCGTAGGTCTGCTCGCCACCGAATGTGCCGATGTCGTAGAGACCGTCCTGGACAAAGGTGGCAAGGTATTTAGCCGCACTGGCGCCAGCCGCCCAGTTGTCCGTGTTCTTATCAGCGACTCGGAAGCTCGAGACCATACCCGGGGTTACGGTGCCGTCGGCGGCGACCACGTCGACCTTCCAGAAGTTCGTGGTTCCACGATCGAACGGTGCGGCGGGAGTAAAGCTGGTTTCTGCCTGCTGTGCTACGAGCACGCTGGCATCACCAGCCGCTACCAGGGCCTTATTCTTGCTGAGATAGACGTTAAACGTAGCTGCCTCATCGACGGCCAACCAGCTCAGCGCGGTCGCGCTGTCAACGTTTACAGCACCGTTGCTCGGCGAGAGCGAGAAGGCCATCTTCGGCGGCATCAGGGCACCCTGCGGAATGATTTCCTTCGGAATGCCCGGGCCGGACCAGCGCAGGAACGCCGCGGCGCCGCCACCATTCTCATAGTACTCCATAACAACCAGGTACCGCTCACCGGCGACCAGATCCAGCTCGGCGCTGGCATCTTCCGTCGTGCCGCGATCGGCCCAGCCGGCGCAAATCTGCACGCCGTTCAGGAACGTCCGGGCGCCGTCATCCGAGGCCTCGTAAATGCGATACTTGCCGCTGACCGGCACATTCAGCTCGGCCGTGAACCGCGCCGAGAAGTTGTCCGCGGGGATAGCCGCATCGGGCTGGTTGCTGCCCCAATCGAAATTGATCTCGGGCACTGTCTTCACGAGTTTCGGCGCGCCAGTCAGATACCGGTTGTCCCAGAACTCCGCCACGGCACCGCCGACGGCAGGATCCAGTGTGGTGAAGGTCCAGACCGGACCCGGAGTGACAACGCCGGCACTGTCCACTTCATCGACACGCCAATAATAAGTGGTCGCCGGCTCCAGCAGGGCCGAAGCGTCCAGCGATGTCTCCGCCTGAGTGGTGAGCAGCGCACTGTCACTGCCGGCCTCTACAGCGGCCCTGTCCGTGTCACCAAACACCTTGTGCGAAACCGCGCCCTGTCCGGCCGTCCAACTGACCGTGGTGGTCGTCTTGCGCCACAGGGCACCATCAACGGGGCTCGGGAAGTGGGCCGTCAGCGGCATCACCGTGAACGACCAGACGTTGCCCACGTACTTGGTGCCGGTGGCATCGGTCTCATCCACACGCCAATAGTAGGTGGCGCCCGGAACCAGAGGCATGACCTCAAAGTACATGGCAAACGGCTGGCTTCCCTTGAACTCAGCGGCGCCGGGCTCCGGGTTCGTGCCAAAGTACACGTCGTGCATCACGGCCGTGATGCCCGGCGTCCACTGGAACAGAGGATTGGTAACATCCTCCGTTCCGCTGGCCGGATCGGGTCTCTGGGCCAGGAGCAACGGCTCCGGGCTGCGAACGAACGCGGTGCAATACGTGCCCGCCAGCAGCGTCGGCCCGTCGCCGATGCCGGGACCGCCCCAGGCGACCGACACGCTGTCACCACCGCCGCCTTCCTTCATGAGGGCCTCAATGTAATATTTCTGGCCTGCCACGAGAGCCTGCGGAGCGGACTTCTGTTCCGGACCGCCGGCACCGCCGCCGGTGTTGAGCCAGTCATCAGCCGGTGTCCAGCCGAGGACTTCGGCAATCTTGACGGCGTTGGCCGCGTCCGTATCCGGGCTCAGCCACAACTGGCAGTTGTCGTCGCCGGCGACCCAGAATGTGTAGTCACCCGTTTGCGGTGGGGTCACAAATGCGCGGGCCCGGGTGCCGGCGTTGTCGGCCCAGTCTACCGGGCTCTTGAAGTTGTCCCGCCACTCCGAACTGCTCGGATTGTCCGGGAAGTTGGCATTGGTCCTCAAATCATTGTCGACACTGGTACCGCCTCCGATGTTGGTCCAGTACTCGAAAAGTACCTTACCCTGGCCCAACTCCTGGGCGCCGACGCTGCCCGTGACAGTCAGCATCAGCCCCAGAGCCGTCAGGCTAACAAGTTTTCGAAACATAACGATCCTCCTAAACCAAGAAACCAACGCTCTCTGTGCCCTTGGCCACACACCAAGAGCACCGGCCGTCCCCCGCCACCATTGGCCCGCCTGTTGCCGGCCACAGATGCCGAAGACCGCCTTGATTTTGACTGTGTAAAACGCTGGCCCTCCCTCCTTGGACACCTCCAGATGCCCATGCGACCGAAGGCCACGTTCACGCCCTTTGACGCAAACGGGAACCCGGCCACAGGGGTAACGGGTGTCATGCCTGGCATCTCAAACGCGAGAAGACCCCTTGGAAAACCCGTTACGCTCGCCTGAGCATGTCGGCGCCGCACGGGGACTGTCCACATCGACGTGGACCGCGCGGACCGCATCCCTTATTTTACTGGAGGCTCCGAGAGACCGACTGGGCAACTACTTTCTCCTCCGGTACCACCTCCTTTCCGCAGACAGACCGCCTCTGGCATGCCAAGTGGGATTCTCTGCATTTTTGCGGCCGCAGACGGTCATCGCAGTGACTCCATCCTCCGTAGCACGAAGGTCCGCCGAGCCTTCACCGAAAGTCTGCCCATTCACACGACCTCGTCACGCGGACCAACCTTGCCTCTATTATTACCGGACCGATGGGGAAAGTCAATGCTTAACTTGGCCCCGCCTCGTTTTTGCACATTTTGTTGTCGATGAGGCGCTGAGACGTGACAGCCGAGGAGCGATAAGCATGCCACCCCGTGAGGCTCGTCACCGTCAGGTGCCCTTCCGACAGTTGTCCATTGCAGGTCACCCGTACCCTGGTTTTGGGCTCCCGAGACATCGTATTGGCACTCTCCGGGCCGGGTGTACGCCGGTGCGGGGGACGTGAGTCGGATAATCGCTAAGTAAAAACCCTTAAAAAAAGATTGCATCGGGGACGGAAATGCTGTATAAATGAGCACGGTTGAGTATCTGGGCTTGGTCCATTCTCGCAGTACAGGATCCGCGGGCTCCGCATGAGGTTGGAGGGTAGCACGTGGTGAGAGGGTATCGTACGGTCGCGGATGCCGATGCAGTCGTTGCAAGGGAACGTTGTGATCGGAGGAATAGGGTGCACAATTCCCTGACACTTCAGATTCACTTCACACATTTCGAAGACAGCCATTTTACAGGAAGGAGGTGAAAGCGCCGATATTGTCGTCGTGGTTTGATGCGCCGGGAGAGGTCTAAGATTCGTGAGGCAGGTGAGGGTCTGCCGGGTCACGGAATTGTGTTAGAGAGCGCGGAGGGTTGGAGACCTTGGTGTGTGGCCAAGGGCACATAGAGCGTTGGTTTCTTGGTTTAGGAGGATTGTTATGTTTCGAAAGTTCGTTTACCCGTCGGCCGTGGGCCTGATGCTGCTCATTGCCGCCGGGGCGCAGGCACAGAATGTGCTGTTCGAGTACTGGATGGACTGCGGTGGGGGCACGGCCGTCAGTGACCTGACGAGCCTGGGCTCCTATCCGTGGGGTCCGACCAGTTCGGAGTACCGGGAGGACCTCAAGAGCAAGGTGGACTGGGCCGACAACTATGGCGAACGCGCCCGGGCCTACCTCGTCCCGCCGCAGAGCGGTGATTACACGTTCTGGGTCTCGGGTGATGATGGGTGCCAGTTGTGGCTGAGCACCGACGACACGGCCGAGAACGCCAAGATGATCGCTCAAGTGACGGGATGGACGCCGGTCGAAACATGGGATTGGGAAGCCGGACAGAAGTCCGCGCCCATCACGCTGGAGGCCGGCAAGTCGTACTTTGTGCAGATGTTGCACAAGGAAGGCGGCGGCGGTGATAGCGTGACGGCGGCCTGGGCCGGTCCCGGCATCGGCGACGGCCCGACCGTCATCGGGGGCGCTAACCTCGCCAAATTCGTGGAGACGCGGCATCCGGCATTCTCGCCCGTTCCGGCCAGCGGCTCGGTGGATGTCACCAATCCGCTGTTCCAGTGGACAGCCGGCACGACGGCCGTGATGCACGATGTGTACTTCGGGACCAACCCGACACCCGGCGCCGCCGAGTTCAAGGGACGCCAGCCGTTTGCCATGTATTTCGAGGTCATGCCCCTGGTTCCGGGCGCCACCTACTATTGGCGCGTCGATGAGATCGAGGCCGATGGCGTGACCACGCACACCGGCGACGTGTGGACGTTTACCGTGATGCCGGACAAAGCCTACAGGCTCAGTCCGTATGACGCCGCTATCAACCGTGGTCTGGATACGACGCTTGCCTGGAGCGCCGGCAATATGGCCGAGAGCCATGATGTTTATCTCGGTACCGACCAGGCTGCCGCGGCGGCTGGTGATGCCAGTGTCTTCAAGGGCAATCAGGCTGACACCGGGTTCGATCCGAACGGCCTGGCGGCCGGCACGACCTACTACTGGCGTGTCGATGAGATTCGCGGCGCCGAGAAGATCGTCGGCGATGTCCTGAGCTTCACCACGGCCGCCGAGGGTAACCACGGCGCCCGGTACGAACTGTACTCCGACATCGGCGGCGGGACTACCGTTGCGGATCTGACGAGCAGTGCGAAGTTCCCCGGCTCGCCTGACGAAGTAAGTGTCGTAGCCAACTTCGAAGCTCCGTCGGATTTCGCGGATAGCTACGGCGCGAGAATGACGGCCTGGTTGAATGTCCCGGCGGCCGCTGAGTACACCTTCTGGGTGGCCAGCGATGACGCCAGCAAGCTCTACGTCGGCACCAGCCCGGCGAATGCCGAGCAGATTGCCGAAGTGACGGGCTGGGCTCCTTCCCGTGGTTGGGATCAGGAAGCCGGCGCGAAGTCCAAGCCCATTCAGCTCGAAGCGGGCAAGTACTTCCTGATGGCCCTGATGAAGGAAGGCGGCGGCGGTGACAACCTGTCGGCCGCATGGCAAGGTGGGCCCATTAAGGAGCGTGAGCTCATTCTCGGTGGGTTCCTCGAACCGTTCGTGCCGCTGTGGGCCGAGGCTCCGAAGCCGGCCAATGGCGCCAAGGACACGGAGCAGTCTCAGGTACTGTCGTGGACCGCTGGCGTGAAGGCAACCGCCCATGATGTCTATTTCGGCACCGACAAAGATGCCGTGGCCGCCGGTGATGCCAGTGTCTTCAAGGGCCAGGTGACCGAGACAACATTCGACGTCGGTGCTCTGGAGTGGGGTACGACCTATTATTGGCGCGTCGATGAGATCGGCGAGGGCGGACCGTGGGCAGGCGTCGTTTGGAGCTTCACGACGGCCGACGCTCTGGTCATCAAGCTCTCGAACACGGCCGTGGACTATGACAACTTCTTCGATCCGTTCCTGTCCGAGGTCGCCTTGGATGTGCCGGCCGACTGGACCGTCAACGGCGTCACGGACCTGGAGCTGCAGTTCCAGGGTGCGGGCGCTCCTGCGGGCAGTGTCAGCTTCGATGAGGCAACTGGGACGTATACGGTGACGGGCGAGGGGGCCGATATCTGGGGCACCTCCGACCAGTTCCAGTATGCCTATAAGATGCTCGACGGCGATGGCGAGATTCTCGCACGCGTCGTCAGCAATGGCACCGGCTCGAACACCTGGGCCAAGGGTGGTGTGATGATTCGCGGGAGCCTCGCGGCGGACGCGACACAGATGCTGATGGGCATGACGGGCGGCGACGGCGGCGGCATAGCGTTCCAGGGCCGTCAGACGGCCGGCGGCAACTCCAGCAGCTTCCATGGGGATGTCACGGCGGCACCGCCGTATTGGGTGAAGCTGACGCGC
>Ga0315289_10002189_pt1 | contig 30202 bp, 17 predicted proteins | sample YL17G11_40_MG_FD_203452 | JGI IMG/M metagenome (GOLD analysis project Ga0315289, IMG submission 203452) | Sediment microbial communities from Yellowstone Lake, YNP, Wyoming, USA - YL17G11_40 | ecosystem: Environmental > Aquatic > Freshwater > Lake > Sediment | place: USA: Wyoming | collected... | reverse complement strand
CTTCTTTGTAATTGAGTCCCCCAGCAGGATCTCGGCTGTGTCATACCAACAGGATAGGCCAGCTCGCTTAATTGCGCATACTAGTGGATCAACCACAGAAACCTTGTCCTTACCCGAATGGCATATGAATACATCACGGAGCGTGTTGACTTCTGGTCTTGTCTTCTTGGCAAGTGGCTCCCCATGTGAGCTCGCTTTCAGCTTCCTCTGGGCATTCACAGCAGCCTGTCTGCCGAATCTCGCTCGTGACTCTGAGGCAGCAATATTCTGCAAGAGCTCACATGTATTCGAATCGCCGATATCGCCAATGGACCTGATCGCAGTCTCCCGGAGATTCTCATTTTCCGATAGCGCTAAGACTGAGTGGATGATCGGCCAAAGCTTCTGCGAAGACAGCTTGCGTAGGGAGACCATCGCACTCCGCCGTATGGCAGAACTGGGATGCTGCCACGCAAGGTCGACGAGAGCGTCTTCTTCCTCATATCGTCGATGGTCGCCTGCATCAATTACCTCTCTGAGCAGTGCGCGAAAGTCGGCGTTTGTCGAGTCTATCATTCGTCTCCAAGCAGTCTTTCCTTCTCTGTGTCAGCCCAACCACACATTGTGAGACCCACGAGTTGGGAGAAACTCCGCGACGAGCTTTCTGAATATGTCTTCGGAGCATTTACATACTTCTTGTTGATGCTCCTTGAAATAGGTAGTCAGTTGAACGGTGAGTCTGCGCACAGACTCGTTCAATCCGGCGGCAACGACGTCTTCCGTGCATCCCAATGTGCGCTCATTCATCTTTGAATCGCAGAACTGTCTGAGGCAGAAGTCCACTGTCGCCGAGCAAGTTGTGCCGGGATCAAGTATCAAAGGGTGTGATTGTGTGCCATCTTGAGCAAGATACTCGACCACCCTCTTGGCAATCTCTGCCTTGTCTGCATAACCGGAGCGAGCATTCTGTTGCTTCTTTGCGGCCATGGCATCCCATCTTCAAGGTAACGCAGCAACGGTCAAATCTGTCCAAGATGCATCGTCACTTCCGAATGTCTTTGTATGGATGCACCGTGACTTCGCATTGTCTCATCTCTCTACCTCGGCCTTTCGACTACCACAGCTATCGAGGCTATCTCCATGTCTCCACATCCGTGCAGCGCACTTCAGGCTCTAAGCCAATCTGTCGCGGGCACGTCCGGAGTGCTTTCCTACAAGTATCATACCGGGTGTGCGCAAAGTAGGCAAGAACAAAGGGCTTTGGACGCTGCCGGTTTTGGGATGTCGAAATGTCGCCCCGGCCCTCCGGAGATGATCGTCCCAGCCCAATGTGCTGGACATCGCGCTGACGCCGGGGGATAATCGATTCCTGGTCACGTGCGTTGAACCTGTATTTCGAAGGAAGGAGGACTCCATGAGACGAGTCGTGACGAGTTGGGTCCTGGCGGCGGTGTGCGTATCTGCGGCGGGGGCTGTCGAGCCGGCCAACCGGCAGGCGAATCTGCAGGTCAAGGCGGTGCTGGAGTACTTTTATTCGCTCGCGGGTAAGACCGACAACCGGATTGTTTCGGGGCAGTTCACGGATTTCGGCAACGGGTCGAACCTTAAGATCATGGAGCGGATTCACGAAGCTACGGGCCAGTGGCCCGCGTTGCTGGGGGCCGACTATGCGGACTTTCGCCGGGGCAGCATCACGACCAAGGTCCCCAATGCGGCGGCCATCGAGTATTGGAAGCAGGGTGGGCTGGTGAGCATCATGGCCCACATGTATAACCCGGCTAATCCCAAGGGCGGCGGCCTGCGCGACAAGGGCGTCGATATCGCGGATGTGCTCAAGGAAGGAACGGATACGAACAAGCGCTGGATGCAGCAGCTCGATCTGATCGCGGACGGATTGCTGGAGCTCAAGGCGGCGGGCGTGGTGGTGCTGTGGCGGCCGTTTCACGAGATGAACGGTGGGTGGTTCTGGTGGGGGGCCCAGAAGCCCGAATCGTTTATCGCCGTGTGGCGGCATATGTTCGACTACTTCAGCCGGACCAAGGGGCTGGACAACCTGCTCTGGGTCTATGGGCCGAACCACGGCAAACAGACCGCCGCCTATTATGCGGGGGATGAGTACGTGGATCTGGTGGGGCTGGATGCCTATACGGACTTCCTCGATCCCGAGCACGTCCGAGGATATGACGAAATCGTTGCGCTGAATAAGCCCTTCGGATTCTCGGAGTATGGCCCGCATGGTTCGAGTAATCCGCCGGGCGATTATGACTATCGGCGCTTCCTCGAGGGTGTGAAGAAGCACTTTCCGAAGACCTGCTACTTCATGTGCTGGAATGCCCGATGGAGCCTGGCGACGAATCAGAACGTCAAGGAGATGCTCAGCGATCCCGCGGTGGTCAACCGGGACGAGTTGCCGAAGGAGTTGTTTTCCAACGCGACCAGGCCCGTTTCAGGGCCGCCTGTGGAGGGCAACTGGAAACTGACCTTCGAGGATACCTTCGACGGCGACAAGCTGAATTCCTCGAAGTGGATCCCCAGCTACGAATGGGGTCAGACGCACAACTACAACGCCTATTGCGATCCGAATAATGTGCTCATCGAAAACGGCCTGCTGCGGCTGAAGGTGGAGGACAAACCTTCGCACGGCAAGAAGTACACCTCGGCAGTCATCACGAGCTACGGCAAATTCTCGCAGAAGTACGGGTATTTCGAAGGGCGATTCCGGATTCCGATGGGCAAGGGGTTCTGGCCGGCGTTCTGGATGCTGCCGTATCCGCAGCACTGGCCGCCGGAGATCGACATCTTCGAGACGATCAAGGACGACCCGCAGATCTACATGACCTATCACTGGAGCGACCAGGGGCACAAGTCCTCCGGCAAGCACTGGACCGAGGACGGCTTTTCTTACAGCAAGGAGTTTCACACCTACGGGCTGCTGTGGGAGCCGGATAAGATCGTGTGGTACATCGACGGCGTGGAGCGGGCGCGGTTCCCCAACGCCCGGGCGATCGTCAACGAGCCGATGTACTTGCTGATCAATTTCGGGATCGATGCGGGCTGGCCGGGACAGTGCGACGCGACGACGCCGTTCCCGAGCTATTACGAGTGCGACGCCATCAGGGTGTACCAGAGGAATTGACCTGAGGCGATGCGAGAAGGTGAGGCAGCACTCCCAGGCTTCTGATGCAGGCGCAGTCTTGTGGCAGCCAAGGAGTATGGACGTCATGATCGAAAGGAACCGAGCACTGTTGTCGGAGGACAATCCGTCGCGTCGGCGGCTCCTGTCCGCCGGTTTGCAGGTTGCTGCCGCTGTACCCGTATTCGTCGGCAGATCGGCCTCGGCACGGAATGGGCACGAAGGTCGCGAGCCATTCTTCAGAACACGCGGGGTTGTTCTGACCACTCCCGACCTATCCACCCTGGACTGGCCGCAACGCGCCGCCCAGGCGGGACTGACGACCATCGCCACGCACGTAACGCCCAGCGAGGTATCGAAGTTCATTCAAACCGATAGGGGCCGTGAGTTCCTGGCCCGGTGCCGAGAGCGCGGACTCGAAGTGGAGCACGAGTTGCATGCCATGAGCGATCTGCTGCCGCGTGACCTTTTCGAGAAAGACCCCTCGATGTACCGTGTGAATGAGCAAGGGCAACGCAGCCCTGATTTCAATTGCTGCGTTCACTCTTCCAGGGCCGTAGAGGTCATCTGCGAAAACGTCGTCGGGTATGCCGGAATTCTCAGGCCAACTACGGGCCGTTACTTCTATTGGATTGATGACGGCCGACCCATGTGCAAGTGTTCGCGTTGCCGCGTCTATTCGGATAGCGAGCAGGCCTTGATCCTGGAGAACGAGATGCTGCGGGTTTTGCGAAAGCTTGACGCACGGGCTACGCTGGCACACTTGGCCTATGCGCGGACACTGGAGGCGCCTGTCCAGGTCAAACCCGCCTCCGGCATCTTTCTGGAGTTTGCACCCATCGGCAGAACTTGGAGTGAACCAATCAGCCATCGGGAAGCCAAGGAGGGACAGCACGGTCGGTATCTGGATTGGCTGGAGGCGAATTTGGAAGTATTTGGCAGAGACAACGCACAGGTTCTGGAGTATTGGCTGGACGTGTCGTTGTTCAGTTCCTGGAAGCGCGACGCCAAGAAGAAGCTACCCTGGCAAAGGGAGGTCTTCCTGCAAGATCTGGCGGCCTACGCCGCGCGCGGAATTCGGCATGTCACGTCGTTTGCCGTCTATGTGGACGCCGACTATGTGAGACAGTACGGCGAACCGCCGCTGGCTGAATATGGAAGAGGACTGCGGGATTTCGTCGCGCCCCAAGCTCCGGCAATCCACGCGATGAGAGGAGCTTGAAGGCAGCCGGCGTCGGTCAGGGCGTCAATCCGACAGGGGCAAACGTGGCGCGGACATGAAAGTCCGGCTTCGGCAAGTTGGGCTCCACCCATGTGAGCCAGATCGGGTCATCCGGCGCCTCGGGGCGGAAGTCCGCACGATAGAGACCAAGGTGCAGCCGGGTACCGGATTTCCAGGAGTGCACGCCCATCGCGTGCAGGGCGGTGGCCGGAAGGAAGCCTTCCACGGCGTAGCCATCCGTCGTGCGTCGGGCGGCCGACCTTGCTCCCGCCGGCGTCCAGGAATCATCGAAACGCCGGTAGAGGCGTGCGGCGTAGTCATGGACCGCGCCGTCCGGTGCAATCTCCAGGCAAAAGTATCCCTGCGAGTCTTGCGGCCACAGAAAGATCTCGATGCGATCCTGCGCATCCACCGCATGCTCGTCTGCGGTCGGTGGCGCGGCCATGATGGTGGTGTCCTGAGCGGCAAAGGCGAACCATAAGCCGGCTTCATTCCACTGGAGCCACGCTTGGGTTGGCCTCGCCTCCACGCCGGGTTGGGACGCGACCTTGAAATCCGTCACCGGGATCACACGCTGATAACAGGGTTCATCCAGGCGGCCATCCACCTGAAGGAGTTCGGTCAGGCGTGCAATCGAAAGGGCCATCACCGGGTCGCGTGGCACGTGGGCGCACGCGGTCAGCAGGAGCACGGCAAGCGCGGGCGAGCAGCGAAGTGGGACGATTGTGGTCTGGGTACTCATATTCTAGCTCCTGGGAATCCCTTACTGCGATATACGCGCCATCTCCTATTCATCACTCTTGGCCCGGCGCACACGGGGGACGCCTGGCAGTTGGATCAGAGGGGTTGCCCGTGTGAGCTGATCGTGAGCCTCACGCGGGGGGCCGGACCAGCGGCCGTATCGGACGAGAATTGGATCTCATTCTCCCCGGCCGACAGCAGGGGAATCGGGCCCTGGGGCGATACGTTGGCGAGGGCCTCACCCTTTGGTCCATAGAGCACGCAGTCACTGCTCGTGTTGAGTTCCAGATAGCTGCCCGATGGCATTTCCACCGGAAGGACTATGGTCTTGCCGTTGATTGTCACCGCCGGGTCTCTCACGGTACAGGCAACCATTGGCAGTGCTTTGACGGGGCCGATGACACACCGTGCCGGCCGGCCCTCCGGGAGATTGTTGTACCAGATGCTCACGGACTCCGCCGCGCCGAAGTCAATGGTCTCGCGATAGACATTGTAGAGTCCTTTGCCGTCATTCCAGACGTAGTCGCTCCAGCGGGCCGATTCTGTTTCGACGAGCGTGAACTGTCGCCGGCCGGTGAAGTCAACCGTGATGTACCGGTCCGCCACGGCGTCAAAGGAGATGTGGCGGGGGCTCTCAAGCCGGATAGCGATGATCTGCCCACGGCCGTCGCCCTCAACCCAGACGCCTATCGCCTCGCGGCCCTTCAGATTGAGGCAGGGTTCGAGCTTGCGGTCCAGCCTGGCCCAGGCGGCATTGCGCGGGACCTTGCCGGAATTGGTTGCCGTGAATACGCCGGCCTGCTTACCGCGGTCCGCTGTCCCCGCCAGCGCTGCGGTAACGCCGCCGGCCGTACGGGGTGCCCCGGCGAACTGGCCTGGCGCAGAGAGGTCGGCCAGGACGATGTTGTTGGGATCGTCGTAGGAGCCGGCGGCCATGAGGGCCTCCAGTCGAAGTCGCGCGGGCTGCTCCATGAAGGGATTGTCCACCGTCCAGGAAAGGCTCCAGGGCTCCGCAGAGGAAGCCACATGCGATTCGTGGGCACTGGGGCGAAATCGCCACTTCCCACTCTCGTCGCGAACCAAGGAAAACTCTTTTCCCGGCTGACGCAACTGCGCCTTGATTGTCTCATTGAAGGCATTACCTCGGCGGAGTTCCTCGCAGGTGCGCAGGATCTCCACCGCTCGGCCAAAGAGCGGCACCGCCGAGAGCCGGGCCTGATCGATTCCACTGGTCAGCGAGATGCCCGCATCCCAGCCGATGAGCTTGGCCCCGAGATATTCGATCACCTCCGGATAGGTCGGCTCGACCTGCGGCGGATTGAACTGCTGAAAATTCCACCAGCCCAGGTGCAAAGGCAGTAGCAGGCCGCCATTCACGGCATCCGCATGCAGGTCGATGAAGCGTTTGTGCCCCCGCTGGGGATAGTCCCACGCCTGCCAGCGGGTCCGGTACTGCCAGAAATGGTGCCACATGGCGCTCATCTCCATGCCCACCGGCTTCCGGAGGTGCCGCTGGATCTCGAAGACGAATTTGTCCGCCCAGTACCAGCACTCGTCCGGACCGCGCAGAATACTGCTGCCGTCGATTGCATCAAGGTAGAGGCCGTCGAAGCCGCAGGAGTTCACAATCTCGGCGTGATTCCGCGCGATCTCTTCGAAGAGCGTCGATTCCGGGTCCGGCACGAGAAGACCAAAGCACTCCTTGAGGTGGCGGGCCTTCGCCCCCTTCTCATGGGCCGCGGCCCTGGTCCCCAACGCGCCGCGCCGGACCTTCGTGAAACGCCAGGGGGGCTCCTGGCTCACAGCGCCAAACGTGACCAGTTCGTCGCCCACGTGAAGGATGACGCTGTTGTGCTCGAAGAAGCCCGTGACGGTCGTCATGCCTTCCGTGGATTCGGCAACGGGGATCTCGGTGGCGTCGGCACTGAGATCCGCGGCGAGCGTGAAGGCCCGAAAGGCGTCCAGCCGTTGATCCGGAACCGGACGGACATACTTCGATTGCTTGTCGATGAAGAATGCATACGTGTGGAAGATGGACGCGATGCCGGCGTCATGAAGGCGTTTCACAAGCCGGCGGTAGGTATCCCATCCTTGGGGCCATTTCTTGTCATTGAGAACGAAGTCACCAAAGCGGAAGAATTGCCCTCCGCCATGATTGTCGATTTGGGTCACCCCGAGATTCTTGGCCATTGCTATCCATTCGTCCACGTTCGACTCGGTGAGCGAGCCAAAATTGAACAGATAGGAGCCGTGATTGAACGGGACCTCGCGTGCCCAGGGCCCGGCGACCGTACAATGGGGCATCTCCTCGGCATCGGTCAGTACCTGCTTGAGAGCCTCCAGCATTCTTGCCATCGGCATCGCCACGACGGCAACCTTGGCCCCTTCCATGCCGAATTTGCTGTAGCATGATGCCCGCAGGCTCGTCTGAAGTGCCGGCAGTTGGTCCACACGGGTGATCAGGTTCAGAGACAGGGCGCAAGCGCCAAAGGACTCCGCCGGCCGGCCCTGCAACGCAAGCGGGACGTTCAGAAAGACGATCGATTCGATATTGTCACCGCTCACCGAATCGACGGTAAGCTGAATGCAGGAATCGCGCGGTGCGACGCGAAGGACTGCTTTCACGTCCGCCGGGCGGAACTCGATGATCAACTGATCATTCGTGAATCGAGCTGAAGTCACAGGGTATTCCACGCCTTTGCAGCGAACCAACGCGCACACGGACGGTACCTCGCGTTTCAGGTAGTCAACGCCCGTTGCGCGGTCGACAAAGGCAAGGTTCTTTCCTTCGGTCGATATGGTGTATCGCAAGTGGGAGTTCTCAATCACAATGGGCGCCTGTTGCGCGGTTGCCGCCGAGGAGTAGACTGCAAGTATGCCAAGGGTGACGCACAGTGTTCTCATAGACGATCTCCCAACATAAGCCTGCCCGCATTATAGAGCATGTCCGCTATCTGTACGCTGTTTTCCATCTGATGGCCGGAAGGCACGAGTCGGCGATGGACTTTAGGATTGACTTCGGCCGCCATGGTTGCGTACCATCGGTGCTGAGTTCGGACTCGCGCCAGGGTGGGGCGACAGCAACGCAGGCGAAAGCCATTTGCAGGGGTGACGACCATGAAAGAAACGGTGCAGGGCGAGAAACCACAAGAGACACGGCGAATGTTCCTCAAGTCTACCGGGACGCTGGCGGCGGGTCTGTATCTGACGGGCCAACCGTCTGCTTCGGCGGCCCAAGCATCCAGGAGTGCCAGGGAGACCCTGGCGCTTTCCGGCGGCCCGAAAGCTGTCACCTGCCCGCACGGCGACGCCGCACGCTGGCCGCTCTACGGGCCGGACGAGGAGAAGGAAATCCTGGGGCTGCTCCGAGAACCCAGCTACACCCCCATCGAAGAGCTGGAAAAAGATTGGAAGGAACACTTCCAAGTCCCTTATGTCCGAGCCTATTGTAATGGCACGAGTGCCCTGACGACGATGTTCTTCGCCCTGGACCTTCCGCCCGGCAGCGAGATCATGGTGCCCAGTTACACGTTCTTCGCCACGATCACGCCGATGCGGTTCTTCGGTCTGGTTCCGGTCTTCGTGGACATCAACCCGCGGACGCTCAACTTCGACGTGGAGGACGCCAAACGCCGCTTGACGAAGAATACCAAGGCCCTGCTGCCGGTGCACTGGATCGGGTTGCCCTGCGAAATGGATCGGATCTGCGAGTTCGCCAAGGAGAAGGGACTGATCGTACTGGAAGACGCCTGTCACGCGCACGGTGCCGCCATGCAGGGCAAGCGTATGGGGTCGTGGGGCCGCATGGCCGCCTTCAGCTTGCAGGCCTCCAAGCCGTTGCCTGCCATTGAGGGAGGGATGACTGTTTATCAGGACAGACGGGATTACGAGCGCGGCTCGACGTTGGGCCACTACGACAAGCCGCACAGCTTTCCCGCCGACAGCCCCTATTATAAGTACCAAGGGTCGGGCCTGGGTCTGAAGCTGCGGATGCATCCCATGGCCGCCGTGCTGGCCCGCTGTCAATTGCGGGGTTTGGACGAGCGCAACCGTAAGGCGGCCGCGCAGGTCCGCCGGCTCAACGACCGGATCGTGCACCTGCCGGGCCTCTACGAACAGGCCGCCCGGCCGGACATGAAACGGATCTACTACGCCGAGAACATGTTTTTCATCGACGAAGCCGAAGCGGGCATGTCACGCCAAGCCTGCGTGCGAGCTCTCCAGGCGGAAGGCGTACGCGCCCGGGCCCACACCTATACGCTCCAGCACAAGCTGCCGTTGTACTCCGAGGCGGCTTGGTGGCATCACCAGCCGACCATCCCCGAGTTGCCGGGCTCCGAGCAGGCCAACCGCACGGCCATTGCTTTGCCCCTGTTCACGTCCGACGTGCCGGAACTTGTGGACCAGTACGCCAGGGCCTTCGAGAAGGTATGGGCACATCGCAAAGAATTGGGGAAAAGCTGAGAGAAGGAGGCCAATCAGTGTCTCGACGCAAGAGTCAAATTCACTTGTTCAAGTGTGCCGCTGCCTTGAGGAGACAACGAACCATGAAACCTGAGCTTTTCTCCATTCACGTCGTCCGTTGGCTGCTCGTGCTGGCCTGCTTCACTGGGCAACTGGCGGCAGCCACGACGCTGCGGGCCGAAGCTCTGCGGCTGGCGGTGTTCGACGTGGACGTCACGCCACCCGTGGGCAGCATGATGGCCTATGACCCGGTCAAGGCCCAGGGGGAACTCGGCTTGCGCGGCCGCGGCGTGATTCTCCTGGGCGCCGGCGAGCCGATCGTTTTGTGTGCGGTCGACTGGATTGGCATCAGCAACGAGGGTCACGATGTGTTCCAACAAAGGCTGGCCCAGGCCGCGGGAACGACGCCGCAACGCGTGGCGGTCCATACGGTGCACCAGCACGATGCCCCGGACTGTGACTTTGCGACCGAACGTCTGCTCCGCGAGCGTGGCCTGCCGCTGGGCCCCTACGAGGGCACCTTCGCCCGTGCGGCGTTGGAGCGACTGACGGCGGCGGTCCGCGCGGCGCTGGCGGAGAGCAAGCCGGTCACGCACCTGGGCCTCGGGCAGGCCCAGGTGCGGGAGGTGGCCTCCAATCGGCGGATCCTCGGGCCCGATGGCAAAGTACGCGCCACCCGCTGGACCGCGACCCCGGACCCCGCGCTGCGTAGCGAACCGGAGGGGACGATTGACCCGATCGTCTCGCTGATCAGCTTCTGGAACGGCGAGCAGCCGCTCGCGGTGCTCAGTTACTACGCCTGTCATCCCCAGAGTTACTATCGCACCGGGGTGGCGAACCCGGATTTCCCGGGCATCGCCCGTTTTCTCCGGCAGCAGCAGGTTCCCGACGCGTTGCACGTTCATTTCAACGGCGCCGGCGGCAACCTGGGCGCCGGCAAATACAATGATGGCTCGCACACAAACCGTTGGGTGCTGGCCCAGCGCCTCGCGGACGGAATGAAACGCGCCTGGGAGGCGACGGAGAAGTCGCCGCTGGCGCCAAAGGATGTCGGCTGGAAGGTCGTGCCCGTGGCGCTGCCTCCGGCGGCTCATCTCTCCGAGACCCAGGTTGAAGCCGACCTGCGCGGATCGGACAAAAGTCTCCAGTCCGGCGCCGCGGCGCAACTGGTCTGGTTGCGGCGTTGCCAGGCGGGACACCGGATGGATCTGTCCTGCCTCCGCCTCGGCCAAGCCCGCGTGCTTTACATGCCGGGCGAACTGTTCGTCGAGTACCAGCTTGCCGCCAAACAGATGCGGCGCGACCTGTTCGTGGCAATGGCCGCGTACGGCGACTACGGCACCGGCTACATTGGCACGGCTCCGGCTTACGAGCAGGGCGGCTACGAAACCGGCCCGTGTGCCTCCCACGTCGCCCCCGGCGTCGAAGCGGTCCTTACGGATGGCTTGCGGGAGCTGCTGCGCGAGGATTGAATCATTTTTTGAATGATGTCTTTCGTGAGCTCTTACCGGAAGATCTTGTTCATCGCTGGAATCGGTTTCGTGGTCTCTGGCGCAGGGGCGGATGCCGCTTCTCGCGCGCGCGCTTTGGCCGGGTACTGGAAGTTTGACGAAGCCCAAGGGACCGCCGTCCGGGATTCCGCGGGAACCAATCATGGAACGATCCACGGCGCGAAATGGACCACGGGGATTTCCGGGGGTGCGCTGTTGTTCGATGTCAGCCGCGCCTATGTGGAGATCCCCGCCGATACGAACCTGGATCTGACCGAAGAGCTGACGATCTGCGCGTGGCTCAAATCCGAGAACTTCGATACTCCCATCGTCAATAAGCTGGAATATTGGGCCCCGGGCAACTATGACTTTCGCACCGAAAGAAGCGGCGCGCTGAGCTTGTCTCACGAGGCCGGTCCCGGCCGGCCCTGGTCGCATTATGAATCGAGCGTCCGCCTGACGGCGAGCCAATGGTATCATGTGGCTGTTTCGCTGAAAGCCGGCGGCGCGGTGTGCTTTTATATCGATGGAAAGCCCGTCGGCTCGACGCCGCAAACCGGCAAATTCGGCCTTGTTAACCAAGAGCCATTGCGCATCGGCGCCAAGCCCGACCCCTACTCCTCCTTTCATGGCATTATTGACGAAGTGCGGATTTATCGCCGGGTGTTGGCCCCGGTGGAACTCAAGGACTTGGCGGCCCAGTTCCCTCTCCCCAGCGCCGGTACCGCCGCCGCCCCGGCGCAGCAAACGGTCCCGGCCCCGTGCACTACCATCGTCTCCCCGGAGGCAATCGAACGTGTCGATCCCACCGCGGAATGGCCACAGTGGCGGGGTCCCGACCGCGACGGCAAATCCAAGGAAACCGGCCTATTGAAACGCTGGCCACCGCAGGGACCGGCCCTGCTCTGGTTTGTCGAGGGCTTGGGCGAAGGCTATTCCACCGTCTCTATTGCGCAGGGACGCCTCTATACAACCGGCATGATCGACCGCCAGGAAGTGCTCTTCGCCCTGGACCTGCGGGGACAGTCTTTGTGGCGCAAGATCTAGGGGCCCGCCTGGAAAGGACGCTACCCGGAAGCGCGCAGCATACCGACGATCGACGAAGGCCGGGTCTATGTCACCAGCGGCATGGGCCAGGTGGCTTGTTTCGATGCCCGGACCGGCGATGAGACTTGGGCCGTCGATGTCGCCAAACAATTCGGGACGAGATACGATTACTGGGGGATTGCCGAATCGCCGCTCGTGGTGGACGGCCTCGTCCTCTGCACCGCGAGCGGCACCAAAGCCACCATGGTCGGTCTGGACAAGCGGACGGGCCGCACCGTCTGGGCCAGCCCAAGTCTCGGCGAGGAGAGCAACTATTGCTCACCTATCTGCGGGACGCTCCCGAAGCGGCGTCTCATCGTCACTAGGCTCAAGCAGTCCATCATCGGCGTCGATGCTGCCCACGGTGAAATCCTCTGGCGCATCCGGTATGCCGACTACCAGAGCAGTCCGCATGGCATCCATCCCGTCTCGCCCGTCTACCACGACGGCAGTTTCTACACCACCAGCGGCTACGAGTGTGGCGGCGCGCTCCACCGGCTCTCGGAGGATGGGCGGACCGTCACGCGCCAGGGGGTGGACGGAGTTCTGGATGGCCACCACGGCGGCGTGGTGCTCGTCGATGGCTATCTCTACGGCTCGAGTTTCAAGGGCCATTACGCGGGCGACTGGGTGTGCCTGGACGGGAGCACCGGCAAGGTCATGTACCAGGAACCATGGATATGCAAAGGCTCGATCGCTTTCGCGGACGGCTTGCTGTACTGCTACGAAGAGAAAGAAGGCACCATCGGTCTTGTCCGGCCGTCGCCCCAAAGGTTGGAAGTCCTCGGTTCGTTCAAGGTGCCCAAGGGAACCGGCCCGCACTGGGCGCACCCAGTGATCTGTGGCGGCCGGCTCTATCTGCGGCACGGGGATGCGTTGATGGCTTATGATGTCAGAGGCAGCGGACGCTGAGCCCAGAGTGGATGGAACGGTTTCTGATGAATTTGAGTGTCGGAGTTGCCCAGGAATGCAGCGGTCGTCCTCTGGTCGGCAATATTGCTCTCCGTAGTCGGTGTGGGCGGAGGCGAAGCGAAAGAATCGAGAAAGCCGGATTCGATTGCGGCGGATGTGACGAGCAGCCAGGGACCTATCGGCAAGCCCGGCCTCGTGGCAACGTACCGCCACGAATCCGGCGGCGCGCTGCGCGGTTGTGTGGTGAAGACTCTCATGCTATCGCTTGGTCCGTTGGAGGAGAGGGAGGGCCGTCAGTTCCAATGGCTGTGTCTGCACGCGCGGCGCGAACAAGTCGGCGACGGCGTAGAGCGGCACCGGGCCGCCCGTGGTCGAGAAGGCGTCGGCGACCGCCCCCGTGCCCCGTCCTCCACAGCCGACGAGTGCCAGTTGGATCGTGCTGTTCTGGGCCGCATACCTGCGGGAGACGATTCCGGCCACCAGAACCGAACTGGCGCCCATCCGGCCGGTGTTTTTCAGGAACTCACGACGTGATGTGGCGGTTTTTCCTGCCTTGCACCTTCTTACACCCTTTCCGAGAGCCTGGATTAGCCCGAGGAAGTCACGGGGCTGAGCCTTGCCGCAGTGACACATTATTTTAGACCGGCGCCGGCACAAGTCAACAGAGGGGATGGGGGACCCGTCCCCTTCCGATGGCGGTTACCAGAATCCACACTTGCCGAACCACGGCTCGTCTGATAGCTTGAACTGCCATGAATCAGGAGCCTCCATGAACCGAAGACACTTCCTTCAGACCGTGACCCCACTGGCGGCCGCTTTGACGCTGCCGACTTCGTCAGCCTTGGGCGCCGCAAAAGCATCGTCATCGACAAAGCCGCGCGGCATCCCACGCTTCGGCGATGGGCGTGGCTGGTTCTTCGAAAGGCGATTTGGCCTGTTTGTCCATTGGGGCATCTATGCCATTGCCGGCTGGCACGAGCAGCATCAGTGGCGCGCTCGCGTACCCCGTGCCGAGTACGTCAAGTTGGCCCAACAGTGGAATCCGACGAAGTTCAATCCCGATGCCTGGCTGGACCTGATGGAGGAGGTCGGGATGAAGTACATCTGCATAACGACCAAGCACCATGACGGCTTTTGCCTGTGGGATACGAGGCAGACGCCGTTCAATACGATGAATACGCCGTACAAACGGGATATCATCGGCATGCTGGCCGACGCCTGCCATAGACGCCGTGTGCCGTTGTGCCTTTATTATTCAATTGCTGATTGGAGCCACCCGAACTATCCCAACCAGGGCCGCCATCATGAGTTGAAACCGCAGCCGCAGGACTCGCCCGATTGGGACAAATATCTCGAGTTCCTCAAGGCCCAAGTCCGTGAGCTGTGTGCCAATTACGGCGAAATCCATGGTTTCTGGTGGGACATGAACGTGCCACAGCACAAGGACCCCTCGATCAACGCCATGATTCGCAAGCTCCAGCCCAAAGCCGTCATCAACAATCGCGGCTTCGACGAAGGCGACTTTGGCACGCCGGAGCGGGATTATGAGAAGGACGCCGCCGCCGGCTTTGATCGGCCCACCGAGGCCTGTCAGGCGGTGAGCATGGAAAGCTGGGGCTATCGCAAGGACGAGGACTATTATACGGATCGCCACCTGATCCGCAGCATTAACGCGTACCTGGCTCGTGACGGCAACTACCTTCTCAACGTCGGCCCCAAGCCGGACGGTACGATTCCCGAGGAAGCCTCCGCCATCCTGCGCCGCATCGGCCAGTGGTACCGCGCGGTCAGGGAATCGCTGGAGCGTGTCCAACCGGCTTCGCATTTGACCTCGAACCGCAACGTGATGCTCACCCTTCGGGACCGGACGCTCTACGTGCATCTGAACAAAGACCCGCTGGGCGACGGCGTGAAGCTCAAGCCCATCAACGTGGCCCCGAAACACGCCACGCTTTTGAACACGGGCCAGCCCGTGGATTTCGCGGTCAACCTCACGCCCGCTGATCATCAGGAGCAGAAGGCATACCTGCGGCTGAGGCACCTGCCCGTGAACGAGATGGCCAATACGGTCCTGGTGGTCAAACTGGAGTTCGACCGCGACTTGGAACAACTCGTGCAGCCAAGCGCGGGGCCGGACCAATTCACCGAAGGGCAGAAGTAGGGGGCCGGATGGCTATTGTGAAACGAGTTTGTGCCACCGTTATCGTTTATCTGCTGATCGCCGGGGTCTACGGTCAGGGCACACCGTCTACTCCAGGGACAGGCATCGAGATTCACGTTTCGCCTGCCGGCCGGGATGATGGCCCGGGCACAGCCGCCGTGCCGCTCCGGACACTGGCGGCGGCCCAGCAGGCCGCATGCAGGCTTGCCGGCCGGGAGCCTGTGACGGTCCTGCTCCATGCCGGCACGTACTACCTGTCGGACACCCTTGTCTTCACTCCCGAGGATTCCGGCTCGAAGGATGCCCCGGTGGCCTACGCTGCCGCCCCGGGCGAACAGGTTGTCCTCAGCGGCGGCAGGCAACTCAAACTTCCGTGGGAACCTTTCCGCGATGGAATCATGAAAACCAGGACGCCCGGCGATACCGCCATTGACCAACTCTTCATCAATGGCCGGCGTCAGCCTATGGCCCGCTATCCCAACTTCGATCCCAACGTGCGCCACTTCAACGGGTTCTCGGTGGATGCCTTCAGTCCGGAACGAGCCGCCCGCTGGACCGATCCGCGCGGCGGCTTCATCCACGCCATGCACGTGCAGGAATGGGGCGATTTCCACTACCGGATCACCGGCAAGGACGTCCAAGGCATCGTGACCTACGAGGGCGGCTGGCAGAACAACCGCCGGATGGGGATGCATCCGAAATACCGCATGGTGGAGAACATCTTCGAGGAGCTGGATGCCCCCGGTGAGTGGTTCCACGATGCCAAGACGGGAACACTCTATTTCTACCCGCCGCCGGGGACCGATCTGGCCACGGCGACGGTCGAAGTGGTCCGCCTGCGTCATTTGGTCGAGTTCCGTGGCGGCTCGGGCAAGCCCGTCCGTTTCATCGCTCTCAAGAGCCTGACTTTCCGGCACGCCGCCCGTACCTTCATGGACAATAAGGAGCCTCTGCTCCGCAGCGACTGGACCACCTATCGCGGCGGTGCCATTCTCTTCAACGGCGCGGAGGACTGTATTCTGGAGGACTGCCTTCTCGATCAGCTTGGCGGTAACGCGGTCTTTGTCAACAACTACAACCGCCGCCTCACGATTCGCGGCTGCCACGTCTTCCAGGCCGGCGCCAACGGGGTGGCTTTTGTCGGCGCCCCTCAAGCCGTGCGCAATCCCTTGTTCGAGTACAGCCAGCGGCAGAGTCTCAAGGATCTCGACAGGACACCCGGACCCAAGACCGACAACTATCCCGCCGATTGCCTCGTGGAGGATTGCCTGATCCATGAGACGGGACGCGTCGAGAAGCAGACCGCCCCCGTGCAGATCTCCATGTCCCTGGGCATCACGGTCCGCCACTGCTCGATTTATGATGTGCCGCGCGCCGGCATCAATATCGGCGACGGCTGCTGGGGCGGCCACATCATCGAGTTCTGCGATATCTTCGACACCGTCAAGGAAACGGGCGACCACGGCTCCTTCAATTCCTGGGGCCGCGACCGCTACTGGGGTCTGAAGGACATTGACCTGAATACGGTTACCCTGGGTGAGCACAAGTCCCTGCCCCTGCTCGACGTCGTCAAGCCGATCATTCTCCGCAACAACCGCTGGCGTTGCGATCACGGCTGGGACATCGACCTGGATGATGGTTCCTCGAACTTCGAAATCCGCAACAACCTGTGCCTCAACGGGGGGATCAAGCTGCGGGAGGGCTTCTACCGCGTGTGCGAGAACAACATCATAGTGAACAACTCGTTCCACCCGCACGTGTGGTACGGCAACAGCCAGGATGTGTTTCGCCGCAACATCGTCTTTGGTCCGTACCGGCCGATCCGCGTGAACAAGCCCTGGGGCAGGGAATGTGATTTCAATCTCCTCCACAAACCGGGGCAGGCTCAGGCGGCGCCCGGGAGTGGCCTTACGCAGCTAAGCGGACTGGATGCCGGTTCCATCGAGGCGGATGCCCTGTTCATTGACCCGGCCCGGGGCGATTACCGTGTGGAAGAGGCCTCCCCCGTGCTGAAGCTGGGCTTCAAGAACTTCCCCATGGACCAGTTTGGCGTGCAAAGCCCGGCGCTCAGGGCCATTGCCAGGACACCGACTCTTCCAAGGGCAAAGGGTGTAAGAGCGGGTTTCAACGCCGCCCCGACCAACAAGCAGCGAATTGGAGATCCTGTGGAGTGATTCATGATGTTGATCCCTGCCGCGCTAACGATCGTGTTGTCCTGCGCTATCTTGGCGCCTGCCGACGCATCACATAGTGAACTGTCCCCATCGCTGTGGAGTAATGCGGGGGACTACACGACGATGTGGTGGATGCATGGCCTGCGCGACGAGCGCAAGGTGTTTGGCATTCAGACCAGCCGATACGCGCTGGCTTTCGATGTGCCGGCCTTTCGACTGACGCACCTCATGACGTTGCGGAATCCGCCCTCGGAAGCGGAGACCCTGACGTTGAAGAACGAGGCTGTCTTCGGACCATCCAACGCCTCGCTGGTGTGTTCGCTGAGTACGGGCGGCAGCCGATATCAGGCGGTTGGGGCCAGCAAGGATTTCACAGACTCGCACCTGATCGAGAGCGGCAAGTTCTTCCAGCGTCGCACCATCAACAAGATCGTCTGGACGGAAGGAGCGCCGATCCGGGATAGTCCCCTCGAAGTCGCGGCGTGGCCCGACCGGCTGACGTTGTGGCTGCGCGTCACGCCACAGACGACGATTGTGACCGGCGAGTTGACCATGGCGCTGGAAGCCGGCGATGAGTTCACGGCAGACGCCGAGCCGGGCGACGTGAAGCATGATCGAATCGAAGGCCCGACGCGCAGCGGCGCTGCGGGGGGCAGGTCTCGTTGGACAGCCCAGCTTAAGATCGCCCACTGGCCGGCGGGCGAGGAGAGGACCCTGGCTCTGATTCTATCGGTCGATCCTCCGCCGGAAGGCGAACCGCCCATGATCACGGCCGAACAGATTGCTCCCGCAAAGGCCCCGATCGATGTGACGTACGACAGGGTCCTGGGCTGGTTTCGCGTAGACCTGCGGAATGACGGCAGCAGGGGCGAGTACTCCGAGTCCGGCAATGATCGGATCGAGCGCGTGGCATTGACCATCTCCAACCCCTCCACGGCCGCCCGTACGGTCCGAATGAACTTTGCGAAGGGATTGCCTCGCAGCGACGGCGTATTCGGGATTACAGGCCTCTCGGCCATGTTGCGCGACATGGCCGGCAATCCGACGGGTATTCCCATCCAACTTTCCAAGAACTGGCACACGAAGCCCGGCCTGTATCGCGGTCCCTGGTATCGGGGTCTGACGATGTTCACGATCCCGGCTGGCCAGACGGTGAAGCTCGAGTATACCAGTGTCAACGCCCTCTGGGGCGGTGTGCCAGCCGCCTCCCATGCACAGCTTTGCTTAGTGGGCTGGGGAAGCAATCAGTTGTGGGAGGAATCGGCCATTGGAGCCTGGGGCGAGACGATCTGCTATGAACCCGACCAGGGACAGGTTGGCGGGGCCGTTCTCGACACGAGGCCGCTGATGGTTTGGTCCTTCGGCAAGGAGCCCCGAAAGAAGTGGGGGTGGACGGCCAATGTGGGCGGAGCCGACTTTCTCGTCTATTATGACGCTCAGGGCCGCAAGCAGTGGAACTCCCGCATGAAGACCCTGCATCGGCGCCTTGGTCCCGTGCTGACGGAGGTGACTTACGCTGGGCAGAGTCACGATGGCAACATCGATCTGCAATACACGGTGAGCCTCTATCGCACAGACGACCTTGCTCGCGGAGTCTATCACTTCCGCTATGATGTTCGCCAGCCAACGTCATTTCGTCGGCTCGTTCTCTTCCAGTGCGGCGGGGACGACTACAGTTACACCGGGGAAAGGAAGTTCGCCTGCGGCAATGAGAACGGCCTCGTTCGGGAATGGGACACGCAGTGGGGCGGGAACCGGTACAAGACCGAGCCCTGCGAAGCGACCGGTCGCCTCCCATGGTTCTCGATGCATGAAGCCGTCCCGCGGGCACAGGGCTGCGCGGCCTGGGCCAATCGCGGCCTGGTCATCCGCCAATGGACCGCCAGACTGGGAGGCCAGAATGCGGCACCCTGGGCCGCCGAACGTGGCGCGAAGGTTCGTGGTGCGGATACCTCGCTGATCGATATTCTCCCTCCGCCCTCCGTGCAAGAACTCCAGCCCGGAGACTTCGTCGAGGCCGCCATCGAGCATGTGGTTGTCCCGCAGTTTGCCGATGACTATTATGGACCGAATCAAAGCCTGCGGGCGGCACTGCAACAGAACCAGAACACCTGGAGAATGGTCTATCGCGAGATACTGGGGAATGATCTGGGGATCGAGGTGTCGAAGGGCGTGCTCTTACGCCAACGTCCTACGATGATCCAAGCTGTCGGAAACCAGGCCGAGTTTACGATCACAGGCGGACTCGGGTTTCTTCCGGTGACCATTGCCGGTCTGACCGACTACCGGGAGCCGCTCCTGGAGGTCCGGGAGGCGGATGCTTGGAAGCCTGTGGACCAGACGGTTTATGGGAAGGATTTCTGGCAATGTGATGTGGACCCTCAAACGCGAACCTATCAAGTCACATATTCCATCGGCTCCGACACGCCCGCCGACAAGCGTGTGCCGCGGCAATACCGCTTCTCCTGCGGCGGTCCGAGCCGGTAGACGAGGGATCTTGGCTATGAAGTACATCGGAACAGAGATCAGCCAAATACTGCTGCTGACGGTGCTTCTGAACGGTCCGTTGAGCCATGCGACTGTGGATGGGGACCGGGACCTGCGTCAGCAGTTTGCGGAACCGCCGCAGCGCTACTGGCCGCGGCCGTTGTGGTTCTGGAACAATACCCGAGTGACCGTGGAGACGGTCCAAGACCAGATGCGCCAGGCCCGGGATCGCTGTCGCTATGGAGGATTCGGCATCTTGCCGTTCGGCAAGGAGTTTTCCCCGGCCTATCTGAGCGAGGAGTATTTCACCGTCTATGGGGCGGCGCTGGAGCAGACGAAGGCTCTGGGACTTACTTTGTCGCTCTATGACGAGTACGGTTTTCCCAGCGGTTCGGCGGGATCGCGGAATTCGAGCGATACCAGCCTCTTTGCCCAGTGCTGGTCCGAATTGACGATCAAGCGACTGGACAAGCACGAATGGGAGATCGGCGGCCCGGCGCGATTGGCGCAGAACCTGCCGAAGGGGAAGCTGATGGCCGTTGTTGCCCTGAATACCGCGACACACCAGCGGATTGACCTGACGGAAACCGTCCGCGATGGTCAACTGGATTGGCAGGCGCCGGCCGGCCCCTGGAAGGTCATGTGTTTCGTGTGCGTGATCGATGGGGACCCCATCTGCGATTATCTCGACCCCGAGGCGGTGGACCGGTTCATCGACCTCACGCACCAGGCCTACTACGATCGCTTCGCCGCCCATTTCGGTGCCACGATCGATTCGACCTTCTTTGATGAGCCGACACTCTACCGTGCCGGCGGCCGAACCTGGACGGACAAGTTCAACGAGAAGTTCAGAGCCCGATATGACTTTGACCCACGGCCCTACTATCCCGCCCTCTGGTATGACATTGGTCCCGAAACCCAGGCGGCGCGGAACTATCTCTTCGGCTTTCGCGCGGAGCTGTACGCGACGGGATTCCCCAAACGGATCCAGGATTGGTGCAAGGCCCACGGCATTCGGGCCACCGGCCACCAGGACCAGGAAGAGGTGACCAATCCCGTGTCGGTCTCGGGGGACCTGATGACATGCTTTCAGTACCTCGACATCCCGGGAATCGACAAAATCGGCGGCGACCGGCCGGCCGAGCGGTTCTACAAGATCGTCAGCTCGGCCGCCTACAACTGGGACAAATCCCTGGTGATGTCCGAAACCTATGGCGCCATGGGCAACCTGGGATGGGACGCCATCTACGCCGTGGCGATGGAGCAGTACACGAAGGGCATCAATCTGCTCATCCCGCACGCTATCTGGTACGATGACCGGAAGGTCACGTTCAAGCCCGAGCTATCCTGGCGCAATCCGCTCTATGCCGAGAAGCTGCCCGAGTTCAACACGTACCTGGCCCGGCTCAATGTTCTTCTGCAGAATGAGGCGGCCCACATTGCCGACGTTGCGGTACTTTACCCGATTGCCACCTTGCAGGGCAGCCACCACTTAGACGGTCCCCTCGGCTACTATCAGGGCGGCGTGGCCGTGCCGGAGGCGGACTACGTCGCGGTGGGCGAACTGCTGGCCGTGGATCTGGGCCGGGACTACACCTTCCTGCACCCCGAGGTTCTGGAGGCCAGAGGCACCCTCGACGGCAACCAATTGGTCTTGCCCAACCAGATTCATCCCGGCCGGTTCCGCGTTCTGGTTCTCCCGGGTCACAAGACCATCCGTTGGAGCAGTCTTCAGAAGATCAAAGCCTTCTACGATCAGGGTGGCAGTGTTATTGCCACCGGCCAACTTCCCTGCAAGTCGGCCGAGTTCGGCCACGATGATGACGTGGTCCGGACGGTTGAAGCGTTGTTTGGGAGTGCCGTACCCGGAACTGACAAAGGTGAGAGTGCCGTGATTCGCCGCAATGATCAGGGTGGTTGCGCGATTCATCTGACCACACTAACCGCACCGAGCTTGCGTGAAGCGCTGGACGCCATCAAGACCGTTCCGGATGTCGCCTTCGATCCCGGCCAAGCCCTCCGCTACATCCACAAGTGCTGGAAGGGCCGGCACATTTACTTCTTCGCCAATCTCAACTCGAAATTGACCGAGAGCGCCGTTACCTTACGGGGACGGCACGACCTGGAGTCTTGGGATCCGCACACAGGCAAGATCCAGCCGGTTCAGGCGACCTATGGCAGCCGATCGGGGACCGACTGCACCCGGACCCAGCTCTCGCTGCCCTATCTGAAATCCCTTTTTCTGGTGTCCGATGGTCAGTAGCTTGAGGACCGTTTTCGTGTCACTTCTGCTCGGTCTTCTCTTTGTGAGCGCGGCATTTGCTCAGAGTGCTCCGCCGCCAGCGCTGTACGGTACGGATGCCTTGGGGCGGTCGATGCCCCAATCGTCGGAAGTGCGAGCATTCCGGGCCGACCGCTATGTGGGTGTCTTCTATTTTCTTTGGCTTCGCCTGAATCGAGTCTATGACAATTCCCAAATTCTGAGAGATCACCCGGACGCCCGGCAAACCAATGCCTCCCCGCCGTGGGGCCCGACCCATGCCTATCATTTCTGGGGCGAGCCTCTGTTCGGTTACTATCGCAGTGACGATCCGTGGGTTCTGCGACGCCACGCCGCACTGCTCTCGGATGCAGGCGTTGACTTCCTGGTGTTCGACACGACCAACGCGGTGATCTATGAAGACGTGGTCCTGCGGCTCTGCGAAGTGTTCGAGCAGCAGCGTCGACTCGGCGAACGCGTGCCACAGATCGCCTTCATGGTGAACACCCGGGCCGGTCAGACGGCCGAGAAGATCTATGAGCTGCTCTACAAGCCGGGTCGCTATCCGCAGTTGTGGTTCCGCTGGCAGGGCAAGCCTCTGCTGCTCTGCGACCCGGCCCAGGCGTCGCAGGAGGTTTCGGATTTCTTCACGTTGCGGAAGGCCCACTGGCCCTTCGAGTTGGTCAACACTCAGAATGCGTGGCACTGGGAGGCGACGTATCCGCAAGTCTACTCGTACGACCAAAATCCGTCCCGGCCCGAGCAGGTCAGTGTCTCGGTAGGCCAGAATCTGCACCAGAAGACCGGTCGGGTCGAGATGATGAGCACCGGGTGGGCCCGGGGGCGTAGTTTCCACGAGGGTCGTGTGGATCCCCGGCCGGAAGCCTACCGCTAGGGTCTGAACTTCGGGGAGCAGTGGCGGCGCGCCTTGGAGCTGGATCCAAACGTCGTCTTCGTCACAGGTTGGAACGAGTGGATCGCTATGCAGTTGAACCAAAAGGAAGGGCCGGCCGTGTTCTGCGATCAGTTCAATCGCGAATTCAGCCGTGACGCAGAGATGATGAAGGGCGGCCATAATGACAACTACTACATGCAGATGGCGGCGAATATCCGGCGGTTCAAGGGGATGGCGGCAACGCCGGAGGTGTCCGGCAACAAGACGATTGACATCTCGGGTTCGTACCGCCAGTGGGACGAGGTACGGCCGGTGTACCGGGACCACGGCCTTGACACGCTGCCCCGGGACTTCGCTGGCTGCGCGGGCAACCATTACGCCGTCCGTTCCGGCCGCAACGACTTCCGCATCTTGAAGGTGGCCAGAGACGACGAGAATGTCTACTTCTACGCTCAAACCGACAAGCTCATTACCGCGCATACCGACCCGAACTGGATGTGGCTCCTCATCGACGTCCGTGGGTCTGTGGTACCGAACTGGGAAGGGTTCGACTTCCGCGTGAATGGTCGTGCCTCCGGTGCAACGGAAACATCCGTGGAAGTCTGCCGGGGCGGCTGGCACTGGCGGCAGGTGGGCACGGCGGCCTATCGGGTGGAAGGCAGGCAGTTCCACGTGGCGGTGCCGAGGCGGTTGCTGGGCCTCCCACCCGGCGACTTTGCCCTGGAGTTCAAGTGGATCGACAACGCTCAGGCCCCGGGGGACATCTTGAACGCTTATATAGACGGCGACGCCGCCCCGGACGGACGTTTCCGCTACCGCTAGGATACCGCATGGGGAGTGATTCGGGCGACCACAGGGTCGGGTTGGGGCCCCCAACGCGGAATTCTGCGTTGGGGACCCCTTCCCCAACGCGCTCTATCGCGTTGGGGGTCCCGGTCGCCCCTACGAAGGAGATTCGTGCCAGGTCCAACGGGAGTTGAGGAAGTAGTTGAGGAGCACTCCGACGACGATGCCGGCCAGGTTTGCCAGAACATCGTAGACCCCGAAGGCCGACACCAGGGTCAGAAAGACAGCGTAATTCGCCACCCCGGCCACGCCCGCGACCGTGTGAAATCGGAGAAGTCTCCCGGAGAAGGAAGAACCGGTCCGGCGTGTCCGGAACGTCCAGGCGTTAGGGAGCAGAAAGTTGGAAAGGATCGACAGCTCGATCGCCAGCGGTGAGGCCAGGGCGAAGCGGATGCCGATCTTCCGCTCGAAGAGGAGGTAGCCGCCGAGGTTGACCCCTACGCCGGAAAGACCCACCAGCGCGAACTTGAGGAATTCCCCCGAGCGGTGGAGGCGCAGCTGGATCAGGTTAATCATGAATTCCAGTTGATCCTGGAGCGTCAGCTTCGATTCGCCATGGTCGCGACGGTGAAACACCATGGGGATCTCCACCACCTTGGCTTGGTGTCGCAACAACTCGCACAGGAGGGACGATTGGAAGCTGTAGCCGCGCGTGGCGAGAGGCCGGAGGTCGCACCGGCGCAGCAGGTCGGTCTTGATGCACCGGTACCCGGAGGTGCAATCGTGAATTCCCGGCAGGCCACCCACGACCCGGAGCATCCAGTTTCCCACCCCGCTGAGAACCCGGCGCCAAAGGGAGAAGTCGGGGGTCGTGCCTCCCGGCGCGAACCGCGAGCCGATCACCAGGCTGATGTCGTGGCTGGCCAGATAGGCGAAGACGGGAAGCAGCGCCGGGTCGTGCTGGCCGTCGGCGTCCATTTCGAAGACGAGGTCCGGCGCCAGCTCGCGCAGGGCGTAGTCCATCCCCCGCTTGTACGCCTCGCCCAAGCCTTGTTTGGGGCCGGTGATCAGATGCAGGTTCTCGTACTTTGCCATGAGGCCACGGACGATACCCTGGGTTCCGTCCGGCGAATTGTCGTCCACGACGAGCACGTGCAGATCGTGGGTCGGGATCTCGTCGGCCGTCGCGAAGATCCGGGGGATGATAGAGCCGACATTCTCGGCCTCGTTGTACGTTGGGAGGACCACACAGGCCGTGCGTTTCATAACGCCCCCTCGGCGGCGGTTTCTGGCCCCTTCCCAGTGGATCTTTGATAGAGCCGGACCTTGATCGCGAGGAAGTCGCGCTCGGATTGCAGGACGTAGTAGTGGTCCAGGTGGTCGAGAATCTGCGCTCGGTCCGAGGGAAGCGCAGACTCATGGGCCAACAGGAGCCAAATCCGCTCATACGTCGCGGGCAGAGCCGAGAGCCGTTGTGGGTCTACCTGCTGTACCTCCAGCTTTCGACCGACCCAGGTCTGCGTGGCCAGTTCTGCGATGGCCGGATACGCCGGGCCGCCCTGTTTGTTTCGATAGTAGTCGAAGCAGGATTGGCCGGCGGAGATAAAAAACACCGCTCCGTCGCCCGGATGCGCCTGGGATAGCACGTAGGCCGTGGCGCCCCGCCAGTCATCCTTGGTGATTCTGCCGTACCACAGATTCAGACAGCGGGCCGAACCCCACAGGAACACGAGGAGAATGGGCACGCACAGCCAGCGGGGCCGCAATCGAGCGATTCCGCCCCCGGCTAGAAGAACCAGCGGCGGCAGAGAGACGATCAGGTATCTTTCGACAAACATGGGCTTGACCAGCAGAGAGAACGCGGCGGTGACCGCCACCGGCACCACGATCCACGTCAGGATGAAGAGGTAATGCCAGCGTTCCCGGGAGGAGACACGCTTCGCAGGATTCCACACCACGAATACGAGGGCCAAGACCCAGAAGATGAGGTAGAGGAGCAGGAGGGATCGGCCACCTCCTGCGATTCGTATGAGAAACCAATAGAACTGTCGGAAGGTCAGCGGTGCTATCCACTCCGTCTGACCGCTGGTCAGGGGCTGAAAGAGGGCAATGGGGATCAGAAACACGGCAACGATGGCCCCGCTCAACAGAAAACCCTTCCCGTGTCCGGCTTTTCTGCCTGCCAGGGCCGCACTGATCAGATGGGCAAGGTAGACGAGGGCCGCAAAGAAATGGGCATGGATCGCCAGCCCCATGGTTACGCCATGGCCGATCCAGCTTCCCCGCGAGTCCTCGTCGACGGCCCTGACAAAGAGATAGGAGGAAAGCACGACGAGAAAAACCAATAGCGTGTAGCCGCGCACCTCCTGCGCATAGCGAATGACAAAGGCATGGGAGGCCAGCAGCAGGGCGGCGATGGCCCCCGCCCGTGCTCCAAACAGCCTGCGCCCCAGTACGTAAAGGACCGGAACCGCGGCCGTGGCAAACAGGGCGGACAGACCTCGGGCGATGGCTTCACTGTCTCCCAGTCGCAACCAGAAACTCAGCAGGATGTAATAGAGCCACATGTTGGCTTCGCGGTGGACCAGTCGCTCCCACATACGCGCCGCGTCGTGGGCGAAATACATCGACGCGCCCTCATCGATCCAGAGGCTCCTTTGACCGATGAACAGGAGCGACAGCACCGCCGCCAGCCCCGTGGCCAGCACCGCCACCATCAAGTCCGTTCGTTCCGCAGACTCCAGCAGGCTGCCTGGTCTTGTTGCGGAGAATTCCGTCGCCACCATCGCCAGCGTCCTTTTCGGGATTTTCTGGGCGCAGCGTAGGTTTCCGAGAATCGCAAATCAAGCCAGGCAATTGCTGCAAAACGCGTAGGAGTTTGGCGAATCTCCGCGGCAGCGCAGGGCTTTGAGAAAAAGAGGCGAGAATTTTTGCAGCGAACGGACGCTTTTGCCGATGCCACGCAGGTGCCGGTTTCCTGGCCGACAGGTCATTTGTTGCAGGAGACCACTGTGTCAGGTTTTGCCACGGGCCGCCGTTGGGGGTCTGTTCTCGAAAGTCTGGGGGCTGTCATTGGGTAGCATCTGTGCAATCCACCACCAAGTCGTTTGGAGGCAAGTGCGCCCATATATACTCTATGGAAAGATGCGTGCGAATGCGTGAAGAGATCAGAATCGTATCCATGTTAGCAGTGAGTGGAGTACGTTGTATGATGGAGAACCTGGTTGGTAGTTTGGCTGGTCGTTCGACGAAATCGTATCATCATACCCGCCCGAGGTGGGATGGGATTGTCCAACGCGCCATTCCGCGTTCAGGGTCGTGTTGCGGTCTCGTCGCCACAGTGGCGATAATAGGTCTTTTCCTCGTCGGCGAGGCGCGAGCCACGATCTACTATGTGGACCAGGCGACGGGCAGCGACTCCCGCGCGGGCACCTCCATTTCGACGGCGTGGGCGACGATCGGCAAAGCCAATACCGCTCTCCGGGCCGGAGATACGGTCTATGTCCGGGCCGGAACGTACTACCAGATCCTGGAGCCGTACCAGTCGGGAGCGGCGGGGGCCCCGATCACGTACCAGAATTACCCGGGCGAAACGCCGGTGCTCCGAGGCGAAGCGGGCATGGGCAGCCTCGTCGCCATCGGCGCCTCCTACCATAGCCCGAGCGGTCCGAGAAGCTACATCATTGTCGATGGGTTCACCCTGCGCCACAACAACCCGAAAGGAGTGTCCACGCGGCCGAGATTGATCTGGGTCAACGACCCCAGCTCTCGCTACAACGTGATCCGAAACTGCACGATCCAGGCGCAGGGCACGGCGACGTTCAGCGGTGGCATCGAGGACGGTATCCTGATCCTCGGCGCCCAGCATACCACGATCGAGAACAATCACATTTCGGGTTATGCCCGGCTGGGGGTCGTGGTGGGCGGCCTCGCCCAATACACCACCATCCGCGGCAATGATATTCGTAACTGCGTCAACAGCAGTATCGACCTCGGCTCCAGCGAGGGAATGATGCAGTACACCCTCATCGAGAACAACCTGCTGGACGGCAGCGTGATCGAGGACGGCATCCAGTTGGAGAACAACTATAACCTGCCGGCGGGCACCCTGGACGCCGACTCCAACCGGGGCGTGGTGATCCGCAACAACATCATTGCCAACGATGGGGAAAACTCCATCGATCTCAAAGCCGGCGCCTACATCATCATCGAAGGCAACGTGATGTACGGTGCGGCAAGCAACGACGACGGCGGACTGGACCCGGCCTATGGGGATAGCCGCGCGCCCGGCGCGCATGCGATCATGCACGGCTCCGGCGCCAGCAGTCGCAACGTCATCATTCGGCGCAACGTCCTTTATGACGGACCGGGCGGCATCCAGCCGGAGAACTATTACAAGATCTATCACAACACCATCCTCTACAACAACCGGGATTATACCGGTCCGAACAGCAGTTGGGGCGGCGCCACGAGCAAGCCGACGTTCACCGGAATCGCCGCCTGGTCGGGCCGGAACTACGTGGGGATCAAAAACAATATCATCGGCGGGCACAATGCCGCGGATCTCGCCATTCAGAGAAGCTCCCCCACGCTGGATATCGACTATAACCTCTATTTCAATGACAACGGCGCTCTGCTGGTGGATATGCGCGCCAAGTACGATTGGAGCTTAGTGCCGTTCAGCCAGTGGTCTTCGTTTCTGACGTCGCAGGGTGTGCCGGGGGCGGATGCCCACAGCCGCCAGGCAACTCCTTTGCTGGTCAACGCTCCGGCGGATCTCACGGGACCTTCGACGCGTTTCGATTTCCATCTTCAGGCGGGTAGTCCCGCCATCGACCACGGTGGCTTCCTGACGACGACCACCGCCGCCGGACAAGGGACTTCCCTGCCCGTCAAGGATGCCGGTTACTTCTTCGATGGGTACGGCATTGTTCCGAGCGATACGATCCAGTTGCAGGGCCAGACCGCCACGGCTCGGATTGTGTCCATCAACTCCAACACTCTGGTTCTGGATAAGAGTCTGACTTGGTCGGCCGGACAAGGCGTGAGTCTGGCGTACCAGGGTTCGGCGCCGGATATCGGCGCCTATGAGTACGGAGGAGTCGCCCCCGCCACCTACACGCTCAGTGTGAGCGCCACAAACGGCACGGTGACCAAGACGCCGAACCAGACCAGCTACACCTCCGGCCAGACGGTCACGCTACAGGCGACGGCGAACGCGGGTTACACGTTCAGCGGCTGGTCGGGCGATCTGACCGGCACGACGAATCCGGCGACGCTGGTCATGGACGCGAATAGATCCGTGACGGCGAACTTCACCGCCGTGGCGGTTACCTACACGCTCAGTGTGAGCGCTACGAACGGCACGGTGACCAAGACGCCGAACCAGACCAGCTACACCTCCGGCCAGACGGTCACGCTGCAAGCGACGCCGACCACGGGCTATACCTTCAGCGGCTGGTCGGGCGATCTGACCGGCACGACGAATCCGGCGACGCTGACGATGAACGCGAACAAGTCGGTGACGGCGAACTTCGCCGCCGTTCCGGTTACCTACACGCTTAGTGTGGGCGCTACGAATGGCACGGTGACCAAGACGCCGGACCAGACCAGCTATACGTCCGGCCAGACGGTCACGTTGCAGGCGACGCCAAACACGGGCTACACGTTCAGCGGCTGGTCGGGCGATCTGACCGGCACGACCAACCCGGCGACGCTGACAATGAACGCGAACAAGTCAGTGACAGCGAGTTTTGCTGCCGCCCAGCCGGCGGTGTACTACGTCGATCGCGGCGCCGGAAACGACAACAACGACGGCAAGAGCCCGGCGACTGCCTGGCGCTCCATCGCCAAGGTCAACTCGTACGCCGGTTTCGTCCCCGGCGACCAGATTCTGCTCCATCGGGGCCATATCTGGCGGGAGCAACTGATCGTTCCCGCGAGCGGCACGGCCGATCGGCCCATTACAATTGGGGCCTACGACACGGGCAACCGGCCTTTGCTGAAGGGTTCGACCCTGCTGCGCGGCTGGACCAGCGCGGGCGTCAACCAATGGCAGGCTTCACTGAGCACCGAGCCCGATCAGGTCTTCTTCAACGGGGCCCGGGGCACGAGGATGACAAGTCAGGCCAATCTGACGGGGTCGCAGCAATGGTGCTGGGTCTCCGGTCTGCTGTACGTGTACGCCCCGTCCGATCCGGGCAGTCTGTATACGAGTCTCGGGATCGAGGCGTCGGTCATTCCCGCGACGCGCGGTGCCGGCCTGATCCAGATCCAGGACCGTTCGTATGTGACGGTGCAGGGTCTGGCGGTCACCCAATCCTCCAGCGCCGGTATCTGCATCGCCTCCTCGGGCCAAGGGATCACGGTTAAAGACTGTGAGGCGGACAACTCGGTCGATGGCGGCATCGTG
>Ga0315289_10002188_pt1 | contig 30203 bp, 52 predicted proteins | sample YL17G11_40_MG_FD_203452 | JGI IMG/M metagenome (GOLD analysis project Ga0315289, IMG submission 203452) | Sediment microbial communities from Yellowstone Lake, YNP, Wyoming, USA - YL17G11_40 | ecosystem: Environmental > Aquatic > Freshwater > Lake > Sediment | place: USA: Wyoming | collected... | reverse complement strand
TCACTTAATCCTTTGATTTCTCCTTCTTTGAATCCGTTGGCGTATGCCTGTTTTTCTACATTCAGCATACAGCTGTCAAAATAAAGTTTTAACTCTTTTAGTTCCTCTTTTAGTTCAGCCCTGCCCTGTGCCACGCCCTCGGCTTTCCCTAACTCAAACGATTTTTTACAACATGCCTTCATTCTAAACACCTATTATGTTCTCTTTTGCTGTCATAGATTACACCTAACAAAATCATATCCTATTCCTATAATTATCCCTACCGTTATGAAAAATAAACATCCTATCATGCCCCATATTCCATCATCAAGAAATGGAGTATATCTGTATTCTATCTTAGGTTTTGTCGGTTTCATAGATTACACCCTTTTATCGAGGTTATAGACCTCCTCTCCAAAACACTTATACATACACTTATAGCACATAAAGTATTCGTTCCCTTTGTCCGTTATAATCCTACTCTCCTTGGCAGGAGTATGGACTTTTCCACAGAACGAACATAACACCATGACTATCTCTTTGCCTTTCATACTACCACCTGTTTCTCTTGGATGGAGGAGATGTCTTTGACCTATTCAGTCTTATGCTATCCCCTCATCTCTACTCCTCCATCCTGAGATGAGCCTAACTTATTCTCACTATCCTGACTTCTACTATGAAGTCGTTGCCTTTATATTCCTGATACATCTTTCGCTTTGAAACTCCCAACGAGTTAGCGTATGGTATCATCATATTGTAGAGCTCCTGTATGTTCTTAGATTTAGGAGGCTCGTTTTTCACTATGCAGTATCTATCATCCTCCTCGAACTGAGGAGTTGGCTTATCCAACTCCCTCAGTATCTTATTGAGGTTTTCGCTCTCCTGCTTATCTAGGTCTAAACACATCTTAGACACCCCTGCTCATATCTGCAAACCTCGATAGGACTGATACTCTTATCAGTCGCTCCATTCTGCTCTTGGTATGCCTCCATCCTCCATCTGCCTATTGTTTCCGTTTCCGTTTCCATGGCTATCGCCTCATACGTTTAGGGCTACATAAACAGAATAGTCTATGCCCTCGAACTTTCCCTTTTGCTTGATAGCAACAGTTAGAGCCCTGCCAACCCACGCCTTAAAGTCTTTCGTTTTAAGCTCGTTGAGTAGGCTATCAGCAGTAGGCTTAGAGAAACTGACCACATAGCTTTTGCCTATGTTATCCCCACGCACTACCTCAGCCTTGAAGTTAGGTCTAAACGTATTCTCCTTATCCTTAAAGGCAGTCAGTTTCATACCTAAGTATTCAGTCAGCTTAATCGCTGAGATGTGGTTATCCCTCACTACTGATAACTTTATGTAGTCGCTACTGGTTGAGCTGTCCGTATTCCAGTATTCACTCTCCAACTCCTCAGGAGTTATCTCGGTTTGCTTTTCGTTTTCCATGCTACTCGCCTCTATACATTCCTACTATACTCAGCATACATAGGAGTATCCCTGCTATGCTAAATACCACAGTTCCTATCCTAGATACAGGGATTAAACACAACCCTGCTATCGAACTCGCTATCCCAACTGCTCCCAATAGTCCATAGACCTGTTTCAGTTCCATTCATATCGCCTTAGGCTTAGCCCTTTTTCCATCAGCGTTATATCCTGCCAACCCTACATCTACGCCATGCTTATAGGCATAGTGTATATTCTCCATCAGCACTTCTAACGTTGTGTGTAGCGTAGCAACATCCTCCCTGATGTTCTCGCTCAGTTGTGCTCTCTCGTGCCTGAGCTTGTTGTATGCTCTCAGTCCTGCTAACTGTTTGTCGCTAACCACTTTCGCTTTTCTTTTTGTTTTGTTTCTCATGTTTCTCATCTCTTTTTTTCTCTTATATAATCCATCAGGAGCTTGGCTCTCTCAGGATTATTAAGCGTGAAACAGATAGTATCAGCTACGAGTTTGAGCTCCTGAGCTGTATGCCTATCTGTATATTCCTTATGGCACTTCTCTACACAATTCACTTAGACCACCCTCTTAACATCAGGAGGGAGGATGGCTGAATTAAGGTTAGGTGAAGTCGCCTTTTTCTCCTCTCCTCCTGACGCTCTCGGTATTTCCCTTATTACTAATTGAGCGTGAGCGTCTAATATCTCCATGACGTTAGTATGCCATTCTTTTCCTGTGTTCATACCTTAACACCCTTGGATTTCTTTATGGTATATCCATCATCCAACATAGTCAGTATGAAGTCCAACATATCCTCTACTGAGGGAGGTTTCTTTCCACTCAGTATATCATAGTCGAAGTTATCATACTCAGCTCCTCTTTTCCTGAGGTTGATGTAGTAGCCATCTCTCCTACACTTAGGGCATACGCATACTTCTTTGTTTGCCATCTTAGACCACCTCATCTTTGAGAGCTTTGAGCTTGGCTATGTGCTCCCTGAGTAGTTTCTTATCGTGGCTGAGCCTCTTGGCTTCGGCAACGTGGAAACGATACTCAGCCATCATCTCCCTGTATTTCTTTCGCATCGCTGTATATTCCTGCGATGGAACTAATGACTGTTCCTCAGGAGAGATATTGACTGTTGCTGTATTGACCTTAGCCAATACCTCGGCGTTCATTTCTGCCATCTGCTTAGCCATCCTGCTATCCCTCTCGGCTCTTGTTTCACTAACCCCTTGTGCTTTGCTTTCCTGTTGTGTTTCGTTTTCCATTTTAATCTACCTCTCCCTGTTCTATCTTATCCTTTTGCTCTTGTGATAAAGCGTTGTATTCCTCATCTGTATAAGTGCTCCTTATCACATCCCTATTAGCTTTCCTCCAACTCTTTCCCATCTGCCTAAATCTTTCGTGGCGACCTGTATCGTCTAAGCCCATCATTAAGAGGTATGACCTCCTCTCCTGTTCTCGTTCCGTTATAGAGGTAGTCATTTAGCCCACCCTCCCAAACTCCATAGGCATACTGGCAGGGTTTATCTTAACTACTGTTGCCAAAACAAACTCGCTCCCTCTCGGTGTGTATGAGTGTTGGTATCCTGAGAGGTATCCTGCCTCTCCCTCATCCTTAGCCCATACATAGTTTATTCCTGAGTTCGCTAAGCGTTGCCACACTACCATATAAAGAGATAATCCCTCCTCCTGTTGTCCGTATATCTTGTCGCTAACAACTTCTCCCTGCTTGATTTCCGTTTTCCTTTTTCCGTTTTCAGTTTCCATTTTTTTCATCTCAGGTCTTTCGACCTATACTACCTATTGGAACGAATAGTTTATAATACTATCGTTCCCAATTATCGAGGGAGTTGGCTTTTTCTTTATAAACCTTTCGGTTGAGCCATTATCTTTATTGCACTCTTGGATACAGTATGCCATATAGGAGTTTCCCTCACAGTATTTCATGCACTCGAAGTTGAATGGTTGCGAGTGCTGAGCAGGAGCAAACACTATCCTCGCCAACGTGCCTATCGCTATGCCTACTGCTATCGCCATCATCAGACCTGATATGAATTGCTTTTTGTCCTCCTCAGATATGTTTAAGTCCATCAGATACCAGCTCCATCGCATCCCTCATAATACCAGTTGCTACCATTAGGCAACGGACATTTAGGCAGTTCATCAGTAGGAGTAGCGTGGGCTAACATCGTTGGCAATAGCAACAGCGAAACTCCTGCGATGATGATGAGGATGATGAGTATTATCTTATCTCCTGCATCCTCAGTCAGGTTAATATTTATAAAAATCCCTCGATATTGTTTTGCCTGAGTTCCTTTTTCACGTTGCTATCCCTCCAATATTTTATAGGATAGTAATACTTAGCCTCTCCATTAAAGGTCATAATATCATTATGGCTCTTTATATCTAGCTTAGATGCTATCAGGATGTTATCATTAGGGAGATGGACTTCGACCATCTCAGCTCTCTCTAAGTCCTCACAGTTTATAGATAAGGACTTCGTTGCCCTGAATAAGTAGTTATCATCTTTTTCATATTTGACTAACCACCTAACTCCGTTCCTAACTTCGTATTCCGTTCCTCGTATTCCCATCAGGCATCATCCTCCCACAGTCTAATCTGCTTTATGTTCTTAGGCATATCTAACCATCCTCATTATCCTTATCATCCCTGCTCTCAGTATCCTTGCCCTCCAATATCTCTATTAGTCTTTTCTCCCTGACCTTTAACAGTCGGTAGTTCTTTGCTCCAACTTTAATAGGGCTCTCAGTAAAGTCATCAAACCAACATTCTCCTATGAGCTGTTGTTTCAGGCTCATGTATGATACTCTCCACTTTCCCTCGCCTAACTTATTCGCCTCGCTCTTTTTTGAGAGTATCAGCTCTATGATTTCCTTTGGCTTAACATAGTATCCTCCTGCGTGTTCCAATATCCCTGTTTCGCTCCTGAGCCTATGCGTATCGCTTTGGCACTCCTTTAAGTTCCTGAGAGCCTCCACTACTAATCCCCATAACACCCTGTTCCCTAAGTTAGCCTGTATCATCTGTTCCTTATAGTTCGTATGTAGAGGGTTGCGTATGAACTCCTTATCCGTTATCTCTAATGTTTTAAGATACCAGTAGAAGTAATGGAACTCGCTGTATGTTTCGTTCTCGTGCTCAGGGTTAAGTATTAAGTCCATGAGCCTATCGAATGTTGGCTTGTCTAAATTCTGTTCCAGTTTCTTTGTTTGAAAGAATACTGAGTATCTCCTATCATTCTCATCAACAGGTCGCCAGTTGGAGTTATTGCTGTTTTGAGCCAGTATCCAAAAACTATAATTGACGCACTGTATAGGAGGCATATATTTCTCATTCACATTCAGTCGCTTATTGGTCATGTATATTTTTAGCAAACTGTTTATCTTAGCTGAGCTATCCTTATTGCTGACTGAGTTTATCTCGTTGCAGAATATAACCTGCGACTTTCCTATAAAAGAGTTAAACGTGCTCTCGATAGAGTTTTGGTCTATGTTGAATATGTTATGATGTCCTAAGGTTTTCTCTATGATGGTTTTGAGCGTATCCTTTCCTGAGCCCTGCATACCAGTCAGGAGCAACGCAGTAGGCAACCTATCCTCAGGGTTTTGAATTGTGTATGCCAACCTTTCGAGAAACCATCTCATCTCCTCGCTTGGATAATTAAAGAACGCTTTGAGGAACGCCTCGATAGTTGGAAATGTATATGGAGGAGTTAGTGGCTTATCATCATACCAACTCGGCTGAAACAGATTATAATAATCCACGCCTCCATCTTTGAGGAACTGTGGTTTGTTAGGAGCAAAAATAAATCCCATCATACGAGGTATGTATGTGTGTATTGCGTCTTTAATCCTCTTTCGCTCAGTCATGGAGAATACTCTCCTACTGGCAGTAGAGCCCTGTTGAAGTTTTCCCATTAAAAAATCATAGAATATATCTTTGTTAGCTCCCAGTATTTTTTTATTTGTCTTGCAGTCATAGATATAGAACTTATCGTTTATTGAGAATAAATTTAGGTTGTGCTTTCGAGATGTTTCTAAGAGTAGCAATTCAGCCTCAGTTAATTTCTCTCGCTCCTCATCCTCATTAAACTCTCCCATCTAAACCACAGTATCAGTCCTCTCATCTAAGAGCTTAATAATCACATCATCATAGCTCTCTTTAAAACCTTTGAGCTTTGCTAAACGCTCAGCAGTAGAAACGCTGACCTGTATTGCAGTCTTGTCCTCAGGTTGTTTAGCGACCTCAGTCATTTGCTCTTTGCTTTCACTAACCACATTTGGCTCTATAATTTCGTTCTCCATATATAACACCTTTCACATTCCCTATTATTCCTATGTGTTTAAAAATCTACTGGAATTTAATAATGGTTAGATGTGTTAAACGAGTTCTACATGAAAACACTACACTCCTACATGAAAAACTACATAACTTTTTCCGTTATAAACTACTACATCCTACACTATTTTTATAATAAAGTATATAGAAATATAGTAATTTCCCAGAAACTTTTAGCCAAAATAAATGTAGTGATGTAGTTTTATATCGGTAGAATGGCTAAAAAAATATGTAGTAAAGTCATGTAGGAGCTCATTTTGTATTCAGTATTTCTATCAGTAGGCTACACAACCTTACTACGTTTCACACTTAAAGGCTTTCCCTCCCATTCCTTTTTAGCCTCGTTTAATATCTCTAAATTCTTTAATAGTCTTTCGTGCCTCTCCTGTTTCTTATCCTCTATCTCTTGGAGCTCCTCAGGGCTCAGCTCCTTAGGTTTGTTTTCCTCAGTTTTCCTAATGAACTCCTTGTTTTTGCTATCCTCAGCTTTCCCTTTCAGCTCCTTGGTTTCCAACCTCCTAACATTCTTTTCCAGTAGAGCGTTGATACCCTCATCCTTTTTCTTTTCGTATATGGCTATCTCCTCCTTAGTGAGATACTCATACATATCAGGTATCTCCATTATACCTATGAACGAGGAGGAGCTCTCAGCGATAATCCTCCATTCCTCGAAACCTCTCGCCTGTTTCAGTTTCTCTAAGTCAAACTTATCCTCGCTTTGCATGATGTTCGACCCTAAGAACACATAGGCATAGGCTTTCACGTTGCCGTTTCCCTCGACCCTATCCCATATCCATATCGCTATCCCTATCTTTCCGTTCCTGAGTGAGTAGTTCGTAGTAAAGAAGTCCTTGGAGCAGAATATCATGGCGTTGCTCCTCTCCCTCGCAACTTCGAGGAAATACATAGATACCCTGCTCTCGACTGTGGCGTGTTCCTTGGCAGAAAAGATAGCTCCTGTTTCATCTATCATAATGCACTCTTTCCTGAACTTATTGATTTTTTGCATGAACTCCTTATGCCCTGAATGAGCATAGAGGATATTCTCGCTATCCTTGATTACGAACTCCTTGTTTTCCTCCTGCTTAATCGTTTTCAGGAGCATGAGAGCGAGAGTGCTCTTGCATAAACCATTATCTCCATAAATTCCAACGAAACTATCGAGCCTCCTCAGTTGCCTTTCATGGATATAAAAGGAAATATCCTTTAAGACCACAACAGGCATAGGGTTTTTTGCTCCTTTGAGGGCTACTGTGTTCTCGAATATCCTATCTTTCATTCTCTTTTCCAAACCCTCCAAAACTCCTAAGTGTGCTATCTCATCCATCCTAACCACCTATAATATCGCTGAGCTCTCTTTCCTCTCGTTGCATTTAATTATACACTCGTAGTAGTCAGGGTTTCCTCCGTTATATGTGGTTGAGTTGATATTGGTATCCCTGAGCCTATCGCATACGGCAGGGCAGTCGGCACTATTAACATTTATGAGTAGGACTAAACATATCATTATCCCCAAAACAAAAGCGAACAGATACTCCTTGTGCTCTATCATTCTTTCCACCTAACGCATATCTGCAAAACATCATCAGGGTCGTCGCCCTCCTTAAATCTCTCGCTCTCCTTTCCACATCTGCAACAGATAAAAAACCACGTTCTATCCATATCTCTACATACGGATACCTTAGTCCTACACTTAGGACACACTACCACATTTTCCTCGGTCATTTTTTATCATCCGTTAGTTTGACCTCGAATTTTTTGAGGCTCTCCAACCCCTCACGAGTAAAGGTTATCTTAACCCTATTCGGTTTAACGTCGCAGTTGCTAATCCATCCTACTCTAACTATCAGGTCATATACACTCATCATTTTTCTATCAGCCCTTTGTTTGTTTTCCATACTCTAAACTCTTGGAATATGCTATGAGCTTTTTGCTCGTATGTAGGACTAATCCCTGCCTCCTGTTGCAGTTTGCTCATTAGGTAATAAAGGAACTCTAAACTTTTTTTCTCAAAGTCCTCATCTATATACATTTTTCCTCGTTGTAATATCCTTTTTCTTTCCTCCTCAGGCAATTTATTAAAATTATCCCTCGTATCAAAAAAATCATAGTTCATTAAACCTAAACATTGGCATATATTTAGTTTTATCATTTTTCTACTGGCGTCTTCACTAACCTGACGTTGCTCCTTATCCTTATTAGCCATTAAAGAAACATTTGCGTATATAGGTGTTGTCGTTCCTGCTATCGCAGAAAACCACGCAAACCTACTATCCATCCTATCATCATTAAATACCATCATAACCACCTATCAATATCCAATAAGCAATATTCATATTTATTTTTTTCATTGTATCTGGTTTATTTAGACTATGCCATATACTTCTATGTAGCCATTTAGGGATAAAAACAACGTGCTCTCTATCTATATGATGAGCCTCATAGTTCTTAATTGGAGTATTAAGAGCCTCATTTCCTAATCCTCTACGCTTAGTAGAATGTCTTAGAGCTGATAGCTCCTTTCCAACAGTAATTTTTCCCTTATTCCATGCAGGAGTGCCTCTCCTCGAATTGCTCCTTTTTAATATAAGTTCAGGAGGCAAATGTTTTCCTTTCCAATAACAAACTTTTCCTTTATTAGCTATACTGACTTTCAGTTTTGCCTTAGCAGTATGTTTAAATCCCTTATGATTAGAGTTTCCTTTCATAGTTAGGCTATGATTTGCTCTCCATTCAGCAGATTTAGGAGGCATATACATTCCTTTTTTTCCTGCCATCTACTCCACCTTTTTTATCTCGATATAATCTCCCTCTCTAATATCGCTATCCTTAGGTATAGATACTAAATTCTGCTTGTTTGATTTATTCCTCCATACTTTTCTTATAATCCTTGCCATACTATCATCTAATATCAAACTATATATAAATCTATCATACACACCTCTTAACTATTCCTATCAGGCAACCTCCTGCAACAAACCCTAAAAGGAAACCTAAAAAAATACCATACGTTATATCCGTGCTTGGCAACCTCATCCTAATCCCCTCTATTGTCTAATTTGATATAGTCAGGCAGTATCCTGAGTATCCATATCGCTATCAGTATCATTAAGGCTAATGGCACGAAACTCAAAACATCTATGTATCTATCCATCATTATCAGTCCTCATAGTGAAACCTGCTCGAATGAAAAAGGTCTAATGCCTCCTTTTCGTTTCCCTCTCCATAGTCTTTAACATAAAACATAGCCATATCCAACTTTTCCCATCCAATATATTTAGTCAGCTCCACTATATTCCTGAACTCCTTAGTCCTTATAGCCTGAGCACAAAAACTCTTACGAAAGAAATGGAATGATGGTATATACTCAACAGTAGTAGGTATTTGATACTCGCTAAGTATATACTTAACCTCGAATGGAGGATACTCGTGGAGATGAGCATAGAACGTCTTATAATCATTCCATCCTCCCTCAGCGAATATCCACTTAGGGTTTAGTCTATCCTCACTAATAAACTCATCCAACCATCCCATCTTAACATCAGGAAAGATATGTTTTAGCTCGTTGTTTTTCCATAATCTATTATCTTTAAGTTTTGCATTAAGGAAACTCTCGCCTAAAAAAGCGTTATCAGGCATAACAAACTTAGTATGTTTTCTTTTCTTTTCCATAGGAGCTTGGACTACGAGTTTGCCATCTATCTTATAGACATAGCTATTGAGTGCCTCTCCTATACGATAGCCACAACAGGTTATCAGGGATAAGACCTGTCTTAACTTCTCCTCCTTAATTCCGTTTATGAACTCAGGTATATATTCTAACGTATTAGTATTAGGATAACAATAGTATGACCTGTATTGGCTCTTGTATCTATACGTCTTGCTCACTCGAACACCCTTAATAGATAGTATCTACATAATATCTATTACTGTATATATATTAACATAGGGATTTTTAAAGTTATCCTATAACTATAATTAGTCAGTATCTATTTGGTTTAACTATATCCCAATATAGTAAAAACACCATTTTTAGTATGTTAAGATGATGTTAATGAGCTGATGTAGTGCCAACTGATTATTATTAGTATATTTAATTTAATAATAATATATATTATTTAACAATTAAGGATTTATTTAACTAAGCTGAGGCTTAAATGAGGAAAAATATATATGGGCTCAGGGAACATAGATAAACTCCTGTTCCATCATCATAGCCCATACATTACTTAGGCATAGCCTCTCATCCCCTTGCAGTTCTCTTAGTTCTGCAAAAGTCCATTCCTACTTTATTCCAGTATTAAGAGCGACCCCTACTTACTTTGTCCTTAACACAGTCCTGAGTTATCATCCGTTTCGGTAGGTCTTACTCGCTCTTAGTAGCTATTTAGTATCTACTATCTTTTAAATATTCGCTTGACCTTATCGAAAAAGCTGACCTTTTTCTCATCAGGTTGCTTAGCTCCCTTGAACTGTATGATAGGGAGCTCGACCTTATCATCAGGGTTAGCCTTGATATAGTCGAGTATCTCTTTCATCTCAGCCCAACTAATATCCTGCCTCTTGTCCTTGACGTTGCCATCAGCGTTAAACATACACTTAACATAGTATTTTAGCTGTTGGCTATCGTAGTATATCCATATATAAGTGCTCTTGCCGTGGAGGGATACCAGTTTCCAGTCAGTAAATTCCACTTCGAGCAGGATGTTATAGTATGTTCCCTCCTCGCTCTTGAAACGCTGAGCGTGTAGGATATTCCCTCCATCATATTTCTGCATATCATCACTTTTGAGCGTTGGCAGGTAGCCCTGAGGTTATATCAAACGTATGATTACTCCCTAATGGATTAGATGAGGGAGGGCTAATAACTATGCCATTAGTGGCAGGGTTAATCCCCTGAGATGTGCTCGACCCTGCCAGTTTCCCTCCTATATCATTAAGCTGTTGGCTTATCTTGACCATATCTCCACTTATCTCAGTATATGAGCTCATTATCGTTTGGATTATCATATACATACCTATAAACATTATAGCGAACATCAGCAGGGATGGTATCGCAGGTAGCAGGATAGCCATTATAGGATTAGACGCCTCAGCAGTCTTTCGTATCCTATCTTGGAGGTCGAGGTATTCACTCGCTATATGCCCTGCTCTCTTATAGTTCTCCAACCTTATCTCGTTGAACTTATCCTCAGTATATACGAATATTGGAACGAGAGTGCCATCAGTCAGCTTTTTGGCTAAAAATATCTTATTGCCTTTCGTATCATAGATGTATCCATGCCCTACATAGACCTTAGTCCTGACCATAGGCTTTCCATTCTCATCTAAGATAGGTTGCTTATCAGCTCCTAACATTATCTCATCTACCTTTTGCTCCTGCTGTTCCCACTTCTGTATGCTCTCAGGAACATAGGGCTTATTCATCAGGATACCTATAATATCATCAGGAACTATCCCCATATCAGCTTTTAGTCGCCTGTTGCAGATAGCGAAAGAGTTGCCTCCCTCGAATACCATGACCTTGATTTTTCTAAATCGGTTGTCTATGCTCTTATACAGAATGAAACAGAAAACGAGCACTATGCCTATAAGAAGTATAAGCATTATCGTTCCATTTCCCACTCCTGCCAACGAACTACTAACATCTGCCATAGTTTCACACCTTTAACCTTTTTTTCTTTCGCACATCCCTAATCCTAGCTCCATCCTCCAAAACATCTATGTAGGCTCTCCTGCCTTTCTCAAATAGCCTTATTTCGTAGAAATGAGTATCATGTTTGTTTGTTATGGTTATCATGCCTCCTATGACCTTATCTCGCTTTATAGGGCATTTTAGCACGTCTTTTCCGTTCTTTATGTTGAGGTCAGCCATCAGTTTCATTTAGACCACTTTAAACTCCTTAGGTCTATATGCCTCAGGATGAGTTATGAGCCTAATCAGGTCGCAACAGAAAAAGTATGCTCCAACCATTAGACCTACCATAGATATTATAAGCATTATAGGTATATGAGATGTAAAGGCTAATCCTAGGAATATAGCACAGGCAATAGTTAGAAATATTGCAGTAGCCATTCTCAGCTCTAATCTCGAAGTCCTCTCAGTTAAGCAGTCCTCACACATACACATCTTATCGCATTTTTTCATAGTTCCTCAACCTGTTTGTATCTTAGGAGGATTTTTGGCTCTCGCCATCTCCTCGTTGTATTTCTTATCTCGACCATATAGTATCCTGTTAAACAATAAGTCCATGAAGTTAAACGTCGAATGGAATAGGGCTGAGCGAGTGTTAAAATCCACTCCCTCAGCATAAATGTTATTCTCATCATCCATATATTTTAAATTAACCATCCTGAACAGCGAAAAACCTGAGCTTTCGAGGTATAGCCTGTATTTCAGCTCGTTGATTTCGCTAATGAAAGTATCAGGATTAAGTTGCCTGAATATGAACTGCAAACACTCGTAGGCTAAGGCTCTCGTCTTAGGGTTTTGAGTATATTGGATGATAGTGCTTAGGTATCTATTTAACATCTGCTTGTCCTCATCAGGTATATTGAGGCTGTTAATTGAGGTTAAGACCTGATTAAAGTCTATATCTGTGCTCATTTCCTTATAATTAAGAGCTGAGGCTGAACTGCCCTCAGCGTCGTTATTCTCGTATAGGTTTGCCATAGCAATTACCTATTACCTCCTGCCAAGAAACGCATTATATACAGAACGGCAAGACCACCAACTATCGCAATAGCGAGAATAGGTAGGAATGACGCAAATGTATTAAGTGCTGTTCCTGCTGAGGCTACTGACGTAGAATACCAAGCAGGGCTCGATACGTTCAGGTTAGTGAGCGTAGTTTCGGCTTGACCCTGTGATATAACTGCGACGGCTCCTGCAATAGCAATTATCACTATTACGAGAATAAACCCCATAGCATATCCAACTAATTCCTGCATTTCAAAAAACACCCTTAAACGAATATTTATAAAGTAAAGTTTATAAACATATTGCTCTAAATCTCTATTATGCAGTTGCAGAAACAGGTTAATCGTTTCGTGAATGGAAAGGAATACGATAAATATGTCGTTGTTTTGCCTCCACGAGCAGTTAAGGAGGCAGGATTTAAGGCAGGGAATAAGCTAAAACTGATGATAAGCACTAAGGGAGATGGGCTAATCATACGAAAAAAGTAGATTTAAAAAATAGTCGCTTAATTATAGATATAGAAGTGGTTTAATGTTTTCAGGGCGAGTTTAATCCAGTTCGACGGAATTGGAAAAAGTAAGGGCGAGTTTAAGACCTACGCCTTAAACCCTAATTAAACCATTAGCGATAGCATTATAAAAACTTTTTGCAGGAGATAGAGCAATTAGATACCTAAAAAAAGGGATAGAGCGATTTTCCATGCAATAGGGATAAAAAAATAAAAAAGTAGGTTAAATTACTTCTTTTTCTTTGCCTTAATCATAGCTACGAACTTAGCCCTTGCTTTGAGCTGAGCCTCGCTTGGTTTTTTTGCCATCATAAATCACTTCTTTCGGTAGTGGTCAGCCACTATCTTAGCTACCTGCTTGGATGTAGCCCATGGATGTTCTTTTTTCTCCTTGGAATACTCCTCTCGGTAGCTTTTAGTCCATTTAACAGGAGCTTTAAGCATATTATCTCCCTTTTTTAGTATGCTTTCCATGAGCCCACGCCTCAGCTATCTCAGGATGATGTAGCCATAGGAACTTTCGCTGTTTTTCGCTCCTGAATGGCATATCTATCTACCTCCATATCCCATAGCAGTCATTAGACCACTCGTTTGAGGAGCTCTCCTACTCCTTTTTTCCTTTTCTTTTTTTCGCTTTCCCATGCTTAACACCTTTTCCCTTGGTCTTTGCGACCATCTTATTTCCACATTCCTTAGTTTTTATACATTTCATAGCTTAACCCTTTTGACTTTGTATGCCCTATCGCACATGGATAAGGCTTTCATAAACGCCTTTTGCGTCTTATCAGTATCTTTCATAAATTCGAGCTCGAAGTCGCTGTTAGTGTATGGATTTCTAACATATATTCCTGAGGTCTTTGTCTTTCCCATGGTATCACGTTGGCATATATGGTTTTTGGAACATATCATAGGCTTTGAGGACTAACCAACCTATAAGCCCTATCAGTAGATATGGTATAAAGAATGATACTGCTGTTGCTAATGGAGGGCTCAGGTTAAACAATAGCCCTGAAAGAACTCCCAACATTAACGCAGGTATCTGTATGATGAACGCCAATAGGTCTATTATTAGCTGTATTCCAGTAGAAACGAGCTGAGCCAACGAGTTCCAGTTGATACCTGACTGAGAAACTACTGAGAGTGCCTTGATGTCGTGGTCTATGCTACTGACGTTTATCGTGTTGTTTCCGTATGCTGAGGAGTATTGCATACTATATCCTCCTCCTGTATCTATGGAGAAGTATGTTAGCATGGCAATTCCCATAGCCATTAGGCATAGCATAGTTTTCATGTTCCTGTTGCCTCCCCAATTAGTTATATACGATATTATCGCCACGAATATCGTTAAAAACGCCATCTGTGTTATAGGTATGATTTGGAAAAAGTCATTATAGGCTAAGGCAGGTAGCAATATGGCAGGGCTTATAGCTGATAATCCTACCAATAGGATAAGCCCAACGTCGAAAAAGATGTTAGTCGTTATCATATCAGGTCTTAAATCCACGTTGCCTATGGCTAAGCTCGTTTGGTTTGCTATCCACTCGCAACGCTTAAAACCATCCACATAGAACTGTATAGCACTTATATTCACTGTATTTAGATTTGTGTTTAAGCTATATGCTGACGATATGTTTGCATAAAAAGTATTATTTATCCATGTATTAAGCTGAAATGTCTTAGTCCTTTGGTATTCGCTCCTGATATAGTAGGTGTTATTGATATAGTTGCACATTTCCAATAGTGGCAGTTCAGGAACAGCAGATATTCGAGTATATCCTCCTGTGTAGTTAGTTCCGTTTTGTCCTACTCCAAAAACGCCAGTATCATAGACTAAATTGACTATGTATATGCCTGAGGGGTCGAGGTTGAAAGGAGGGATTAAAAACCATGAGCTAAATTCCCTTGAATAGACATATATTATTGAATTGTTATAGCTGTTTATTTGTGTTGTTGATGGGAGATAGATGTTAGAGTTGTATATTCCCATAGTGTTTTCGCTTAGAGATTTGTTAGGAACTACTATCGCATAGTAAAGATAAGGATATATGACCTGATTATTATAATACATCAGTATCCTGACTGTTGGCTGAGGAGAAGATATATTATTTGCAATTATAGGGCAACTTATTAAATCTGCATTATTAGTTCGATATACAGCTCCTAATCCTCCAAAACCAACATATTCCTCCAAAAACGGATTAGATGTATTAATTGTTATATTGACATTTATAGGCTGTCCTGAACCACATGATGAGGTATAATTCTGTTTAACTTCAACAGAAAATCTTAAAACAGTTCCTTGTGGTATAGGAGAATATGATATATTAAAACCACCAACTCCATCACATGTCGCATTAGTTATATTAAATCGACACGTTATATTATTCTGATATGTAGGAGTATTAGAGATTATCCATTTATAAAATATAACTTGTGTCGTAGTTCCATTTTTCATGGTTATATTTATCCACGCTCCATAATTCAGCGTTGAACCAGTTTCCAAAACGTTAAAATTTATAATATGTGTCGTGTTTGCAGTTTTATTATAAACAAAATCTTCATAATATGAAACAGGGCAACCACCAGAAGCACAGCCAATAGCACTACTATTAAAATACATTCTTTTGCTAATTTCTTTATTATAATTAGTTATATTAGTTTCTGTTTGCAGTTTTGTTGCACATAATGAATTAGTATATCCTGTTTGGATATTACTTAATAATTGCCCTATACCTAAACCAGAACAGGTATTATTATCTTTAACTATATAAAATTTTTGACCGTTAGAATGTGTAAAGGTTTCATAGATACAGTTTGCAGGAGGCGTGCATAACCAACTATCCCCATATATTAATGTTCTTGGGTATATCTCTATTAAAGATGAATTACTTTCTGTTATATTATTTTCTACACTAATATTTATTTTATAATTTCCTTCTACTGTTGTTATAGGAAAAGTATAATTTATGGTTCGGATTGATGTATTCGAATTGGTATATGAATAAGTTGCCTGAACACTATTATCTAAGCCTAATATAGAAAGATTTATAATAGTAATATATGTTCCTGCTGAACTTTGGGTATTGGCAACAGCATTAAATGATAAATCAGGACTGCCATATTGCGTAGGGTTAGTTATTGAAACTGTTATCTCACTAAATCCTAATCCACACAATAATATACCTAAAACCACTAAAAATATAGCATTTTTCATCCTAGAACCCACCTTTTTTGCCTATTTTAGGAAACTTTCCAACAGTAGCATATATGAGCCCTCTTGTCTTTCCTGAGAACTTTCGAGCTCTCGCTTTTCCTCCTGCTCCTGTATCCAACCATGGTATTCCTCCAACAACAGCAACAGGAGGAACAGGCTCAATTATCTTAGGACTGTATGAGCTTGGATAGTATGATGGATATTCGCTTGGATAAGGGGATTTGGATACGCTGACTGATGTGCTTACTGACCTTGATGGATAACTGCTTGGATATGCTGATACGCTTGGATACTCACTTGTATATGTTGATTTGGATAGGCTCTTGGATACTGAGGCACTTATAGATTTATACGCTGATGGGCTAATGCTCTTAGATACGCTTGGATAAGTATATGGACTGGCACTTAGAGGCATACTCTTACTCGCTGATGGGCTTGGATAAGAGGCTTTTGGCATACTTATTCCAGTCAGCTTTCCACTCGATACAGTCAGTCCTTTGCTAACAGCAGGAGATATATAAGTGCTTGGTTTTATTGATAGTTCTGCAACCTTAGGAACTATCTTAGGCTCGGTTATAGGAACAGTTAGCTTATCTTGGAACGTATAACCATATTCCTTAGCTCTAAGTTTAACCTCAGCTAAATACTGAGCTCTATCTATATTTTTAGGCAACATTTTTCCAGTTTCTCCTATATATTTCAGGTTTTCTAATGCGTCGCCAATATCCTTAACTCTCCTTGGAGTAGCTCCAACTATCCAGTCGCCCTCCTCAGTTTTCATCCACGTTGTTCCTCCTGCAACTTTTCTCGTGGCACTCTCTCCTGCTTTCATGTAGAAAAAGTCGCCCTCCTTGACTGGCAGTTGAGAATGGAAACCTAAGCTCTCAGGTGTTCTGCCAAAAGGAACAGAAACCTCTCCCTCGTATCCTGAAACGTGAATATCGAGCACTTTTTCCCACTCTCCTGTTTCCATCTGCCTGACTACCTGAGATGTTTCTCCCTTGGCTATCTTAACATTATAGCCCTTTGCCTGTTGGAACGCTACATATTTTTGAGCTATCTGCTCAGGAGTGTAGCCCTTTCCATACAGTTGAATGTCTATATCGTGAATTTCTCTCGGCAACCCTGCCTCTCCATATTTCATTTTCATAGTCGCTGAGCCATACATCATACTTTCCTCCTTGAATTGCTTAAAGAACTCCAACGAGCTCTTTCCCAACCCTCCCTTAAATCGAGGAGCGTTCTCTAACACATCCTCAAAAGTTATCTGTGCAGGGATGTCGCCTTTATAGATGGGCTCTACCAGTTTTCTCATACCAACATATTTTTTCCACTCGCTTGATACAGGTATCTCTCCTTTTGGAACAGGAGTTATCTTTTCAGCTCCAATAGGAGCATAGCCAACTCCTCCTAAGTATTTGGTTATCGCCTGAGTTTCATATAGGTTTTTAGCCATAGGTCTTAATGACTGCTCAGCGAGTATATCAGTAGGCAGGACTTTCGTAGCTCCTGATGGAATAGTGAAGTCGCTTATACCTCCCATCTGTATAGCCCTGCCACTTAAATCCCATCCTGTTTTCCTGCTGATGAATGGTATGACCTTGCTCTCTAATATCCCTGTTTCGCTACCTTTCGTGAGCCAAACGCCAGTATATCCTATCCTTTCCTGCATACCTTTCGGCGTTTCCACATAGTATCTACTCGTTCCCACGTTGATAGATGGTATCTTTCCCTCACTCGCATACGCTCCTGCAACTCCAATAGCTCCTCCAATAGCTCCTCCTATTGCGAAACTCGTAGCCAGTTGCTCAGGTGTGGCAGTTTTATCATATTCAGCAGTATAAAGAGCCATACCAGTTCCTCCTGTTATGATGTCGCTCATAGCTATCTTTCCTAAGGATATTGGAGCAAACGCTCCTCCTATTGCTCCTGATGAGCCTACTACTGCTGATAGACCTGACTTAACAGGGTCTTGACCCATTAAACCTCCTATTGTGTATCCTGCTCCATAGCTTATTCCTGCTATCCCAACAGGAGTTTTAAGTGCAACGTCGCTGACCAAACCTAATCTACCTGAAAGGCTTTGCATATAGACGCTATCTGCAACAAAACTCTTTCCTGCTGTGGCACTAAGATACCTACCTGATGAGGCTAATGAGAATGGAATACCTATCGAAGTTCCTCCTGCAAAACTATAAACTACTCCTCCAAAAGAGTAGCCTGTTTGTTTCCATAAACCTGATAAACTCCTATCTATCTTTCCAGTTTCCTTATCAGGCTCAGGCAATAGACCTAAGTGCATACTTTCAGCTCCTACTATTATTGGCTTTTCTCCATATTCAGCTATGAATTTAGGTATAGCACTTTGATATGTTAATGGATTTCCTATATCGAACTCCATACTTTCGCTCATTTTTATAGATGGGTCTAAAAATGACTTAAACATCTTTCCAGTTTCAGTTTGAGGATGTTTATAAAAGTCGTATTCATTATATAACACCACATCCTCAGGAGTGGCAGTTATCTTTATGTTTTCAGTTCCTTTAAGCGTAGTTGTGGTCGTTCCCTCAGGAGTGGTAGTGGATACCTCCTCTATTTTTGCTATCTCCTTGACTGGCAATATAGCTGAATAGCTAATAGTTCCACTCTCGACCTTTTTTTCTTTTTCCACAAACTCAGGAGAGATAACCTGAACTCCTGTTTGTTTTCCTGAGGTATCGTATGTAGGATAACTGATTTCTAAATAAGTTCCCTCAGGATATTGAGGTTGTCCTACGCTCCATTTTTGACTTTCAGTAGGAGCTATTTCTTTGACTGTTATGTTCTTTCCTGCTAAATCCTCAGTTCTCATAGGCATTATTATAGTGTCCTCCTTTCCAAAAGGATTAACGAAAACAGTAGCCTGAACATCTCTTAGCTCAGGGCTATATTTTTTTATCTTATGGACTGTTTCGCTGATAGCTCCAATATCTACCTCACGAGTTTTAGTGAAAGGAGCAGTTAATTTATTAGTCCTTGTTAGCCCTAATGGGTCGAAAACTGCAACATTCTCACTCGTTCCTGTTTGCAGTTCCTCCTCTTTAAGTTTTTTCTTATACTCGTTATACATTACGTTTTTTATTAAGTTTTGAGAGCCAATTACTTCCTGTATAACCTTATTGCTTGTTTCTATATCCTTAGCCTGTTGCTCAGTTATCTCTCTCCCTCCGTATGTATATGTATATTGTTCTCCTCCTGATGTAGTTGGAGATGGAGCTAATGATGGAGCTCCTCCTGATACGCTTGGAACAGAAGTATCTACTTTTGGAGGCTCTACTCCTCTCGCTTGGAGATATGCTCCAAACATCCCTCCTGTTATTGCCTCCATATATGGAGAGGGCTCTCTTGTATATCCTGATTTAATCCTCGCCTCCTCCTTAATCGCTCCTCTATAATAACTCCCCTCGCTCTCTAATGCTGTTTTTTGGACTATGCCCTGCTGTTCGCTTGGCAGTTCGCTATATTTCCTGCCAAAAAGATAGGAGGCAGTCGCCTCGTATGTGCTCTCTAAAAGAGATTTCCTCTCAGGAGTAGTAGCTGAATAGTCCAATTTGGCATAGTCAGGTTGAGGAGCTGTTGGTTGAGTTGGAGCTCCTATGATATTGCTCTCAGGAGTGGAGGGAGGTCTTTGCTCAGGAGGTTTCTCAGCTATCATAGTTCCCTCCTTAGTGAAACGTGGAGTTTGGCTCGTGCTACCACTCCTTTGATATTCAGCGTATCTTTGCTGACCTGTTTCACTCATTAAGACCTGACCTGAGCGAGTTAGAGTTCCAATATAGCTCATCTGTCCTCCCTCTATTCGAGAGTAGATAGCCCTGTTTCCTGACTTATCTGCTGACCCTAAGACCTCGCCTCCTGCTTGATATATTGAGGATGGCTGTTGAGGTTGGTTAGGATTAGAAATAGTTGAGCCTCCTCCTGATGAGGCTCTTGGAGTTGTTGGTGTGGCATTTCCTCCTGAATAGACGTTAGTTGAGCTTATTTTTTGCCCTGATTTCTCAAAATCACTTTGACCATCTGCCATAAATTCCATTCCAACAGTTTAATATGTATAGCAACATTTATAAACTTTGTTTCATATATTAAAGTAGAGATAAGACTATGGGCTCGAATGTTTTGGAAAACGTGGTTTGGATATTCTTTATCCTTGTTATGCTCCTCACGTTTGGTATCGGTGTGAATGTGGCAGATAGGGTTTTCACTAACACTACTGCTATGCTGAACAGCACACTCGCCTCATATAATTATACGAATATCAGCAACCCCAATTATAATTTAACTAAGTCGGTCTATCTTGATACGCTCCCTCTTTATAGTGAGCTGAGGACTTTTTGGATAGACGCTATCCACTATGTTATCATCATGCTCATAGCTTTCATGTTCATATCCTCTATGACGAGGAATGTTAATATGGTCGAGTATGCCTACCTGTTCTGTGCCTCAATATTCCTGACTGCTCTATGTGGCTACCTGTTCCTGAGCCTGTATAACGCCATGGCAGTTCAGTTCGCTACCTTAGGTTTCTCAACAGATACGTTCTACGGCTACCTTATTAACAACTATCAGGCACTATTCGTATTTAACATCTTAGGATTTTTAGCGAATGTAATTTATCAGCGTTTCGTTGGAGGGGGTGTAGGCTAATGGCTCTTGGAATTGAGGATGTTATGACTAATTTCCTGACTGTATGGGGAAAGATACTCATAGGGTTTTTTGGAGTTGGCATAGCGTTCTTTATTGGCAGGACTATTAGCACTTCGCTGTTTATCTGTTCGATAGTTTTGTTAGTGCTTTGCTTTATCTATGCGATAGATTATATGTTCCTAACAGGAGCGATAATTTCCTTTGTCTTAGGAGTATTCACGAAACAGGGTGGGCACTAATGGATAAGATACTGAGCGAGTTCATATTCCTGATTTTTATAATAATCAGTTGCATAGCGATAGGGTTGGAGAGCTTGATAATGGTTTTCGTAGCCCTACCTATACTGTTCATGGTCATTAAGGCATTTAACTATATGAGGATGATGATAAGATGGTAGTTGATAAAAGGATATTCATACTATTAGGATTTTTTCTTATAATAACGAGCCTGAGCTTTGCAGATATGAATATAGTCCAATTCGTTAATATTACCACTAATCAGTATCTATTTAATCCTAATGGAACTCTCTTAGGATGGTGTAATATTACTGATACAGATAACTCCCCTATGTATATTCGATATATATGGTATAAGAACGGAGTTAGTGCTATCTCAGGGCAAACAGCAGGAACATTCTCTACTAGCCCTGCACTATTGCATAACTTTAATAACATAAGTGCCTATTATACGGAAACATACCATACACCAGTCCAAACAGATTACTATACCAACGCCACTAGCTTAAACAACGCTTTTAATATTGGAGTGCATAACGGATATGCCTATGTTAGCTCCTTAACAGGAAACTCAATAACAACATTCAGTTTAAGCAACCCTTTAACCCCTGCTCAAACCAATTATTATTCCAACGCAACTAGCCTGAACAGTCCTAGGGCTATTGCGTTTTATGATGGATTTATGTATGTTGTATCCTTATCAGGCAATTCTTTAACCTCCTTTAACATAAGCAACCCTGCCACACCAGTCCAAACCAATTATTATTCCAACGCAACTAGCCTGAACGGAGCGTTTGGTATAGAGATTTATAATGACTATGCCTATATAACTTCTATAACAGGAAACTCTCTTACTACTTTTAGTTTGACTAACCCTGCCACACCAGTCCAAACCAATTATTATTCCAACGCAACTAGCCTGAACAGTCCTAGGGGTTTAGTTTCTAATAACGGATTTTTATACGTTGTTTCATTAGGAGGAAAGTCTTTAACCTCCTTTAACATAAGCAACCCTGCCACACCAGTCCAAACTGACTACCAAACTGACGCAGTTAAACTTAATTTCGCTTTTGGTATAGATACTAATAATAATTTCATATATATTACTTCTCCTCAGGGAAACTCATTAACCACATATAATTTAACTAACCCTGCTTTGCCAGTCCAAACTGACTACCAAACTGACGCAGTTAAACTAAATCAGCCCTATGGGATAGTTATAAGAAATAACTTTGCATATATAGTCAGTTATACAGGGAACTCATTAACCACATATAATTTAACTAATCCTGCTTTGCCAGTCCAAAAGGATTACTATACTAACGCAACTAGCCTGAATAATCCTTATTATATAGATACATCAGTAGATTTCGCTTATGCAGTTTCATATACAGGAAAGTCATTAACATCTTTTAATTTAAGCGATATATCCTCACTAACTCTTAATGTTGGGGATAACATAACCTTAGGATGTAGTGGAAACGATAGCATACATCCTTTTGTATCTGCATACAGCAATAGTTCGCAGATAACGATAGTTGATTACGATACTACGCCTCCATCCATCCAGTTCGTAGCTCCAACTATAAATAGTAGCACAGTTTTATACGTTAATACAACAGGAGTTAATATTACTGCTACTGATACCAACCTAAAAAACATAACAATATATCTCTATAATTCTACTGGATTAGTTAGCTCTCAAACAGCGACCACTTCTCCTTTATACTATGATTTTAATTTAACTACTAGTAGCTATTGGCTTAATGCTACTGCCTATGATTACTTAGGGAATAAGGGAACTACTGAAACTAGGACTTTTTCAGTCATATATCCTCCTCCTGCTTTGCAGTTCGTAGCTCCAACACTATACTCAGGAACGTTTATAAATGTAAATTATATGGAGATAAACGCTACCACTTTGATAGCCAATTTAACTAACATAACTGTTAAAATATATAATTCTAGCTTGGATGAAGTCGCCTCATATACCACTAATTCTAGCCCTAACTATGCCAACTATTCAGGTTTGATAGATGGTTTGTATTACTTTAATGCTACCTCTATGGATATACTTAATACAACATCCAATACAGAAACGAGAAATATAACAGTAGATACTACGCCTCCATCCATCCAGTTCGTAGCTCCAACATCCCCCTCAGGAACTATACAGGTAGCAAACTCAATAAATATAAATGCTACTGCTACGGATACCAACCTAAAAAACATAACAGTATATCTGTATAATTCAGGATTTAGTCTGTTATCATCATATACTACTGCAACTAGCCCTAACTATGTTGTAGCCTCAGGATTATCTACTGGATTATATTACTTTAATGCAGTTGCCTATGATGAGGCAGGGAACTCCATAAATGCCTCTATGAGAAATATAACGATAACAGCTCCCACATTCTCTACTATAACTATAACAGATTATTATACAGGTTTAACTAATTTGGTTAAGCTGAATATCTATGCTCTATCTACGGATACCATCTCTAAGTGCGATATAAGAACTACGAACTCGATAGATGAGGATAGCTTTTATTGGTCTAAGGATTATAGTGGTTATGCTACTCAGGAGATAAACCAAACTATCGTATTCGAGAAAACTGATAATTATAGGGTTAAACTATACTGCTTAGGAGCTACTGGCTCAGTAGCCTCTACTGACCTTATAAGTCTTAGAGCTCAGGAGGTCATACCTGACTATCTTATATGGGCTTGTTTGCTTGGTAGCGTTTTATTGCTCATTTATGCGATTAAGAGCGAAAACCTGTTTTATGGTATCTTTGCCTCCCTTGGCTTTTTAGTGTTCGTTAAAACGAGTGAGGGAGCGTTTTTGAGCGAAGTGGAGAGCTTAGTGCCAGTATTCTTTTGGATTAAAGTGGTATATGGTGTTTGCTTGACGCTCCTGATAGCTCAGCACTTCTTAAAACAGGCTAAAAGCGAGATTTCTTAGAGCCTATTTCCCCTCTTTATCTTTATCTAAATCATCATCCTCATTTATTTGTTCTATTTCCCATGATTTATTAAATTCTTTATCCTCAAACATTTCCTTTAAACCCGTTATCTGATAAAGTCTTAATATTTCATCCTCATCCATACCTAACTCTTTTCTTATCTTTTTATTAGACCAGTTTCTCCTCTTTAACTCCAATATAATCTCGCTCATACCATCTATAGTATGTTTTCCCCTAGCCCTATTGTGTCTTATTGTCGAAGTTATCCTATCCCCTCTACCTGAAACAATTTCTCTTATAACAGTTATAGGCAGATAACCATGTATTTTTTTATTTATATCTTTATCCTCCTTTCCTACTCTATTTCTATGGAAACCATCAACAACAACATATTTCCCATTCTTGCTTATGTTGGAAACTATTGGTTGAGTATAACCATCCTTTAAAATTGATAGTTTTAATAACTCCATTTCAGGAGGAGCAACCTTATTAGGGTTATAGTTATTAGCTACTATCTCATCCCCTTTCTTCCATATAACACAATCAACTGGTTCATTTTTGAAAGGACTTATTTCATGCAGTCTTATCTTAATAGTGTTAAGTGCCTCTACCTTTTCATCTAAAGGTAGTGTCTCTATCCTCTTTATTAAATTGTTCAGTTCGTTTTCCATTTTAAACACCTCTCCTTTTTTTCATAAGTATAAGATACTTTTGATAAGCCTCAGATTTATGCTGAGAAAAACCTATTCCCTTACACCAATAATCATTTCTTAATAATGATTTGCATACTCTCCTCCAACTCGGAGCTAATCTTTTAGCCTCCATTTTATAATCTGCTTCATCAGGTATTCCATCAGGATAGCCTTTCTTTCTCCACCACTTATCAAATACCCATACTTTATTTTTATAATGCTCCTTAGTCTTTTCAGGCATGGAATTAATAAGCAATTCTGCAAAAGATTTCCATGTATGCCCCTCAGGTTTGCATATTTTTCTATAACCATTTATATTTCCACTTTCTTGGATATATAATGCTCCTCCATTAGCTCCATTAACTCTTGCCACTATCTTGCTCCATGTTTCAGGCTCTATTATATGGAATAACCATAAACCTTTCCTTTGGTCATCCCCATAAGGTTGACATATCCTCATCTGAGCCAACGTTAAACCAGCTTTATACATATAATCATAGAGTTTATTATGCTCCAATTCTTTATTTTTTCCCTGATATATCCATATATCCTCAACTTTCCAGTCATATATAGGATATATATTATAGACATTATCTCTAACCAATGTAGTCCATTGTTTTCCATCATATTTTATTTTATAATCATTCATTATCGTTCTATACCTATTAAGGCTTTCATCACATCTTATACCTACAAAACAAGCAGTCTTTTTTCCTTGACCATACCAGCTACCAAACTCAGGAACGAACTCTTCAAACTCCATACCTTTATGAAAAAATGGAAAAAAGTTTATATCATGTATTCCCTTTTTAGGTAATTGCCTAACCCAAGCATCCTTTTTATCATCATCCCAACATATCCAATGTGTCTGATAAACACTAACACCATTCCTAAGATGGATTGGTAAACATACCCAATAAGGCTCTATATAGTTTTTATATCTTTCATAGCATTTATCTATATGCTCTATTGTCATCTTATACTGACCTTCTAAATCAATGAATAAAACGCCTATTTTTCTATTTCTCTTTATAGCTTCTTTCATAATTAAATGTAGCATTACTGTGCTATCCTTACCTCCACTAAAAGATACATATATTTTTTCAAAGTTGTCAAAAACATATTTTATCCTTTCGTTAGATGCTTCGAATACATTTTGCTTTAGATATTTTTTAACATGAACCATAGTTCTCAACCTCCCATTCTGTTATAAGCTTGTCTGCTATCTGATTTGCCTTTATTCGTTGGTCATCTGTCATAAATTCGTTCCAAGCTCTTTTTATGTTTTCTTCACACGCTTTAAACATATATGATGCGGTTGCCTGACCTATCCATGCCTGTTTATTTCTGCTAGGATTGGTTAGATTATGCTCTGCTGATTTTTTATAATATCTTAGCATATCTTTTCCATTGGTATAAAACATCATTTCATTAGACAATAACCTTGCAACTTTCCTAATAATATTTATATCATCAATATTGTTTTTACTAAACATTCCATTCTTATAATCCTCCCAATCCCTATAATCATGGAAAATACGTTTTATATTCATCTTCTACCACCTTTAGAGCTCCTTGTTGTCCTCAGCATAGATGGTCTGTTCGCTAAGTTCCCAAACATCATCTCAGGGCTGTTAAACTGTTGCTCCTGCTTTGGTTTCCCATAAAGAGCCCTTTCTTTGCGTAAAATGGCATCTTGCAGATGTTTTAGCTTCAGTTGGCTATCTAACTCAGCATTTCTCCTGATAAGCTGTTCTTCATGCCTTTTCTTGCTGTTTTCTGCATAAACCCTTAACCATTCTGCTCCCTTTTTTATATCGTTCCATATATAGTCTATAAAGTTCATATTCTCATCCTCCTTTCCCTGTTCGTTCTTTCATACGTTTTCCTGCCATTAGGATGTGTATGGAACAGGCTCTCCCTACCTCTCTTGTTAGCCTCCTTGACTATATCCTCAAAAGCCTCATAGAGATAGGGCTTTGTCCTGAGCCTATCTATATCCCCATCCTGTATCCTGCTAAAATCCCTCTCATAAAACTTAGTTTGAGAGGCTCTTTTTAGTATCCTTATCGTTTCTCTTTCGACCATTCAGCACACCCCTTAGCCTTATTTCCAACTGTTTAAGCTCCTTGACTGTTAGACCTGTTATGACTACCTCATCTAAAAAATTAGTGAGTATCAGCTCATAGGTAGGTTTAGAGCCATCTGCCTTAGGCTTAATCTTGGTCAGCCCTACCTTATACAGCTCTCCCACGTTAATTAAACTAATGTGCGTTTTCATAACATCATCCCTCTCAATATCCATCCTGCTACGAATGATGGAACTATCAGCATAGCCATAACGAAAAAGATTAGGAATACTGATAGCAGTATTTCCAATAGCGTTAGCTGTTTCTGTTCCTCCTTTAACTCTTGTTGTATCTTAGATATAGGAGTAAAGGACATCATCTTAACTCCATTTAGAGTTTTAAATCCTTGCACATACTTAATTTTTTTCCTTTTCATTTCGTATCGCCCCTACATTTCTCTAATTCGTTAATTGCTCTCATCCATCCAACGAAACGCTCCTTAACTTTCCTTGGAGAATTAAGATAGGATTTTAATTGTTTCTTATAGTATGCCTTAATCTCCTCATCCAATTCGCAGTCGCACTCGACCTCAGCAGGAGCTAAACAAATATGGCAAACTCCATGAGCTTGGTCGGTCAGCGTATAATCCTTATGCCTTTTCATTTCGTATCGCCTCTTAGAAACTTCTCAGTAGCCTCATGGTTTATCTGTTTGGCTAACTGCCTCAGCCTCTTAGGAGGCTCATCTTTTCCCTTTTTGGTCAGCTTTAATGGAACTATCCTCTCGAAACCCTTGACTATATCGTTGCCATTCTCAGTAGCGTTCCTATCCACGATACACTCGTAGCTCCTGAGAAACCATCCGTTTTCGTTTTTCTCCTTAAAGTAGAGGATAGGCTCGACCATGTTATTCTCAGCGAGAAACCTCGCCTTAAATTCCAGTATCCTCTTTTTGAAAGAGTAATAATGGCTCTTGTTTGATTTCAGTTGCCATAGGATAACCTTATCTGTTTTCAGGTCTATTGCCACGCCGTCGAACAGATTAAAGATGTCCGTATTAGCCTTAAACTTAACGTGAGGAGCTCGATAGCTCGTTGCCACGTTCCATATTCCCTGACTGCAAAAATAGTCCTCTAACCACTTCTCAGCGTTCCTGCCTTTTAGATATGTGTTCATAGTTCCTCATTCCTCTTATCTATCCTAACTAACGTTTCCTTGATATGTTCCTCATGCTCTAAATACCAATAGAGAAACCCTCCTATCAGGATAGTTCCTACTGCTTGGCTTATTACTGACTGCAACCCCATATAGACCAAAAAGATACATAGGAGGTTTTGCAGTATCAGGAAAAATAAAACTCCTTGGATTTCCTTTTTCATTTCTCCCCACCCTCTTTCGTTGCCTCGTCTAACGCCTGTTTAATTATCTGTTTAGCGTTCATAGAAGAACCATAAACCACATTCCCTTTTGAGTAATTCATCAGCCTCGCCTTGAGGTCGGACTGCCCCAACGCATAACCTTGTTGGTAATAGGAAAGGTGTGATTTTCCCTTAACTGTGATACTTTCACTTAATCCTTTGATTTCTCCTTCTTTGAATCCGTTGGCGTATGCCTGTTTTTCTACATTCAGCATACAGCTGTCAAAATAAAGTTTTAACTCTTTTAGTTCCTCTTTTAGTTCAGCCCTGCCCTCGGCTCTGCCCTGTTGCCTTGCCAACTTAATGAGTTCCAAATATTCATCATCAGTCCAAACATCTGGAATAGCCCAAGATAAACCTAATCTTTTTGCTAACTTATCTTTGACGCTAAATAATATTTGTGCATCCGTCATCTTGCCTGTTTTTGGTTTTGCTGTCATATTACTTCCCCTCGTTCCTTAACATCTCTTCGTTCCTTAACATCTCTAATACAATATCCATGCCATCGCTAACCCCCTCTTGGTAATCACATGAATTTTTATCTTTGCATCTTTTCTCGTATTTTTCTCTTGCCTCACGCAAATCCAAAATATGAGTAGTCGGTTTTGTCGGTTTCATATCAATCAACCTTCAATCTCTAATCTCTTCATTATGACTTTTTCGTATTTTTCATCAATTTCAAATCCTAATCCAGATCTACCCAAACGTTTACATGCGACTAGAGTAGTGCCGCTACCAAGGAAGGGATCCAATACTAGATCTTCTACATTGCTAGACATTCTAATTATTCGTTCTATCATACTTAAAGGATAAACGCATGGTGCGTCAATTCCAAATTTTTTCTTAGTCATATTATTTACCCTATCAAAATACCATACATCGGTTGGATTTCTTCCACGACTGGCATCGAACCGTTTATCATTTTTAGTTATTACCGGTATCCTAACATCTTCTAAATTAAAAACATAATTTTTAATATCCTTTACAAACCAAAGTATACTTTCCCATCTTCCACTCAAACGATTTACACAATTTTGCATGTTGTTAAAATGCCAAACGATGGTATTTCTAAGAAAATATCTATTCTTTTTTCCTAGTTGCCATGCAATGCTTTCTAATGGAATAATCTCAGAAGTTTTTTTATTTGGAATTGGACTAAGATTAAGAAAAAAACTACCATTAGGGGTTAAGACATCGTATGATACCTTTAATGTTTCATCGATTAATTTCGTCCAATCATCTAAAGAAACATTATCATCATAGACTCCATATTTTTTTTCTAGATTATATGGTGGAGAAGTAATAATAAGTTTAACAGAATTTTTCGGAACGGATTTTAACAACTCCCTGCAATCTCCAAATTCAAATTTTATTTGTGACATAATCATCTCCTTACATTTTCTTTAGAAAACCTAGTTATTTCTTCATTATCTGCATAAAAATAAAGCGGACGCATATCCGCACTCATTTTTTTCCTGCGTATTCCAAGATATTCATTAACTATCTCCTCATCCGTCATAATCGCCTTGCCTGTTTTTGGTTTGCTCATTCTATCCACCCTAATATTTCTCTTATTATTCTTATATCTGCCTTAATTTTCTCGTGGGGATAATCAGGCTCATTTTCCCTCATTTCCAAATACTGCAACCTTTCATATAGCTTTATTATCAGCTTGTCCATAGTCATTTTCTTGCCTGTTTTTGGTTTTGCTGTCATAGATTACACCTAACAAAATCATATCCTATTCCTATAATTATCCCTACCGTTATGAAAAATAAACATCCTATCATGCCCCATATTCCATCATCAAGAAATGGAGTATATCTGTATTCTATCTTAGGTTTTGTCGGTTTCATAGATTACACCTTTTCTTAACTCTTTCATTTACAGTATTCAATAACTCATAGATATAAATTCCAATACAACAGGTTATTAC
>Ga0315289_10002187_pt1 | contig 30215 bp, 37 predicted proteins | sample YL17G11_40_MG_FD_203452 | JGI IMG/M metagenome (GOLD analysis project Ga0315289, IMG submission 203452) | Sediment microbial communities from Yellowstone Lake, YNP, Wyoming, USA - YL17G11_40 | ecosystem: Environmental > Aquatic > Freshwater > Lake > Sediment | place: USA: Wyoming | collected... | reverse complement strand
ACTCATTCGGCTTCGCCAAGGGCGAATCCACGATCATGCTCGAGGATATCGAGGTGAGAATGCGAGAGGAATTCTAGAGAGAGACAGATAAGGGTAAGGAGGACGAAGAGAAAACACGCTCACCAGCGGGAAAAAAAAGGTGAAAACAAAAACGTTTCCAGTCCTCTCCGGGCCTCTTCTCGCTCGCCGGCAACCCCGCTTCGAGGTCGTTCCTGACGCACATGGGCTACTACGATCCCGAAGCTTGGGACTATCTTTTCAGCGCTCGGGGGACCTGCGAGCGGGCGAGGGCGGCGCTGAGTCTCTCCTCGGAGGCGCGGGCGCGGGCGCAGTCGTCGTCGGAGAGAAACAAAAGCGCGAAGACGCCTCCTCCTCCTCCTCTCCGAACAAAGAGGAAGAAAGTCCTCTCGTGCGTCCCCGGTGCGAGGAGGGCCCTGACGTCGAAATCGGGCCTCGCGGCGACGCTCGAAGCGGCGGGGCTGTTCTCCCTCGGCTCCTCGGAGGCTCTTTCTTATTCTTTCGCTCTCCTCCCTCGCTCGATCCCGCTGGCGCGCCCCGGCGCGGCCTGGGACGCGGCCGCCGCGGCCGCCCTGGGGCTCGGTGGAGGGATCAGAGGCGACGAGTGGGCTCTGAAGAGCGGCGGACACCGGGGAAGGGGCGTCGAGATGATCCGGGGCGCGCATGAGGCCGCGGCTGCGGCGGCGGCGACGGCGGCGCGTGCCTCCCTTTCTCGCCTGTCCTGGTTTGCGTCCCCTTCTTCTCGCTCCGCTTCTGCCTCGTCTTCCGTGTTGCAGGCTGCGGTGTCGCCGCAGGCCACCGTCGGCGGGGGAAGGCGCTTCTACCTCCGGGTGCTCTTTGTTCTCGTCTCCGAGTCCGGCGGCGGCGGCGGCGGGGGCGGAGGCGGAGGCGATTCTGGTTTGAAAAGGTCGACGGCGGAGAACGCTGACGGCAGCTGCGGCAGCGGAAAACGGGGCGGAGAGGAGGACGGGAAGAGGAGGAGGGCTGCTGCTGCTGCTGCTGCTGCTGTTCCGCGGGCTTATCTTTACAGAGGCGGCATCGTGATCGCCGAGTCGAGCCCGAAGAAGAGGGAGGAGGAGAAGGATCAGGCGAGCGAGGCGCTGCGAGAAGAGGGGGAAGGCGGAGGGATTGGTGGGGGCGGTGGGGGAAACGGTGAGCCCGTCGGCTGGAGCGGGCCCGCGAGCTCGCCCCGCGCGCCTGCGAGCTCGCCCCGCGGGCCCTCGACTCCCTCCGTTCCCCCTCCCGCCTCTCCGACGACGCCGACGGTCCCAGTCGTCAATATGTGGCTGCACGACCCCGAACACGTCGCCGTCTGGTCGCTCAGGGACCTCGCGGGAGCGCTCGACGGAGCCGACAGGCAGGGCGTCGCGGCCGCCGCTCGGAGCGGCGCCGAGGACGCCCTTGGCCTGGCGCTCGCCGCTGCGGCGCCACAGATCGCAAAGGCCTCTTCTTCTTCTTCCTCTTCTTCCTCTTTTCCCATACCTCGACACCTGTCTATTGAGCTCCTGGGAGCCGACTTCGTGGTGACTCCGGAGGGGAGGGTCGCGCTCCTCGAGATCAACGAGCTGCCTTCTACCGCGCGGCTCCGGAAGGGAGCAAAGGTTGGGAAAGCGACGGCGGCGGAGCGGGCATTTGACGGCGAGAAGGAGGCCGTCATCAAGGCGCTGCTGCGGTTTGTCGCCGGGGTGAGCAGCAGCAGCATGCGCGAGAAGCTGAGTGAGGTCGAGGCGGCGAGGGCGGCGGGGCTGAAGCCGCTCTCGGAGGCGGTCGCGAGGGGGCAGCGGCTGCTGCCGGACCCGTCGCTCGAGCGCGAGGCAGAGGGGAGGAGGCGGCCGAAGGGCCTCGCGCGGCGGCTCGCGAGGCGCCTCTTCTTCGAGTCCGCGGCAGGCGACGCCGCGGCGGCGGTGCTGGCGGCGGCCTGCCCGCGCCTTCTCGTCTTCTTGGCCGAGCTCGCAGCCCGCTGCGGCGTCGCGGGCCCCTCTGTAAACTGAAAAAAAAAACAAAAAAAAGGGAACGAAAACCAATTCGAAACGAAAACACTCGAAACTCCTCTCTTTCTCTCTTTTTTCTTTCTTCTTCGGCTCCTCACACAGAGAGAGTTACAAGATCCCCCCCCCCGTCGCGCTAAATGTCACAATCCACAGCAGCACGAAGATCGCCACCGACTGCGACAGGCCCTCCCCGAGCAGGGGGGCCATCCCCCCCATCTCTTCGTCGTCGACGCCGAGCGACCGGGCAAAGCTGAGCCCGGCCGAGCACGCAGACGTCACGAAGAGCGCAAACGTCGCCACACCCTGCCTGCCCGTGAGGCCCGCGATGGGGCCCGCGACGACGGCGAGCGCCTGGCGGATCCAGAAGAGGGCGTCGAGGATGTCGTCTTTCGCCCAGGGGGCGGTTGAAGAGGTCGAGGTCGAGGTCGAAGAGGGGAGGACGGCGGCGATGGCGCGGGCGAGGAGGACGCCGGCACGCCTCGGGCCTGCCGTCGGGGCTGGGGCGAGCTTATGTGGCGGCGGCGGCGTCGGCGCCTGGGGTCGTGTTGTGACTGCCGAGCTCATAGCGTGATTGATAACAAGCGAGGGGGATGGAGAGAGCGAGGCAGGGCGAGAGAAGAGCGATCTCGATTTCTTTTCTCTGATCAGTTTTCGATCAGAGCGACGAAAGAATGAACTCCTTGACGCTCCACTTTTCGGTCAAATCGGCCATCGAGAAGCACCGACTCTCTTTCTCTTTCTCGCTTCCGTTCTCGCGCGCTCTCCGCGGTTTATCCTCCCGCTCTTCCCTCGGGGCACGCGCGCACGCCTCAATTCCGTGTCCAGAAGATCCAAAATGGCGACAGTCGCGGCCCGGTCAACGCCCCCGTTCGACAACAGCGAAGTCGCGGCGACAATTGAGCACCCTCATCATCGCTCGCCCGTCTCGGCCGCTGCTGCGGGCACGCTCCGCGCCTCGCTGCACGCCGGCCCGCAGCTCCGCGCCTTCAAGGCCTCGCTCCAGTTCCTCGCCAAGATCGGCGCCGAGCTCCTCGTCGAGGCGTTCCCGGACAGGCTCGTGCTGCGCGCGATCAACCCCTCGAGGTCGGCCTTTGGTGCGGTGACGCTCCGGAGCGGCGGCGGGAGCGGGAGCGGCAGCGGCGGAGGCCCCCGCCGCGGCTCGTCTTCTTCTGCCTCGGGCGGGGCCTTCACCTCGTTCGACGTCTTCGACGCCGCCGTGGTCCGCGCGGGCGTCCCTTCCAAGCACCTCCTTGCGGCGCTCCGAGGCGGCGGGACCGGCGGCGGGGGCGGGGGCGGGGCAGGTGGCGGCGGGGCAATCTCCTCGTCGTCGAGGCCGGCGAGGCTCAGCCTCGAGCTCTGCCCGGCCGAGGGTGTCCTGCGCGCGCTCGTCGTCTCCGAGTCGCTCCTCGTGAAGAAATACGAGCTGGCGATCTCGGGAGACGCCGAGATCCTGCACGCGGCGGTGGACGACGCGGCGCTTCCGGCGGGCTTTGTTGCGAGCCCCGCGGGTTTGAACGCGGCACTCGGGGCGGCGTCATTTGCTCCGGGGGCCTTTGGTGGCGGCGGCGGCGGAGGGGGAGGGGGCGGAGGAGGGGGAGCGGGCGGAGGAACGGCCGGAGGGGAGGTCACCGTCGTGATCGCGGCGGGAGGAGGAGGGAACGCTACTTCCCCCCCCGTGGTCGAGCTGAGGTCCTACGCGGACGGAGGAGGGGGAGCCGGGGCAGGGCGGAACGCGCCGGCCTCGAGGGCGCCCGTGCGCGCGACGCTGCGCCTCGACGCCGCCGTCGCGCTCCGCGACGTCCGGCTGCCCTCTCCCGCCCCCTCCTCCGCCCCCTCCATCCCCTCCCGCTCCTCCCCGCCTCTGTCCTCTGCCCCCTCTCCCGGCATCTTCGTCGACGTCACGCTGTCGTCGCGCGACCTCAGGGCCGTCCTCCCGCTCTGCGAGGCGCTGGGCGCCGACGCGGCGCTCGGGGCCGCTGGGCCGGGCGCGCCCGTGCTGGTCCGCGCCGTGCCCCGCGCCGGCGCCGCCGCCGCCGGTCCGGAAGCGGCGGGGATGCTGGCGTGCGTGGAAGTGCAGCTCGTGCTGGCGACGCTGGCAGAGAGCGCGATCGAGGCGCCGCCCGCCGCTGCTGCGACCCCGCGGATGCGGCATCAGAGGCAGCACGCGAGCGCTGCCGCTGCTCCTCGCGCTTCTACCTCCGCTGCCTCCGCTCCTGATCCCGTTCTTCGACGACCCGCTCCCGCGACCAACTTCGACGACGACGACGAAGATGCCTTCCTGGGGTCGATGGCGGCGGTGGACGCTGCGGAGGCTGCCGCGGCGGCGGCTGCCGCGAAAGGGGGGAGCGGAGGAAGAAGGGACGCCGGCGGCGTCAGCGAAGAAGAAACCGAGGAGGAGGAGGAGGAGGAGGAGGAGGGCAACGGGGACGGCATCGCCGGCACTCCGCCGGACGAGAGACCCGGCTGGTGAAACACTGAACTCGTAAAGAACTGACTACACCAACTCGCTTTGTTTTGCTTCGCTACCTTGCCCTGAACTGAAAAAATAAAAATAAAAATAAATGAAAAATGAAAACGAGAAAACATAACTCGAGAAAATGCTTATTTTCTCGAAGCATTGGTTCTTGCCTTCTCTCTCTCTCTCTCTGATTCGCCCTCGGCATTTTCCCCTCTCTTCTCTCTCTCGCTTCCTGCCTCTGCTCCTAGGGGTCTCATACGACTCTTTCATCATGTCGGAGCGCTTGAAGTGAGCAGATGCGGCTCTCCTCGGCTCTCTTTGCGCTGCTCTTGCTTTTGCCTCCGATCGCATCGTCGCCGCTCGCTCCTCCTCCGACCTCGGCGTCGACCTCGACCTCGACGTCAATTTCGCTTCCGCGCCCCTCCTGCCTCTCGGGCAACGGCTCCCGCGTCGACTGGTGGTTCGCCCTCAAGCACCCGCGAGGGGACAATTACAGCTACCTCGACAGCAGAGAGGGAGGAGAAGCTGCGAGGCAGGGGCTGGCGTCGGCAACAGAGGGCCCCCTGGCGAGGACGCTGCTGCAGCTCTATGCTCCTCCCCCCCTCCCGTGGCGCGTGCTCTGGAACGACCAGCCCCCTTTCCCGTCTCGCGAAGAAGGAGACGAAGAACGAGACGAAGACGCACATCCTCTCTCGTTCGCGCACTCCAAGGGCGTCCTCGCGATGGCTGCCGCCGGCGGCGGCGGAGGGGGCTTCTTCCTCTCCCACTCCGCGCCTCGCTTCCCGAGCGACCCGGCGACGGGAGGAGGCTACTCGGGCCTGCCCCTGCCGCAGCAGCGCTTCTCTCAGCACTTCCTGTGCGTGTCTCTGGCGGGGAGCGGGATGGAGGCGCTGACCAGACACCTCTCGCGGGCCTTCAGGCCGCGGGCGTTCTCCCTCCTGCTGCCCGCGGAGGAGGGGCGGGCGCGCTCGAGCAGCTCGCCCTTCGAGGCCGCCGCGGCCTTCGCCGCCGGGGCGCTCCCGCTCGCGCCGACCAGCTCCTCCGAGGTCGCGACCGCGGCGGGCGAGGATCTGCTCCTGCTCGCGACCGCGGGAGGGGCAGGGGAAGGGGGCGGGTCTTCCTCTCCTGCTCCCTCCCCTCTCTGGGACACCGTCGTCGCTTCGGCCGCCGCCGCCGCCGCCGCCGATTCAACTTCTGCTTCTTCTTCTTCTTCTCCCTCTCCTTCCGGCGACCGTCGTCTCCCTCCCCCGCTCGCGGTGCAGAGCTGGATCCGCACGGAGGGAGCAGCGCCCCCCAAATGCCGCGTGCCGCTCCCTCCTGCCACCGGCGACGAGCCCCTCCCTCTCCCCTCCGTGCTCGGGGTCCGCCGCGTCTCCTTCGGGGGCGAGAAAAGGCGGGCAGGGGGCGGGAGAGGAAGGAGCGGCTGGACGTCTGAGGACGCGCACGCGAAGTGGGCCGTCGTCCTGGGCAGAGAGCTGATCTTCTCCTGCGTCGGGGACACGAACAGGGACGCTCCCGGGGGGGCCGGGGGGGCCGCGTGTGTGCGTTGGCCGGGGCTGCGGCGGGCGCTGGCGTCGGCGGTGGAGGAGGTCGACGCCTGCGAGAGTGACCTCGCGAGAGAGTGAACACGTTTTCTTTTCTTCTTCCCCTTCGACTGTCGGACACACTTTTCTACGCCGTGCTGCTCGAAACCGAATCGGAATTCTCGCACCATGCTGAACAGCCGGACAGCCTCCCGGTGCCTCTCGGAGGGGTGGCCGGCGTGTCGAAGCGCGTCGTCCCAGCAGCAGCCGGCGAGGGCGATGAGTTCGTCGGCCTCTCCTCTCCTTCCACCTCGATTGCGGCGAAGAGCGATTGCTTCTTCTCTGTGTTCTCTTCCTCTCCGCCCGCTTTGTAGGCCCCTCGCGGCGTCCTCGTTTCGAGCACCAGCCAGGAGTAGCGGTGTCTCTTGTGCTTCTCGTGGGGAAAGTGGCGGCGGTAGCGGCGGCGGTAGCGGCGGCGGCGGAGGAAGGGGCCGCGGCGGCGGCGACGACGACGACGATGACAGTGGCGGCGCCGGCGACGAGGAGAAAAAGTTCCCGGGCTTCCGCTTCATGGCCATCATGCGCGACTTTGGCTTCGGCAAGTTTGCGTTCAAGGAGGGCGCCGCGGGCATGTTTGTGGCGGCAGGGATAGGTGAGAGAAGAGCTCGGGATGGAGGAGGAGAGAGAAGAGAGAGGCCAGCGACGAACGGAAACATAGCCACAACCTTTTTCGACCCCCCGACTACAAACCTTCGGACCTCTTTCCTCCCCCCCCCTCCAAAAAAAAAACAAAAACAAAACCCCGCCCCCTCTTACAAGGCTTCCTCGTCATGCTCGTCACCTGGGCCCGCGGCGGCAAGCTCGGCGGCAAGCGCGGCAAGGCCTACCGCTGCGTGCTCGAGTTCCCGCAGGCCTGCGGCATCGGCGTCGGCACGCCCGTGCGCATCCGCGGCGTGCCCGTCGGGTCCGTCGTGTCCGTCGAGTCGACGCTGGCCGCCGTGTCGGTGCAGTGCGAGATCCGCGACGCGTCCACGGTGATCCCGCGCAACGCGCTGATCGAGGCGAACCAGAGCGGGCTGATCGCGGAACCGCTCGTCGACATCACGCCGCGCGACCCGGTCCCCGACACGGCGGCGCTGTGCCCGCCGACCGACCAGGCCGCGTGCGAGGCCCAGGGCGCGATCGTCTGCCAGAATGGGCGCATCGCGGGCGTGACCGGGGTCGCGATGGACGACCTGGTCGGCGTGATGACGCGGATGGCGAAGAAGATGGAGGCGGCCGGCGGCGTCGAGAGGGTGCTGGACGCGGCGGAGCTCGCGTCCGCCGCGCTCGAGGACGGGCGGCCTCTGCTGGCCACCGCCGCGGCCCTGGCCTCGGAGGCCCTGCCCTTGCTCGCCCGCCTGCGGGAGGGGGGGCTCGTGGGGAACCTGGAGCAGCTGACGGAGACCGCCGCGGCGGCGGCGGCGGACGTCAGGGCGCTGCAGGGCGACGTCCTGACTCCGGACAACGTCGCGCACCTGAAGTCGAGCGTGCGCGTCTTGGCGAGGACGCTCGAGCACGTCGAAGGCGTGGCGAGGGACGTCGGCGGGCTGACTGGCGACGCGAGGGTGCGGGGAAGCCTGAAGCAGCTGATCGAGGCGCTTTCGAGGATCGTGGCGGATTAGAGGAAGAAGAGGAAGAGGGTCGAGAGAGAGAAGAGAGAGAGAGAGAGAGGTCTGCGACGAACGACAACGAGTGCTTCATTTTCTTTCCCTCTTTTTTCCACCCCCCTCTCCATTGTCAATTACCATTGATGGTTTCTTCCGCTTCTTCGGTTTTCTACGAGAATTGCGATCGGGACAAAGTGAAATTCGAGGTTCGAGTTAAAAAAAAAAGCAAAAAAACAGACGAGGTCGAGAAAAAACTCAAAAGCGTTTTCACTTTTCTGCAACTCTTTTCCTGATTCCAGAAGAAGAGATTGTCTTTCGCCAGCACCTCCGACAGGCCCTTATTATCCATGGGCGGGAAGCCCGGAGGCGTTGGCAAGCGCGGCGTCGGCTCCTCAAAGTGCAAAAAGACCCACAAGGCAGCCCTGCGCACCGGCTTTGAGCTCAGGCACATCGACCAGGTTCGTTTTTTTTTTTGCTTTTGATGCCAACTCCGCCGCCGGCGTTCGCATTCCAACTCCTTCTCTCGCTCGTTTGTCTTCTCTCTCCCCGTATTTTTCCTCGTTTCTCTCCCGCAAGGCGAAGAGGCGAGCAATATCTTACAAACTAGAATCCGAAACGACACAGAAGAGGAGCTTCGAGAGAGAGAGACGGGACGCGAATGCTTCAAAGTCGCCGCCGAAACGAACGATGACGCTGGCCGCCGCCTAGCCCCTTTTTTCCCACGACCTCCTTGCTCACGTCTCCCCCTCTCCGCCCCTCCCCTCCATTCCCGGCAGCTCTGGGACGACGTCCGCTCGTCCATCCCCGTCGTCCGCCCGGCAGCGGACGGCACCTCGGCGCTCCTCGGGCCCTCCGGCACCGCGGCGCAGCCCGTCCGCCTCACGTCGGACGACACCCCGGGCGGCGGGAGGCACTACTGCGTGCCCTGCGCGCGCCACTTCATCTCGGCGCTCGCATTGTCCAAGCATGCTCAGGGCAAGCCGCACAAGCGCCGGGCCAAGTCGCTTCTTGGGGCGAGGCCGCACAGGCAGCGGGACGCCGAGGCCGCCGCCGGCATCGGCAAGCCCGACAACGGCAAAAGCGCTCTCGCTCGCGGCCTCGGCGGCGTCTCCGCCTCCGCGGCCGCGGCGACTGCCGAAGAGCTCGCTGCGCTCACTGGGATGGCGCTGTAGCGATGAGGAAGAATTGTCAAAGGCGAGGCGCGTGGAGAGGGCGAGCAGCGGGAGCTCTGCTTCTTCTTCCTCAGCCTCTTCTTCCGCTCCCTCGGCCTCTTCTTCGTTTAGTTCTTCTTCTTCTTCTCCTTCTCCATCTTCTCCTTCGCTGGGAAGGCAGCAGCAGCAACACCAGCAGCAGCGCCGTCGCAACAACGGCACAGCCGGCTTCCGGCGCAACAAAAACAGCAACAACAATAATCAGAACTCGCCGCTGCGACGAGAGTGGCAGCGACTCGCAGCGGAGCTGCCGCCGCTCCCCTTTTCTTTCAGCGTTTCTTCTCCTCCCTCGCTCGACTCGGGCCCCGACGACGGCGACGAGCTCCCAGCTCTCCCGGCCTCCCACTACCTCCCCCCTCGCTGGGCGGGGGAGGCCCGCAGGCTCGCCATCCGCGCCGCCGTGGCGGGAGACGGCGAGACCGCGGGCCTCGCCCTCGAGTCCCTCGCCGAGCGGCTCGAGCTCCTCGGGCGCGAGACACGCAGGGAGAAGGGCAGGCCGCCGCCGGGGACCCTCCCTCGGGGCGCCGCCTCGCGCGTCGCGGCCTGCCTCGCGATGAGCTGCCCGGCCCCCGGCGACGCCGCGCGCGCGCTGCGGGCGCTGCCGCTGGCCGGCGGCGTCCACTGGGTCGAGCTGGTCAAGGGCGCCGCCCGCCGGGGCAGCGCCGCGGGGGTGCGCGCGGCGCTCGCCGCCGCGCTCTCGGACCCTCGGATCGCGCAGGCCGAGGACTACGAGAGCGACTGGCAGCGGGAGGCCAGGGCCGCGCGGGAGGAGGGAGAGGAGGAGGAGGAGGAGGAGGGAGGGCGGCCGCAGAGGCGAGGGAAATCGAGCCGCCGCCGCCGCCGCTCGCCCCTTGATGACGCCTCGGTCGCATCCGCTGCGGTACGAGTGGCCGCCGTCGTCGCGTTCGGCGAGCTGGGCAGGGCCGCCGCTGCAGAGCGGGCCTATGGCGACGCGATAGCCGCCGGTGCGTGGGACGAGGCGGGCAGGAGGAGGAGGCGCGGCGGAGGAGACAGAGGCGGCGACGGCAACGACAACAGCGGCGACGAGGGCGCCGTCGTCAGCCTCAGCCCGCTCAACGCGCTGCTCAACGCCCTCCTCGTCGCCCGCGCCCGCCCGCGCGCCGCCGCCGCCGCCGCCCGCGCCAGGCAGGCCGGCGCCGCCTTCGATCTGGTCACCTACAACACGCTCCTCAAGGGGTGCATGCGCTCGGCCGACGCCGCCGGCGCCGAGCAGCTCCTGGCGGACCTGAGGGCCGCGGGGCTGCGAGGGGACGAGTACACCTGGAACACCGCGGTCAAGTGCTTCGCCTACGCCGGGGACCTCGGGAGGGCCCTGCGCGTGCTCGAGGACATCGGCGGGGGCGGGAGCGAGGGGGGACGCGGGCGGGCTCCCCCCGCCTCCCCGGCGGCAGAGGTGCCGCGCGCCGTGTGGGGCTCGCTGCTCGTCGCGTGCGGCCGCGCCGGCGCCCCCGCCGCGGCTTCTCGCCTCTGGGCCGAGATGCAGGCCGCGGGAGTCGACCCGGGCCTCGACGGGTGCCACGCGAGGCTGCACGCCTGCGCGTACGCGCTCGACTGGGAGGGCGCGTGGGGCCTGCTCGGCGAGATGCGCGGCGGCGCCGTCCGGCCCCCGACCTCCTCCTCCGCCGCCGCCGCTCCTCCCGCTCCTCCCTCTCCTCCTCTCTCCGGCAGCAGCGGCGGCAGGAGCAGCAGCGTTAGGAAGCGCCGCCCCTTGCCCGAGCCCACCACGCTGTCCTACAACCTCGCCTTGAGGGCCGCCCGCCCCCCCCCGGGGCGAAACCCGGCCGGCAAGCGCGGCTCGGCAGACGCGCAGCCCCTGGCGCGCGGGGAGGCGGTGCTCGCAGCGATGCACAAGGACGGCGTCGCCCCGGACGCCGCGACGTTCACCTCGCTCATGGAACTGGCGGCCTCCGTCGGCGACGGCGCCAGGGCCGCGAGCCTGTTCGCAGAGATGGAAAGCGCGGGGGGCGTCAGGCCCGACGCCAGGGCCTGCGGCGCCCTCTACGCCGCGTGCGGCTGTGACAGCTCGCGCCCGGAGCTCGCCGACGTCGCCCTGACCGTCTTCCGCAAGACCATCTGGGGGCCCAGGAGGTCGCGGCCGGGGCCCGCGCAGTTCCGGGCGCTGGTCCTGGCGCTGCTGGACCACGGGAGGGCCGAAGACGCGGCGGCGGTGGCGGCGGGCGCGGCCGCGGCGTGCGGGAAGGCGGGCGCGGGCGCCTCCTCCGCGGGCGCCTCCTCCGCGGCGCCTCGTTCCCCGGCGGCCGGCGAAGGCGAGGCACGGGCCAAGGGTGGGAATCGCCAGAGACAGCAGCAGCAGCCCGAAGCGACCCAAGGAGGAGGAGGGGGGGGGATCTCCAACGTGCTCTCCCCCAAAGAAGTCGCCAGGCTGACCGCCGCGGTCGTCGAGGCCGCCGCGGCGGGCGGGGGCGGCGACGGCGGCGGCGGGGGGGTCTCCTCCGCTCTCTCGAAGCTGCTGCTCCCGGCGCTCGGTGTCTCGCCCGGCGCCGAGCAGCAGACTTCGCTTTCGTCCTCTTATGAGAGGGGGGACGAGGAGGAGGGAGGCGCGGCCCCCTCCTCGCCCCTTCCCCCCTCTCCCGCCGCCGCCGCCTCGCGGCAGGAGCCTGCCGTGCTCGACGTGTCGAGCCTGCGGCGGAGCCCGACCGAGGCGCGGGCCGCGGTGCTGTGCGCTTTGGCGGACCTCGCGTCGGCGGGCAGGGCCCCCCGCGGCGGACTGAAGGTCGTGGTCTCTTCCCCGCTGCTGCGGCCGACGATCGAGAGGCTGCTGCGGGACGAGCTGAGGCTGCTCGAGAAGGAGGAGGTGGGAAGGGAAGGGAGGGAAGCTTCCTCGTCGTCGGCGTCGGTGGCGTTGTCGAGAACAGAAGGAGGCGACGACTCCTCGCCGGTCTTTGTGTCCGAGGCGGCGCTGACCATGTGGCTGGAGCGGCGCGGCGTGGCGAGGAAGAATAAGGCGGAGTAGAGGGTGCGGTGCGGTGTTTTTCTTTTCGATTTTCGTTGGATGACGTTCTTTTGTCACTACTGCCTTCGATTTTCTTCGCTTGATTCGACAGCTTTGCTCGAATCAACACTCTAATTCGCCGGCCTCGCTTTTTCTCCCGAGGAGTTCGTTCTCCCCTTCGCCTCGGCCTTACTATGTCGCCTACTAGAGATCCGGAAGCGCTCGTCGCCGGCAAGGTGGGTATGCGCGCTCGTCGGTGGTATTTTTGCTTCGTCGAATTGCAACCGAAATAGCTGTCCCGCCGTCCCATCGACCTTCTTCCGTTTCCGTGTCGTGCCGCCGCTCTTTATCCTGTATTGATCAAGGACCGATTTCTATTCTGAACGGATGCAACGCAATCTCAGAGTCGCGCCGTGCGAAGAAACCGATCAAAAAGGGGCAAAAAGGAGGTGGCGCGCCCCTTTCGAGAGAAGAGAGCCTGGGCATTTGGCGCTGCGAAGAAGTCGTCCCTTGCCGTCGGTTCTCGGCCTCTCTTCCTCTGGTCTCCTCCTCTCTCTTCCTCATCTCTCTCTCCTCTTTCTCTCTCTCTCAAAAAAAAAAAGGCCGACCCCTCCACGTCCCCCCCTCCCCCCCGCCGACCCGACTCGGCCTTCCTCTCCGACGCGGCAGCCACGGCCAAGGCCAAGGTCTCCGCCGCCTCCGCCTCGGCCGCCTCGGCGCTAAGATCCAAAAACCTCTCCTCCTGGGGCCTCGAGGTCGCGCTGGCCTTCGCGGCGCTGCTCGTCTCGCTGATCACGCTCTGCGTTCCCGCGGCGAAGGGGCTGAGGCAGCTCAGCTTGCTCGACCAGAGCGTCGCGAAAGCGGAAAAGGCGCCGTCGTCGTTCGCGCCCGTGCGGGCGCTGGCCATCTCGGCCGTGGTGCTCTGCCCGATCCTCGGAGCGCTCTCGCTGTTCTCGCTCGGGGGCCTGCTGCGGAGGCGGAGCCAAAGCAAGAGCAGCTCGGGAGGCATCGGAGGCGGCAGAGAGGGGGCCGCGGCGATCACCTCTGCCCCCGACGGCGCTCCCCTGCGCCTGCGGGCGCAGACGCGGTGGGCGGCAGTCACGCGGTCCCGGTCTTTCCTGCCCTCCCTCGTCGCCGTCCTACTGCTGTCGTCGCTCTTCTCGTCGCTCGTGCTCGCCTCGGCGGCCGGCGGCGCCTCCTACTCCTCGGCCCTCACAAAGGTCGCCAAGCAGGCCACGGCGCTCTACGACCGGGCCAAGGACCTGGTGCAGAACCGCGTTGGCGGCGCCGTCCGCTCGGTGGACTCGCTCGGGGGGGCCCTGCCCGAGGGCAACGGCATCCTCAAGACGGCCTTCGGGCTGCTCAAGAGCGCGCAGGGCTCCCGGCTGGGGTCCTCACTGCTGAGCCCGCTCAGCGACGAGATCGCCAGCTTCGGGCGCACCGTGGGCCTCTCGGACCCGGCCTCGGCCGCGGAGCTCAGGGCGGCCGGGACCCCGACGTGCGCGCCCGAGTGCCTCGACCTGTCGTTCATTCCCTTCCTCTCCGGGTCCAAGTGCATCTGCGACGCGGCGCTGCTGGTGACGGTGTCTCAGCGGTCGGCGGCCGCGGCGGGGCACTTTAGGACGAGCGTGGTGGGCGCCGGGCTGCTGACGGCGACGCACGCGGCGATGCTCGCGAGGGGGGGCTGGGCGGGGGGCGTTGCGGCCGGCGCGGCTCTCTGAGAGAGCCTCTCTTCTTTTTACCTGAATCAATCGGGTGCCCCCGATTGATTCATTTCATTCGTTTCTCTTTCAACGGGAGAGCTCGGAGCTTCGAACGAAACGGAGAAAGGTGTCGTTCGGAGCTTCGCTCGCTCGCCCACCTTCCCTTGGTTGTAAGAAAGAAAAGAAGAAAGAAAAAAAAACGCAGGAAGGCGACTCTCACTCAAAAAAAAAAAAAAAACTATGTTCTCCTCTCGCCACCCGCCTCCGACGAGCTCCGGCTCCGGAGCGGCTCCAACTCCGACAACACAAGCACCATGGCTCTCCCGCCTCCCCCTGCCCCTCGACGCCCTCCTCTCCGCGGCATCCGTGGCTGCGGGCCTCGCGCTCTTCTGCGCCTTCTCGTTCAAGGGGATGCGGGCCTACGAGGAGACGGCACGGCACATGCGCTACTCAGAGGACCCCGTGCTGAGGGCGCTCTTTCTGGCGCACAAAGTGAGTTCGTGCGCGTGTTCGAACGCTATATAGACAGCGACGGCATCTCTGCTATTGTAACTGAGAGCAGCATGGGGACGGAGGCGGGCGCGCGGAGCGTAGCAGCGGATTCGAAAAAACATGTGTCGTGAAGCTGCTTTTGCTCGCCGCCATGGTTTTTTTCCATCTTGGCGTTTTCTCCACGTCTCGCCGCGATAGCTGTGCTGTTGTACTCTCATAAAACGCTCGAGCCTCGGTAATGAGCCACACTTTTGGCCTTGACGCAAAAAGAAAAGAAAAGAAAGGCCTGTGTCTGCGAATGCGCGGACGCATTCGAGCCTGCCCCGCCTCTGCAGACTTGCCCTTTTCTCTTGGATTCTCCGAAAAAACTCAACGCCGCCGGACCTCTTTCTTCCTCAACCCACGAAACAAAAAACTCGCCCCTCACCCTCAACCTAGATCGCCATCGCATTCGCCGCTGTCCTCACATTCACGGCCCTGGTCGCCGCGGCTCTGGCCCGAGCGCACGCGAGGGCGGCCAAGGAGGGATGGAAGGAGACGACGGGCACGAGCGAAGAAGCGACCGCTGCAGTGGCAGCGGCAGCTCCGCCCGCACCGCCCTCGCACCTCTCCCCCGTCGGCGTGCGAGGCCAAGCAGCCCGAAACACCATCAGCAACTTTTCTCATGCTCCTCACTCGAACAACACCACCGCCAACAACAAAAGCAACAACGCGATAGTCGCGAGGAGGCGGCTCGTCGCTGCCTGCTCCGCCGCCGTCTTCGCCGCGGCCGCGTTCAGCGTCGTCGTCGCCTGCGCGAGCGCGTCGGGTTGGGCGGTCGGTCACATGGTCCAGTTGGGGATAGAGAGCACCGCCTCGGGCGACAACCGCGACTTCGCCAACGCGGTGGGCGAGGCGCTGGCGCAGGCGCAGACGAAGCTGGCGCGGAGAATGCAGGGCGCGACCGACGAGGCGTACTCTACCGTGGTCAACGGCGCGCTCGGCGACATCCGTGAGTCGCCGGTTTTTCCCCTTCCTCCTCGTTCTTCTTCGCTCCTCGCGTTTTTCTCTACCGCCTCTTCGTTGGTCTTTTCGACCTTCTTTTTCCCTTCACTCTCTCAATAGGCACGATTCTCACCGTAAATTTCCATAAAATGAGTTTCCGAAAATTCCTCAAACAGTGAAAACGCCGATGGGCGCCTTCCGCGATACCGTCGTCAAACAAGCCGTCAAAGTTGCCAACGAGACCGCCACCGCCGCCGCCGCCCGCGCCAAGGCCACCGCTGGGGCTCCGCCACCCCCTAGACCGCCGTCGTGCGCCGACAAGTACTGCATCTACCTGGCCCTGAGGCCGATGTTTGAGGAGGGGGAGGGGCTCTGCATCTGCACGTTTTCCTACCTCGCTCCCGCGGCGGCGGCGGCCAGGGCGGGGCGAGGAGCGATGCTCTTTGCGCTGCTGGGGGCCCTGATGATGGCCGGGGGGTTTGGCGCGCTGAGCCAGAGGGCGAGCTACTGGCTCGGGGTGAGATCGTTTTTTTGGGGGGGTCGAGGTCGAGAGGGTCGACGAAACCTTTTTCGAAAGGAGAAAAGAACTCACTTCCCTTGCCTTTCAAAAAAAGAATCTTCCTCTACGACAGGTGACCGCCCCCGCGAGCGAACGAGCCCGGGTCGCGGCGGGACTCTTTGGCGGCGAAGGGAGCGGAGACGAGGTGGACGATGAAGAGGGAGCGCTGCGGCCCAAGGGCGCTGCTGCTGCTCCAGCTGCTCCTGTTCCTCCGAGGCTGCTCTCGACCTCGGCGCCCAAGGCCGGAACGAGCGCGAACCCTCCCGCTTCTGCTGCTGCCGGATCCATCCACGTCTCCGCGAGCACGGAAGGGCGGCAGCAAGAGCACGAGGCGCCGCCGCCTCCTCGGCGGACGGGCAGTGGCGGGCGCGTCCGCAGCTTCTTCACCGGGCTCTCTTCTCACTCTCCTCCGAGGCGCGGCTGATTCTTGTAGAACTTGTTGGATTTCGTTTCTTTCAAGTCTTTAGTTCCGACTCTGTAGTCTCCTTGCTTGCCTATCTGTGTGACGTTGTGACGTTTGTTTGGCCGAACCGTCTTTTTCTCTGCGCGCGTGAGGTGCTTCCCCCCTTCACCGCCAAGGAAACAAAATCAAGACGAGCGAGAGGTCGGGGTTCAGATTAATTCGACCACCAAAAATCAAGCAACGTCTGTTCGAGATCACAATCGCCAACTCCAGCCTTCTTCCTGAGACCTTCTCTCCCTCTCTCCCTCTCTCTCTCTCTCAACCATGCAGACCACCCTGCGCGTCCGCGCCTCGGCGCCCGCCGTCGCCCGCCGCGCCGCCTCCTCGCGCACGGTCGCCGCCAAGGCCCCCGTCGCCGCCTTCGCCTCCCTGAAGGTTTCGCCGGTCGCCGCTGCCGCTCCCTTCCCCGCCAAGAAGGCCGGCCTCGCCGCCCGCCGCGTCGCCGTCGCGGCGCCCGTCGCCCTCCCCTCCTTCGTCGCCGAGGCGAAGAAGTCTGTTGGTGAGTAAATGATTCGAGGGTGCTGAATGCGGGAGAGAGCCGCGAAGGAGAGCGCGTGGGGGGCAGGGAGAGAAAGAGAGAGACTGACATCGAGGCTAGCGATTTCGTTTCTTCTTTTTCTTCTTTTCTCCACCAAGAATTTCGACACCGAAATTTCTAACGACACCCTCTCTTTCCACTCTATTTACGTCCCATCCCTCCAGGTGACCTGACCAAGTCTGAGCTCGAGGGCAAGACCGTCCTGGTGAGTTTTTTTGAGCGGTTGCGGGGCAGAGTTTGAGTTCGCGCGGGGGGAAGCGATTTCGAAAAAAACTTACAAGAAACGTCGAAAAGAAAGAAGAGAAGGCGCCAACGCCCTTCGGAGACGTGTGGAATGTCTCCCCCTTGCTTTCATGGCACCTTTTCGCGGCGCATTTTGCTCTCTCGTCCCGTTCGAGATTGATATACATCAGATCCAATGCGCTGCGAAGAGCTGATTTGGAAACTGGACCCGAAAAACGCCAGATCAAGGCCATGAAAAGGCGGAAGAAGAGACGCTTGGAGCGGCAACGGCAACGCCGCCTTGCGCCTTGCACCCTCTCTGGATTTTCTCCCCCCCTCTCTCTCTTTAGACCCTCTCTGACCTTTTTTTTTTACTCTCTTCTCTCTCCCAAACCAGGTCCGCGCCGACCTCAACGTCCCGCTCGACAAGGACCTCAAGATCACCGACGACACCCGCATCCGCGCCGCGATCCCCACCCTCAAGTACCTCGTCGACAACGGCGCCAAGGTGCTGCTGACGTCCCACCTGGGCCGCCCCAAGGACGGCCCCGAGGACAAGTTCCGCCTCAACCCGGTCGTGCCGCGCCTGCAGGAGCTGCTCAAGGGCACCAAGGTCTCCAAGGTCGACGACTGCATCGGGGACAAGGTCGCTGCCGCGGCCAAGGCCCTCGGCAACGGTGCGTTGTTTTGTCTTTCGAGCCCCGAGAGGGGTCCCTCGCTCCCGTGAGATAAAAAAAAATGGAGAGGGAGAAAATAACGGGAAAAAAACTCACGCTCTCTGCCTCTCTTCCTTTCCTCTCCCTCTCTCTCTCACACACACTTCCGATACGCTCCAGGCGAGGTCCTTGTCCTCGAGAACGTCCGCTTCTACAAGGCCGAGACCAAGAACGAGCCCGACTTCGCCAAGGCGCTCGCAGCCAACGCCGACCTCTACGTCAACGACGCGTTCGGCACCGCCCACCGCGCGCACGGCTCGACCGAGGGCGTCACCCGCTACCTGAGCCCCTCGGTCGCCGGCTTCTGCATGCAGAAGGAGCTCGACTACCTCGACGGCGCCGTTGCGCAGCCCAAGAGGCCCTTCGCGGCCATCGTCGGCGGCTCCAAGGTCTCGTCCAAGATCGGCGTGATCGAGACGCTCATCAACAAGGTCGACAAGATCTTCCTGGGCGGCGGCATGATCTTCACCTTCTACAAGGCGCAGGGCAAGGCCGTCGGCGCGTCCCTCGTCGAGGAGGACAAGCTCGAGCTCGCGAAGGAGCTGATGGCGATGGCCGAGAAGAAGGGCGTCCAGTTCATCCTCCCCACGGACGTCATCGTCGCCGACAAGTTCGCCGCCGACGCCAAGACGCAGGTCGTGTCGATCGACAACATCCCCGAGGGGTGGATGGGCCTCGACATCGGGCCGGACTCGCTCAAGGCGTTCCAGGCTGCGCTGTCTGACTGCAAGCAGGTCATCTGGAACGGGCCCATGGTAAAGAGGAGTTTTTTTTTTCGTGTTTGAGCGGGGAGCGAGGGGCGAAAACTTTATTGTTTTCTCCTTCGAGCGGTGCGAACAGCGGAGAGAAGAAGCCTTCTGTCTTTTCCTTGGAGCGGAGCGACATCGGAGCGAAGGAGCCTTCTATTGTTTCTCCCTCGAGCGAGCAAGCGGCAGAGAGCGAGCGAAGAAGCATTCTATTGTTTTTTTGACTTTTATCTTTTTTTTCTTTCCACTTCTATCTCTGGTTCCGAGACAAGCACATACTCATTTCCCCCTTTCTTTCTTCCTTTTTTCTCGAACCAAAAACAAAAAAACCATTCAGGGCGTCTTTGAGATGGACGCGTTCGCCAAGGGCACCTACGGCGTCGCCGAGACGCTCGCCGAGCTGACGCCCAAGGGCACCGTCACGATCATCGGCGGCGGCGACTCGGTCGCGGCGGTCGAGAAGGCTGGGCTCGCCGACAAGATGAGCCACATCTCGACCGGAGGCGGCGCCTCGCTCGAGCTGCTGGAGGGCAAGGTGCTGCCGGGCGTCGCGGCGCTCGACGATTCGCTGGTCACCGCCTAAGGGGATTTTTTTCTCTTTCGAATTGCCGATTTTTTTTAACTAGTAGGAACTGTCGACAGAGGTTGAGGGAGTTCCCACCATTTTTTTGAGATTTTGATGTTTTTGAGACCAAAAAAAGACTCGTTTTTGTTCGCTTGAGTTTTTTTTCGCGTTGTGTTAAAAAAGGAAAAAGGAATCGCCAGCACGCCCCTCGCGGATGTTGCTGAGTGAAGAGGTTGGAAACGGACAGAGAGCGGGGGAGAGAACGGGCGGGGAGAGAAAGAGAAGAACAGAGAGGACCAAACGTACACGAGAAAGAGGAGGAGACTTCTTCTCCGCTTCTCCTTTTCTCCCGAGCGGCAAATCTCAAGACGCGAGCCAACAGCGTCTCTTTGTCCCATTCCTTTCGCCTTGCGGATCTCTTTGGTAATTTGGAAGTGATCGTTTTTGTTTTGACGAGGGGTAGAAATAACACACTGAAGAAAAACTGCAAGCGAAAAAGTAAAAATAATTATCTCTCTCTTCTCTCTCTCAACTCTTGGCCGGGAACGCCACCTCAAACGCCGCCTGCTCCTTGCGGCACTTTTCGAACTTGTTGCTGTGATTTCGTATGTGTCATTTGGATGGGAATTGGTGTGAAACGGTGAGCGAGGGAGGAGGAAGAAGAGGAAGAGACAGAGTTCTAGACCGAGGTCGAACGACAAGGGCGGCGACGTCGAAAAGAAAAGGAAAAAGAGTTGTTCTTCTCTCAATCTCCCTCTGTCTCTGCTTCTCTCTTCATACCTGTGATACTCAAGACAGTCGACATACTTGCCCATCTCCTCGGGGGCCTTTTCTGCGCACATTTTCAGGCTGTGGTTTTTTTTTTTTAAAGAGGGGGAGAGAGAGAAGAGAGATGAGATCGTCGGTCCGCATCAAGTCTTCGCCGCAAAGCAGCCGTCGCCGCGCCCTGGCTTGAAGCTCTTTTCTCCTTCTTTCGCTCCCCGCATGATGAGTCCAAGCCAAAGCGATATCATATGATGTGCAAATAAGGGAACCAAAAGCACTCCACAAACTCACAGCCCGGCGACGCAAGAGGTCACGGCGTCGCCCGCCGCCAGGCACGCAGCGGGGTCCTTGTCCCTCTTCTTGCAGGCGATGAACGCCTCGTTCACGGAGGCGCAGGAGACAGCGACGTGCTTGGACGCTGCCATAAGCACAGCTGAGACCGGCGGGGGAGAAGAGGGAGAGGACGAAGAGGTGGAGGCAGCGTCGCTCATCGTGCTTGAGAAAAAAACGGGAAGCGAGCAGCAAGAGCGAGCAAGAGAAGAGAAGTGCAGCAATGCTTCTGCTCGGGTTTTTCTCCGTTTCGCTCTTCGATCTCTCTCTCTCTCTCCCTAATTCTCTCTCACTTTCTTGATTTCCCTTTTCCAGCGCCTCTTTCGAAAAGCGCGCTCTCTCTCTCTCTTTCAAGGTATGAGCTCCTCCGATGCGTTATCGCGCATCGTCGATGCCTCGCAGCATGCAATCAGAGCAGAAGGAGCCGCTGGCAAAGGCGAAGGCTCTGATGCTAACGATGCTCTCGTTTTTTTCCAGGCGCGCAGCCGCCGCTGCTGCAAGTCTGAGATAATCCGAGCGATCCCGCCTCGTTGCTCTCGCTATTCCTCTTATCTGACAGCCCAGGCTCGTAGAAGACGGTCTCCACCGACTTTGTGGATGCCTGCATCGAACAAGCACGCGGTCTCTCGGGCAGCGAAAATACGCGCGCCCTTTTTGCTCTTCGCGAGCCGTCGCCGGGCGTCGATCGCCGTCGATCGCCTGTTTTCCTTTGTCGCTCTCTCTTTTTCCCATCCCATTCTCGATCTCACTCATGCCTCTCTGTTTTCCCTCTTTCTCCCTCTTTCTTAATCAAACACACACAATCGCACTCTCAGGCTCTCCGGAAAAAGAAAACAAAACAGCAACAACAATATGGCGGACAAGGCGTGCACCGTGCGCACCCGCAAGTTCATGACCAACCGCCTGCTCGGCCGGCGCCAGTTCATCGTCGACGTGCTGCACCCCGGGCGCGCCAACGTGCCCAAGTCCGAGGTTCGCGAGAAGCTCTCCAAGATGTACGACGCCAGGGAGGCCGACGCGGTCTTCGTCTTCGGCTTCCGCACGCAGTTTGGCGGCGGCAAATCGACCGGCTTCGGCCTCATCTACGACAGCGTCGACGTCGCGAAGAAGTTTGAGCCCAAGTACCGCCTGGTCCGCAACGGCCTGCAGGAGGCCGCGAGCAAGTCGCGCAAGCAGATCAAGGAGCGCAAGAACAGGGCGCTCAAGGTTCGCGGGTGCAAGGCCAAGGCTCCGAAGAAGGACTAGAAGAGGAATTCGGAGAGAGAGAGAGAGGAGGAGAGAGGGAAGAGGTAGAAGAGGTTATTTTTTTCTTTCTTCTCTTCCTTTTTTTCTTTCTTCTCTTCCTTTTTTTCTTTCTTTTTTCGCCCCTTCTTTCTGTTCATCTGCCGTGTGTTTTCTTCTTCGTGTGCTGTTTTCTCATACTTTGATCGTGTAACGAAAAGGAGAAGACGGTTTCAAATTAAAAAAAAAAAAGGGAGAGAAAGATAGAGTGGAATAGAGATCAAGGTAGTTGAGTTTCAAGTTCGGGTTTTTTCGTTTTTTCGACAGTGTTTCTCTCTCTCTCTCTATCTCCCTCGCTCTCTCGCTCTACTCGTCTTCGTCGCTGCTCTCGCTCTGCTCTTCCAGCCTCGCTCGCTTCGCATCAGGAACAGGCGCCGAAGCAGCAGCAGCAGCAGCAGCAGCGAAGGGCAGGTCTCCTTCAAATTCCCCCTCCTCTTCTTCCTCCTCGCACCGCTTGCGCTTCTCCTCCTCGCCGCGCTCGCGCTCGCGCTTCCCTCTCTCGAGGTCGCCGGCGTACCTCTCGAAGAGCCTCCGCCTTTCCCGCTCCGACAGGGTGGACCTCCCGCCGCCGCCCTCCTCCCGCGGCCTGCCGCGGCCCAGCGGGTCGGCCTCGAGGGTCTCCCTCCAGGCCTCCCACGACAGGTCGTCCCCCCACCCGGCGCCCTCGCCCTCCGTGGGGCCGCCGCCCGTCTCGCCCCCTTCCCCTTCCCCTCGGCCCAGGACGACGACCTCGGCGAGCAGCGTGCGGAAGTCCTCCTCGGCGGCGCGGAGGGCGGCGTCGCGGGAGCGCCGCTCGGCGTCCCGGGCAGCCCGCCGGCCGGCCTCCTCGGCCTCCTGGCGCTTCCTCTCGACGGCGAGGCGCTGCCGCTGCTCCTTGTCTTCCTTGTCTCTCGCCTTGGCCGCCGTCGCCGCGGCCGCCGCTCCTTTCGTCGCCGCTGCCCTTTTGCCGCCGCCGTCGTCCCTGCCCTTGCTGGCGGGAGCAGAAGAAGCAGCGGCAGCTGCAGCAGCGTCCCCCTTCCCCCTCTCCCCTCCTCCGTCGCGGCACCACGCGTCAAATGCCGCCTTCCTCGCCTTGGGTCCCCCGGGCACTCCGCGCCACCGCGGGTCGGACGAGAGCGCCGCGTCCCTCTCCAAACGGGAGAACAGAGCAAAATCGCTCACCCCCTTCTCCGTCAGGAGTCTCTTGAAGGCCAGGACCCTGCCGTCTTCCCCCGTTTCCGGCTCTCCAGAGGGAGGAGCGGCAGGGAATGCAGCGGCGGCGGGAGCGGAAGAAGGAGGGGCGCGAGCGGAAGAAGAAGAGGGCCCCTCGGGCCTGATGTCCTCCTCGTCAAACGTGGCGTCGAAATCGTCGTCGTCGTCGTCGTCGTCGTCTTCCTCTCGAGCTGGCCTCGCAGCGGCGGCGGCAGCGGGAGCTCTCTCCCTCCTCGCTGCTCCGACCGCGGCCTTGATGTCGTCGCGCAGCAGCGCGGTCCCGGCCACGGCGGCGACGCGGGCGACGATGGCGGCATGCGTCGCAGTCAGGGCCGCCGGGGCGGGCTTCTGGTGCAGAGGATGAGGCTGGCGCGGCGGCGGGCGCGGCTGCAGCGACGACTGAGGCAGAGGAGGAGGAGCAGCAAAGGCAGCCGCGGCCTCTCCGCCCGCAGCGGCATCGAACCGCCCCCTGTCCGCCGCCGCCGAGGAGGCCGCCGCCACCTCGGCCGGGAGCTTCCATGACACCTCCTTGGTGTCGCGGTGGAAGTAGTAAACTTTTCCGTGCGCCGAAGCGGCCGCCGACCAGCGTGTGTTCGGGATTGGGCCCAGCGACCTCGGCTTCGGCTGAGACGGCAGTGGAGGAGGCGGCCCTCCTTGGTGCGCTGGACCCTGGTGCCACTGGTGCTGCATCTGCTGCTGCTGCTGCTGCATCTGCTGCTGCATCTGCTGCTGCTGTTGCTGCTGCTGCTGGAAGTGGTAGCGAGGCGGGGGGCCTTGCCAGTGCTGCTGCTGGTGCTGGAGCGGGGGCGGGCCCTGCTGCTGGTGCTGGAGCCAGGGCTGCGGAGGAGGTCCGTTCCCGCCGCCGCCCATCGCCGACATCGGCCCTCCGAGAAACTGCGGGCGCCAGCTGGGGCCTCCTCCTCCCGGTGGGGGCATCTCTGCGGGTGGTCCCATGCCTGGAGGGAAGGGAGGGCCGTTTGGACCTCCTCCGGGGGCGTCGCGGCGGTCCATCGCGACGGTCAATCGACGTCTTCCTCGAGAAAAAAATGCCGGAAAATGTTTTTCCTTCGCCGACATCAGCGACTCGCACACTTTTTTCTTAGACTTTCTTCTTTCCCTTCTCCCTCCCTTCTCGCTCCAAAAAAGTAACCATGACCAAGGAGGAAGCCGAGACCCTCGTTGAGGTACGATAGAAACGCCTACGAAGCCGTCAATGAAGAGAGAGCAGAGAGAGAGAGAGAGAGAGAGAGAGCGAGAGACAGGCGGGTGACCCCCCTCTTCCTCATGCCTTCGGCTAGATTGCCCCTCTTTCCAAAAGTGGCACCACTCGCGCCTCGCTTTCCTCGTCTTTGCGTCCTTCGCGTCCTCGCCGATTGTTCTCAGCGGCTAGAAACTTGTCTCGTGCACGCCCTCGATGATCCGGATGCATCGTCGCTGCACGCGTGGAGGCTGCTGCGCGGGGAAGCAATGATCGTTCCGAAAAGCTAAAAGAAGTCTGATGGCTTGTTGTTGCCAGCTTGTTTCCGTCTCCTCTTCCATCCGGCTTAAAACGCTCCTTTTTTTTCCTATTGAAAATTCAACAGGAGATTGACAACAATGACGACGCCGATGATGCCGTTTCGGACTCGGAGTCCGATGACGAGGGTGGCGACGGTGCGTTTTAGAGTTTTTCCGACGACGACGACGGCGATGATGATGGTGGCGGCTGAAGAAGAAAAAGATCGGCTTCAACGTGCTTTTGCATCGTCTTTCGCTGCTTCGTCTTTCGTTTCGATGCATCCAACGTGACTTGACGAAGACGTCCGAGGCTAATTCGATCACGGAATTACGGCAAGAGGCCAAACGCGGCCGAGAAAACAAGCGAAGATCTTGTCTCCTGCTTTCTCTCTCTTGTTTGCCGCCGACGCCGTCTCCCGACCTCTCGACCTGGACCTTAACGAGAAAAAAAAAACTCATTCGCCCCGCTCCCGCTCCGGAACCCAAACCACCCCCCCGCAAAACCCACTCCACTTCCACCCCAGAGTCCGGCAAGGGCAAGCAGTCCCGCGCCGAGAAAAAGTCCCGCAAGGCCATGCTCAAGCTCGGCATGCGGCCCGTCCCGGGCGTCGTGCGCGTGACCATGCGCCGCTCCAAAAACGTGCTGTTCGTCATCCAGAACCCGGACGTGATGAAGTCGCCAGCCTCGGACTCGTACGTCATCTTCGGCGAGGCCAAGATCGAGGACGCGGGCGCGTCGCAGGCCGCGCAGGTCGCGAGGCAGTTCGCGCCGCCCGCGGCGCCCGCGACGCCTTCGCCCTCCGGAAGCGCCGATGCCGCCGAGGCTTCCGCCGCTGCCGCCTCCAAGGCCGACGCCGGAGCCAAGGGAGCCGCGGGTAAGGGAGCTGCTGCCGCCGACGACGACGGCGAGCCCGTCGACGAGACCGGCGTCGAGGCGAAGGACGTCGAGCTCGTGATGACGCAGGCGAGCGTCTCGAGGGCCAAGGCAGTCAAGGCGCTCAAGGAGTCCGAGGGCGACATCGTCTCCGCGATCATGTCGCTGACGATGTGATCGGAAAATCGCAGGCCTTTTCGAGAGAGGGAGAGAGTAAGGGAGAGGGAGAGAGCAATGGGTTCCAGAGAGAGGGAGAGACGAGCAAAGAAAAAAAGAAAAACCCAGCGTGGGCGAAATAAAACAAGGGAAGAAGAAAGAAGAGGTCAAGAGAGTTTTCCTCTTCTTCTCTTTCTGCCGCCCCTCCCTTTCCACGCTCTGTTTTGTAAGAATCGGGGGCTTGTTCCCTGTTTCGTTCTCATTTTGAAAGATTGGGTTGTTGCTTTCTCTGCTGCGGGTGGCGGACGTCGGAAAGAAAGAGGGGAAACAAACAAAAACTTGCTCTCGCCCTCTCTCTCACACATTTCCCCCCCCCTTTCTCCGGCGGCAAGCAGCAAGCATGGTCTCGGCGTCTCTCTTGCGGCCCGCGGCGGGTGTGGCTCGTCCCGCCGCCGCCGCACCTGCTGTTGCTGCTCGTCCCGCTGCATCGTCTGCCCTGCCCTGCGCCCTGTCGACTTCGGGAAGGAGGGAAGCTGCAGCAGCAGCAGTCAGCGGCGTCGATCGGCGTCATCATTCCCATCGTCGATACATTGCCGTTTGGGCAAACGTTTCCACGGCTGACGACGATGACGCGCCGCCTCTCTCCCCCGACGAGCTCCGAGGCGCCGCCGTCGCCGGGGCTCAGACCCTGGAGCGCTCAATTGGGGAGTCGAGCGTCGATTATCTATCGGTGAGCGAGCTCGTTTTTTGTGCCCTCGATTCTCTTTTTGTTTCCTCCTCTTACTTGCTCAACCTCTCGACGACCTCTTCTTCGACCTCCTCCCCCCCCCCGCCCCCATAAAAAAAAACTCTAACAACTCTCCACCAGGAGCTCATCGCCATGCAGCAGGCGGGACCCAAGGCCATCGGATTCTTTGGCACGCGCAACGCCGGGTTCCTGCACCAGAACCTGATCGAGATCCTTGCTTACGCAATGGTCCTCACGGGAAACCATGTCTTCACCTCGGGGGCCACGGGAACCAACGCCGCCGTCGTCCGCGGCGCCCTCCGCGCCGAGCGCGCCGACCTTCTGACGGTGGTGCTGCCGCAGTCCCTGTCGAAGCAGCCGCCCGAGTCGCGCGAGCTGCTCGCGCAGGTCGCCAACGTCGTCGAGATGCCGCACAACGACGCGGCGCCGCTCGGCGAGGCGAGCCGCAGCTGCAACGCCGACATCGTGCGCCGCGTGCAGCAGGTTATCTGCTTCGCGTTCCACGACTCGAGCCTGCTGCTGGAGACGTGCGAGGACGCGAAGAGGCAGCGGCGAATCGTGACGCTGTTTTATTTGGACTGAAATTCGACTGAGAGAGCGCGGGGGTTGCTTTGGTGGGAGAAGGTGAGAGGGTTCAAAGAAGGGAGCGAGGATTCCTTGACCTCTTTTCTCCCCGGGATTCTTTCCCTTTGCTCTCTGCCCACTCAGCCTCCGTGAAGAGAGAAGAGAGAGGAGAACGAGGAGAGAGAGAGAGATTCAGAGAGAGAAAAGGCACACACACGCAGAGAGAGCCCGCGAGCGAGGAGTAAAGAACAAAAACATACTTTTCAAATTCATTTTGATCGTTTTTTCAAGTTCTTCCTCTCTGTCTCTCTCTCTCATGCAGCCGTTTCTGTTGCCCCCACCGCAGCAGCTGCTGGTGTCGCTGGTGCTGGAGCTACTGCTGCTGTCGTTTCACCCGGCGCGCCCTTCCCAGGGCTCGCAGCAGCAGCAGCAGCAGCAGCTCCGGAGGCAGCGCCGCCGCCCTTCTTTCGGACCGCGTCCGCCAGCCACCTCAGCCCGTCTTCGAGCCCCTCCCCGCTCAGAGCGCAGCACCCCTGTACGTGCCAGTCGTGCCGCTGGACAGCGTGGAGCGCCAGCGCCGCGGTGAGCTCGGGCGGGCGCATCGCGTCGCGCGCGTCCTGCTTGTTGGCGAAGACCAAAAGCGGCGCGTCGGCGAGGTGGTCGTCGGCGAGGAGAGAGACGAGCTCCCCTCGCGCGATGCCGACGCGGGCGCGGTCGGTGCAGTCGACGACGAGGATGGCCGCGTCGGAGGCCTTGTAGTAGGCCGCCCAGGACGGGCGGAGGTTGGCCTGGCCCCCCAGGTCCCAGACCTCGAACTCGAGGCCAGAGGAGGTCGAAGATGACGACGTTCCGTCAGTCGAAGAAGACCGCGTCGGCGCGACGACGCGCTCGACGTTGCAGCCGAGCGTGGGCGTGGTCGAGACCGTCTCCCCGAGGTGGAGGCGGTAGAGGATTGAGGTTTTCCCGGCGTTGTCGAGGCCGACCTGGTTTGGGAGAAGGGACGGCGTGGGAGCGGAGAGAAAGAGAGAGAAAGAGGAAGGGAAAGAGTTGGATGTGCATTGGTTTTCGACGTCGAGCTTTGTTCTCCTCATCGTTTCGTCCTCGCTATCGTTCTTTTTTGGCTCTCCCTGAGTTTTCGACGTCTCCTCGCTTTGCGTCTCGACACTACCAGCATGACAGAGAAAGAAACCTCAAGGCATGGAACAGGCGAGAGAAAGAGAAAGAAAAAGCAAAGAGAGAGGGCGACACATGCAATCGATGGTCGTCGTCGACGCCTCCTTTTTCGTCTCCTTCTCTTCTTCTTCTTCTTCTTCTTCTTCACTCCTTACCATCACGATCTTGTACTCCTTTCCCGGGAACATCCAGTGCCACAGGCTCGAGAAGACGACTCCCATCTCGCAAAGACCGGGTGTGTTGGTGTCGAGAGAGAGAGAAAGAGAGAGAGAGAGAAGAACAACGACCAAAGCACAAGGAAAAAAAGCAACAGCGGTCTCGACGCCGAAGAGGCGAAAACGAAAAATGGAGGAGAGCACAGAACAAAACAGAAAAAACCAAAAAAATCCAAAGGCAACGACATCGGACTCCTTCACTTGCTTCTCTCGCCGCCGATTCTTACTAGTTTGGAGCGAGAGCAATCGCGATGCGATCTTTGTTGTCGACTCTCGAGTCCCTCGCTAGCGCAAAGCACGCGGGAACCAGGAAGATGGAGAACAGTCGAACGAAAGCATCGATGCCGTCTTCGAAGACGACGAGTTGGGCCGCCGACCTCGAACCACGGCGACAGGGCAAGCAGCGGCAGCTCGAGGAGCTGCTCTCTCGCCCTTCCCGCAGGGCCAAGGTCATCCTGGGCGCCGCGAGCCTGCTCCCGATTGACGACTACGACTATGAGAAATATGCTGCTCCGTCGCCTTCGTCGGCCTCTCCTTCTTCCGAACCTTCTTCTCCGCCGCAGAGGCGCTCGCTTTTGGTCGCCGCGCTGCTGCTCCCCCCGCTCTCCGCAGCGGCCTCCGCCGCCTCCCTGCTGTCACCTCGCCCCGCAGAAGCCGCTGCAGCAGCAAACGAAGCAGGCAACGAACTCTACTCCTCTCCAAAGGGCTTCTCCCTGCTCCCGCCAAGGGGATGGCTCCTCAAGTCAAAGCCGGGCGCCGACGTTTTGTTCGCGTCCCCTCGGAACCCGAGGGCAACGATAGGGGTCACCACGGCCCCGGTCCGCCTCGCAGCGCTCTCTGACTTCGGGAGCGTGGCCGAGGTCGCGGACAGGCTTCTGGGGGCGGAGCTCGCCAAGGACGGGTGCCTGTCGGCGACGCTGAGGCTGAGCTCGGAAGGAGAGGTGCCGAGCGAGTGGAGGTCGGGGCCGGGGCCGGATGCTCCTTCCTCTTCTCCTCCCTCTTCTCCCTCTTCTACTTCTTCTCCCTCTTCTCCCCCTTCTTCTCTTTACTACTTTGAGTACGAGCTCCTCACCACCAGGGCCCACAAGGTCGTCGTCGTCGCCGTGGGGGTCTCGGGAAGGACGCTGTTCATCGCGAACGGGTTCGCCCCCTGCGCCAAGGGCGACGGCACCGCGTGCCCTCCACTGTCGCTGCCGCCTTCGTCGCCGTCGGCAGAGGACGACGACCAGCCTTCTTCGATCCTCGCCGAGCTGCGGCGCTCCGTGTCCACGTTTTCCATTTCGTAAAAGAACTCATGAACACGAATTTGTAAATACATCATATCCGTCGGTTGCTTCTCAGAGCTCTAACAAAAGTAACAGTACTCTCCTTCATCGCCCCCCTCCGCCGGCCTCCCCCGCCTGCCGCTTCTCGTCCTCGACAAAGCTCTTCTTCTGCTCTCCTTCGCGCCTCTTCCTAGCCTCTTTATCCCCCATGGAGAGCCTCCCCTCGGCGTCACGCTCCTGTTTCTCCTTGCGCAGGATCTCTCGGAGCGCGGAAGCCCGCGAAGCGGCCGCGGCGGCGGCGGCGGCAACGGTGTCGACTCCCAGAGTCGCCGCCTCGCGATCCGCCTCCCGCTCCTCCCTCGTCGGCGTGTTGTCTCGCTCCGTCTTCTTCGCGCACGCCTTCCACGCCCAGGTCGCGTTCCCGGCCCCCGGGTCCGGGACGGCGAGCAGCGACGGAGCGGCGCGGAGGTTGAGCTCGGAGGGGTCGGGGTCGAGGCTTGTTTTTTTTTTCGCCGATGACGTTGCCTCGCTCTTGCACTTTTTCGCCGCCGGCTCTTCGTCGCTGCTTGAGCTGCCTGAGCTGTCGTCGTCGCTGTCGTTGTCGCCGCTGAGCGCGAGGGGGTCCATAAACTGCTTCTTCTTCTTCTTCATCGCGGCGAAATAAACAAGTGTGTCTCAATTTCGCAATTGCAAAAAAATGAAAGTGGCTTTTGTTCCTTATCACCTCGACTCTTCCCCCGCTTCCTTCTCCTCCTCCTCCCTCCGCCGCCTCTCCCTCCCCTCCTCCCTCTCCTCGGCCACGGCCTCCCTGATCACCGCCTCGACCACCAGCCTGCACCGCTCATAGCCCACGTCCTCCCTGGACCCGGGCTTGCAGACCCCGATGTGGTCCTCCCCCTCGAGCAGCACAAACTCGCCGTACCCGGGCGCCGCAGACTCGGGCGGCACCACCAGCACTCGCGGCAGCAGCGGCGCGACGGCGAGCCGCTCCGTCTCGCCGAAGGACAGCACGCGCAGCTTTCCCAGGGCGTGCCTGGCCCTCAAAGCCGCGTCGGGTTCCGTCAGGTGCGGCCCGGACCGCAGGTGCGAGACGGGGGCCGCGGGGGCGGCTCCCAGGAAGCGGAGGTTCCAGCCGATGCCGGCCAGCCAGCTGCCGCGGTGCGGGCACGCGTAAAAGACGACGCCCCGTGTGCGCTCGCCGATCGACGACGCCTCCGGGATCGCCGCTCCTCCTCCTCCTCCTCCTCCTCCTCCTCCTCCTCCTCCTCCTCCTCCTCCTCCTCCTCCTCGCTGCCTGTTGTTGCAGGCATGAGAAGAGGTCGAGGAGGAAGGAGAAGAAGGAGA
>Ga0315289_10002186_pt1 | contig 30230 bp, 19 predicted proteins | sample YL17G11_40_MG_FD_203452 | JGI IMG/M metagenome (GOLD analysis project Ga0315289, IMG submission 203452) | Sediment microbial communities from Yellowstone Lake, YNP, Wyoming, USA - YL17G11_40 | ecosystem: Environmental > Aquatic > Freshwater > Lake > Sediment | place: USA: Wyoming | collected... | reverse complement strand
ACTATTTTATCATTTGCCCGCACTAATTTCATGGCAACTAATTTTGAGCCGCTTCTTTCAAAACGGCTGATAATTTCACCAATTAAATTCCTTTGCACACCGTCTGGCTTAATTAAAACTAAACTCTTTTCCATAATATAAAAATTTAATTTTAAAATAAAAATTTGACTTACGTCAATTACTAATAGTATATAAAAAATTTGGCAGATTGGCAAGCATAATAAAAATCTTATCTGTAGACAAAAAATTATTTCCCGGCTTTTATTTTTATTACCTGACCATCTGAAATAAATATTATTGTTCCCTGCAAGTCGGTTCTATAATATTCTATTTGATTATTTTTTAAAGTATCAAGAGTTCGTAAATGTGGATGGCCAAAATCATTATTTTTGCCAACCGAAATTACTGCAAATTGCGGCTTAACAGCATCTAAAAAATTCTGAGTAGTGCTGTATTTACTGCCATGATGAGCAATTTTTAATACGCTGGCTTTTAAATCCGTTTCACTATTGATTAAATCTTGTTCCGCAAGCTCTTCAGCATCGCCAGTCAGCAAAAAAGAATTGTCTTGGTAAATTAATTTAGCTACAATCGAACTATTATTTAGCTCCTCAACTTTCTGCCCGCTTAAATCAGTGAGGGGATATAAAATCTTTAGAACCAAATCATTGCCCAAGCTAATATCTTTGGGACCATCAGCTTTTTCCGACTCAATCTTTTGTTTATCTATTTCCTGTAAAAATGTTTCATAATCAGGGCTGGTGTGCACAACCCCAGTCATTAGTACTTTTTTAACTTTATAACGGCGTAAAACCTCTACTAAGCCAGCAACATGATCGCTATGCGGATGTGTTAAAATAACCAGATCTAAATTTTTATCAAAAAAAGCCAAATGACGGCCTAATTGCGATAAAACTTTGGTATTGGGTCCGCCGTCAATCAAAATATTCTGCTCATATGGAGTTTTGATCAAAATTGCATCGCCTTGGCCCACATCCAAAAAATCCACTTCCAAATTTTGCCGATCTTTCTGCGAATAAACAGTAAAACCAAGCAATAAAAAAATAATCAATAATAAACTGCCTAAAATTTTAAATATTTTTTTCTCCATAAATTAATTATACCATTAATATCTATATTTTAGCTTAATTTCCCAAATTTAAAAATAAAAAACCCCGCACTCTAACGTGTCGGGGTTTTATTATGGGATTATCTAAATTTATCTTAAAGTCATCAAGGTGGTGATCGGTAATTCAGGGAAACTATCACCTAAAGTATAACCAATTGATTCAGCAATATTTTTCAAAACAAATCTATCCTGAAAGAAGTCGCTGCTAAAAACAGCTGTCTCAATTAATCGCTTAAGTCCGTTTTCAATATAATAGATGTCGCTGGAACCAGCATATTGAATGACTGAACCAATAGGATGAGTAGAAGTAGAGACATCTGAACCAGCTTGATAATTAGTAAAGAAAGCTGGATCAACATCAACTATCCTATTATTCCAATCTGAGCCATACAAGTCCAGAGCTATTTGCTCTGTTGTTATCCAACGGATAACGCCATATGGCTCAACAGCATAAACTTTAGGATCTGTCTGAATTTTTATCAGATACGTGCCTGGTCTGATAGTCACATTGCTGCCTAAAGGAATAGCTGCCATAGTTTCAGCTGAAATTGTCTGTATTCCGGAAAAATCCTTATACCAACTCAGATAAACTATATCATTGGGAAAAGCATGCCTGCGATTATCCTGGTCAATGAAGTAAACAGAGTTCATATCTGCTCTTTTAACCAAAGTGCCAATTAACACATCGGGGGGCAATGGACCTGCCGGTTCTGGATCTTGCAGGATTAAATTACTGGGTGGGATTAAGGCATTAGGAGGAAGTAATGGCGCTCCTGCTCCACCACCGCCACCGCCGCCACCTCCACCGCCGCCGCCAGCTGCAATATATTCAATTGAATCAGAACAAACCACGCTGTTTAAGCCAGAAAGTCTGACAATTATATAAACTGTTTTTGTGCCATAACTGGCAGCCGAGCCATTAAGTGCCCATGATTTAGCAGCAGAGTATGGTTCCCAAACAGCAGTAGTAAATCCGCTGTCATTGCTGATGGACATTTCAGTAACTGCTTTGTCAGAGCTAACATTCAGGGTAACGCTCAGGCTTGTCGTTGTCACAGCACCGCTATTTATGGATACGCTGCAGGTAGGCGGAAGGATTCCACCGCCGCTGCTTTGGGTAGTAAAATTCCAAGGATTAGCTGCTGCGCCAGCTGCTAATGAATTACCTGCCAAATCAGCGCCAACAATCTGTAAAGTATAACTGGTATTATTAACAAAATTGTTATGAGTATAAGTCGCTACGGAAAAAAACGGCGCATTCCAGTTTAATACCCAGCCCCCAGGATCAGGACCTGCTAAAACAGCCGGATTGCCGCCGGTTGGTCCGGGGTGCATATCTTCGCTAAAATTAACAATAATATTTTGAGACAATGTAGAAATATTTGCATTATTAGCCGGCGTTGTAGAAACAATTATGGGATTAGCGCAATCTGCATTCCAAGCGCCAACATTATCACCTGTTACTAATTGATTATAAGCTAAATCATCAATACTCGGATAATCAATGTGTAAATAAGCCCGATCAGTACCAGGTATGCCATTAGTTAAAGTTACACGATAATACTTATCATCAGCCACATTAATATTACCAGTCCACACATTATTAACCCCAGTTGAACCACCACTAGCAACCTCTTCATTGCCCGTGGAATTAGTAGTATCGTTATCTAAAATAAAACCATCCAAATCAATAGTACTATCATCAATCGGCTCACTGAATTCAATATCCATAGTCTCAACATCGCCATCATGATCCAAATCAAGTGAATAAACATTAACTACTGTCGGTGACGCAGTATCTATACTAAAAGCATCGCTGCCTCCGACTGAACCGACCTGGACATTACCTGCTAAATCCTGAGCATTGCTAATACTATAATCAATATCCAATACTGTTTCATTATTATCCACTAATTCATAATACCAGTCATATCTAGTACTTGAAGTCCAGTCACTGCTTGCGTTGAGTATTAATCCTGTTGGATTAGGATTAAAAGTAATTGTTGGGGCGACTGAAGTATCCATATTCTCAAGATAAGTAATACTAAATTCCAATATTATTCCTTCATCTACTTCACTCTCGCCTAATAAAGGGCCCTCGGGAGTAGTTATACCATAACCATCGACGCCAGGGGGCGTTGCATCAATATCAATATCATTGTTATCAGCCAAATTATTGCCAGATGGCAAGATTGAGCTATTTTGAGTATTTGGTATAAGATCAAAAACATTTTCAGCCGTGATAGACGCAACTGATAAATCAGTCGCGTCTTCTCCGCTACTTACCGTATAAGTTCCATATAAACTATCATTAGATACATTGGTTGTTGAAAGATTCGGTATAGCCAATCCAGTCACGCCATTATCCAAATTAACTGTTAAATTAGAAGTTAAAGAAAGAGTCTCGCTATAAATTGCGGTAACATTAATTGCATCGCCAATACCATAAGTGCCGTCAAGTATGGTAGAATAAAAACCGACCAAATAAGGCTTAGCGCCATCAGTTGCTGGCACAGCAATATAATCCACTATATTATTTCCATACAAATCATTCATCACTCCATTGACATTATCAATGATGGAAATATTAGGCGTAGCTCCGGTATCATAACTGCCTCCTTCAGTAAAATTAATGTAGAAATTATCATCACCTGTAACGCTATCCACGACACTTACACCTCCATAACCACCAACAGTAAAAGTCATCTGCGGATTACCAGCAAAACCGCCAGCTAAAGGCTCAGAAGCTGTAACATAAATTCGGTTAATTTTACCATCACTATCAGTATCGTCTGTAACAGCGCTAATAATAGTCGGGCGTACTGAATCAATTGTAATCGTATCTGCTGAAACCAATGGTGCATCTGTCGGGCCGTCGTTATTAGAGGTAAGGGCTAATCCATTGGTAACTACTTCAGGATTTATGGTACAACCATTAGTCGGACTGGCAGCAATATCTACTGCCACAAATAATCGTAAAGTCGGACTGGATGAAGCAAATAAAAACGGCAAACTAGGCGTTGAGATTGCCTGATTCCAAAATGGCGCTGAAGTATCAGAGCCCAATAATGTATCTGTACCACTGCCCTGAAAAATCCCGTCGCCATTATCAACATAAACATAAAGTCCGGCAATATCGCTGTCAGCGCAGGTTCCCGAGGTATTATCAATAGTAATTTGGTTTAATTCATCAGCCTGATAATAAGTAGAGATGTCAATATCATCAATAATATCTTCTGTTGATTCATAAACAAGGGCAGTTGATCCGCTATCCCGATACTTCATTGTTGGATTACCGGTATTGAGATTGGTTAAAGCTGTGGTTGATCTGCCTTGATAAGCAGCTCCTAATTCCCCGTTATTTAATAACCCGTTTCCATTACCCGAAGTAAAATCAAACCAAATTATTTCGTCATAATCATAAAGTCCATTACCATTATCATCTATAAAAAAATAGCACCACAAAGTAATATTTCTTATAATTTATTGAAATTTGATACGAAATTAATAGTTGAGAAAAGGCGACCATTTCCCTAAATTAATACTAATGTCCTATTATTATACAGCTTTTCCGACTAATAATCAATTAAATTCCTTACATTTTTATCCACTTGCCTTAAACTAATTTATTATATTTATTTAATTTATAAATAAAGCCGATTATTAAAAAATATAATATAGCCGTCACCAATACATTTATTTTGGAAAATTCAAAATAAGCCCAATTCAAACTAGCCAATTTCTCCAAAACCCAAATAATATAAGTTAAAACCAGCCAGACGCTCCAGCCTACCACCCACCCCAAACTTGACCAAATCATGGCTAAAATTCCAGTAACAAACCCCAACAGCATAGCGATAGGAATAAAAGGCAGAACCAAAATATTTGCCAGGGGTGCGATCAAAGAAATCTTACCAAACTGATATAAAATTAAAGGAGTAGTCATAATAATCGCTGAAATTGTGGTCAACAAATAATCGCCAAAAATTATCTGCAAACTTTTTAACTTTATAAACTTTTCAACCTTACAAACTTTTTTCAAGACTGGATTCAAATAAATCAGGCCTAGTGTCGCTAAAAAAGAAAGTTGAAAACCCAGATCAAAAACTAAAATTTTGGGATTAACCAGCAGCATTAAGACGGCAGTCAAAGCCAAAGCATTTCTTATTTTGCTTAAACGACCCAGATAACCAGCTAATAAGACCAAAGCTCCCATAATTGTTGCCCTGATTATTGAGGCCTGTAAGCCGGTTAAAATCAGGAAACAAAATAAAAAAAATAAGATTAACCAAAAGGCCTTTTTGCGACTTAGACCTAATGTTTGCACTAAAAGCATTAAAAATGCCGCTATAATTGTCACATTAAAGCCTGAAACAGCCACAATATGAGTAGTGCCTGTCTGATTAAAAACAGCTTGCAAGTCCTGGGGTATTGATTTTTTCGCGCCAATTAAAAGGCCGGCCAAAAATGAGGCCTGGGGCTCTGGCAATATGCGATTTATTTTATTGACAAAATAATTTTTAATTTTATAAATCAAGGCTAAAAAGAAGTTCCCCTGATTTTCTTTTAGTAAAGTAATTTTTGGATTATAGCAAAGGGAATAAACATCGTAGCGCGCCAAATATTTATCATAGGCAAAATCATTGATTTGTTCCGGCTTTTGCAAATCACAAATTATTTTAATTTGCTCACCGTAATGATACTCGGGATATGGAAAATTAGTAATTAAGACCTTACCGCCTATTTTTTGTTCCTGATCTCCCCTGAATAAGCTTTGGGTTTTAATTTCATAGCGCACTTTATCCTCTCTTAAATCCGGCTCCTTGCAGATTATACCGCTAAACTCCACCTGCTGATTATTGTAAAAATAAATCTTGTCCTCTTTTTCTTTGGGCAAGGCTAAATGATAGCGCAAAACCCCTGAAAATAAAAAAAGCCCCCACAAACAAAGGACTAAAAAATATTTATTTTTAAAACTTAAGGCGAAAAATAAGCCAGAGACAAGTAGAATTAAATAAATAATAAAAGAGTCAATGAGCCAAACTGAATGGATAAAGACGCCTACGACAAAAAATAAACAACAATAAAAAAATAATTTGGAATAACTCATGAATTTATTATAGCAAAAAAACCCTGCGTCTAGATGGCGCAGGGTTTTGTTTATCTAAATTTTCTACCTATTGGAAATAACCAACATCTGTTTTGGCAGTCATGACCGAATCAGCAGTATAACTGATGCTGGTAGCTATGCCTTTGGCTACAAATCTATCCTGGAATCTGCTGGTGGCAAAAACTGCCGTACTAACTTCTCGCTTTACGCCATTCTCAATATAATAAATCTTAGTACTGCCGCTATAACTAATCAAACTGGCTGTCGGATGTACATTGCTGGCAATTGAATTGCCTACTGTATACTGATTAAACATTGCATCGCTTAAATCAACTAGTCTGTCTGTCCATCTGCTGCCGTACAAACTTTTGGCAATGGCTTCGCTCTCAATCCAGCGCAGCACAGCATTTGGCTCAATGGCGTAAACTTTCGCTTCCGCTGATTTTTTAACCAAATAAGTCCCTTCTCTAATATAAACATCCTTGCCAGTTAAAATGCTACTCAAAGTAGCGTCAGAAATAATTTTGACCGTAGAGAAATTATCATACCAAGTTCGATAAACTAATTCATTGGGGAAACTGTGTTTTTTATTGTCTGCACCAAGATAATAAACTGCTGGGGCAGTCGCGCTTTTCACCAGATCGCCAACTGCAAGACCTGAAGGTAAAAAAACTTCTAATAATGGGCTGGGCATTAATTCCCCCATACTGGGCTGGGTTACCTCCACTTCTCCAGTAGCCGGAATGGTAATGGCATAAATAATAGCCGGACCAATATTGCCATTAGTATCTTCTGCTCTTAATTTAAAAGTGTATTTAGCGCCTACTGTTAAATTTGTTAAAGTTAAAACTTGCACGCCTTTATCAACGGTCGAAGTTGTGGTTTGATTTTGCAGAGATTGATCAACTGTGATTCTTGCTAAATCAGAATCTGCCGGATCCTGCCAAGTGAGCGTAACCGTGCCAAAGGAATCAGCCTTGATGATTAAATTATTGACTACACTCGGCGGGTTAGTGTCTGAACTTCTACCACTATAGCTTGGCACTCCTTTAATTGTCAGGGTATAAGGCAAAGTATAATTGCTTCCCCAGACACCATTATTGAGCATATCAGCGAAAAATATGCCTTCATCGCCAGCATCATAAGCATTATCGCTATCGCTATCATATAATTCAGGAATTTCGATTTGAATGGAAGTATCTGGCGTGGCTGCTGCAGAAATATTAGCAGCTAGGCAGGTTCTAAAATTTGTAGACGCTGCTGTTCCGGCTAAATTAAGATAAATCCACTGAGCCCCATCCCAGGTTAAATTGGAAATAAAAATGTCATCAACTGATTCAACCGGATTATCACAAATTCCGTTCGTACCTGCATAATATAAGGCCATGCCGCTGATATCGCGACCTGCTTGGGCAGTACCCACATTTTTTACAGTAAAGGCCGTCATAATATCTTCTTGCCTATCAATTTTGCTATTGGGAACACTACCATCTAAGATATTGCCATTATCTTCCAAAATCGTGTCAGCTGCACTTAAGCCGCCAGAAACATCAGCATCAGCATAAATCAAGTTCTGGCCGCCCGGACCAGTGCCTACACTTAATGTATCGCCACCTAAAAGAAGTACTCCAGTGCTGTAAACATCTGTGTCTGCTGAAGATGTATATGTGCCAAAGTTAAAAAATTCATCCCATAAAGTCTCGGTTGCTCCATTACCAGCTCCCCAATCCCAAATACCATTAGCCACTAAGGTGTCAGAGTAAGCAGCTCCTGTTCCAGCCAGCGAAGCCCAAGTACCATCTAAAGTTGTGGCTTGATTCAAGCCATCAGGTGGTCCACTCATACCCCAATCATAAACACGATTGGGATGGAGACAAGGCAAAACACCGCCGCAAGCAGGATCATTAGCAGGCAGACAATCACCATTGCCATTAATGATCCCATCGCCCCAAGGTGGCCCAGCGCCATCCGTTTGATCAATATAAATGTCTTCCACTGAATAAAGGCCTAAAGGTGATAAAGCAAAACAAACATTATCAGCAGCATTTAAAGAAGTAAGTGGACTGCCTCTGACAAGACCGTCATTATCAACTCCCCAAGTTAAACTTCCAGTGCCATCCGCATCAAAATAACCACCACAACCTGGGCATGATCCTTCAATGTTGGGATGCCATTGGTTTGCACCTTCTCGTTCATACCACAGGGATTCGGTAGCTCCATTGCCTGAACCAAAATCCCATTTGCCATTAGCCACTAAAGTATCTGCGTATCTTAAGACATAATCTGCATTAAAAAAGGTATAAGGATAAGCCCCATAACCAGCAATAATGGCTGGCCAGCCAGAAAGGGTATCATCACGAATTAAAGAATCGGTCCCACCATTATTTGGTATACAATCGCCAGTGCCATCAACATAGACAATTATCGGCGCCCCTCCATAACCGAAATTATTAATACAAAGATTATCGCTTATAGCTATCTCTTCGAAGGTAAATCCAGCTGGTATGGCATCATTATCTATTCCAATGCCAGTGCTTGCGGTGCCATCAGCATCAATTAAAGTATCTGGGCCATCTTCATAGTAATTATCGCCGTCTAAATCAAGGATGACTGGCTCATCGCCAGAAAGGCCTTGAGCCCAAGGAGTAATACCGCCAAATTTACTATCTCCATCAAAATCTATAAATCTTTCATTGCCATTCCAGCCAGCACCGCCTACAAGATTAGGAAACGGCCAAAACTGCCATTGATTAGGATTATTATTATTCCAGCCGCTGCCTTCAGCCAAAACCGTATCAGGTATTAAATTATACTGCCAGATAGATTCTGTAAAAGCGCTGGGCAAAGGTGGGTGGGCTGGATTATTTAAAAGAGCACCCGTCTCCCCGCCGACTAAACAAGCAGTGGAGTCAAAAATAACAGTATCCACACCAATGGTATAAAGACCATCCATTGAGCTTTTATCATCCCAGATTGGTTCTGGATTTTGCCAAATGACATCACCTGGTGTGCCAGCGCAAGCGCCGCCACCATCATATATGAAAGGAAGCCCAGGGCCAACTGGTCCAACTCCTGGACAGCCATTTTTACAGGGTCCGGTTGAAAGACAATTATTCGCATCTAAATACACCAGATCAACTCCCGGAGTATAAGCGCCATTATTATCTACTTCATGCCACAGTGGCTCTGTAGCCGGCTCCCAAGGGCCAATAGTGCCACCGCAAAGACCGCTATTTTCCCAAGTAAAACTAGAGCCATAATAATCATAAACGCCATTATAACTGACTAATTCAGAATGCCCCCATACTGGTTTCTGTAAACCAACCAAAGTATCAGTCGCTAAAGCACAGCCAACGCCTATTAGATAATTGTCTAAAGTTGCGCCGTCAATGCAAGAAACCCCGTCTGTTTTATCAATATAAATACAGGTTGGTGCGCTAATGCTGTCTGTGCAAAGATTATCACCAGTAGGACCAGCGGTAAAAAATATGTTTGCGCCGCTAGTGCCTACGCCTCTAGGCAAAAGATCCATATAAAAAATTTTAGCACCATCATCATCAGTACCGACACCACCTGTTGCTCCACCATCAGCATCAATTAACGTCAAACAGGGATTAGGATCTGCTAAGGTGGGGAAGCGCCAGCTACAAGCCCCCAAAACACGATCGTCCAGCCAGGCGTCTGGCTCAATGAACTCTGCGACTAAAACATTATTGGAGCCGGCACTAATACTACTACTAGCCAAAGGAGTGAATAAATCCGCCATTAAAGAGGCCGTTAACGCTCTGGCTCTTTCACGATCAACTAAAAGATAGGAAAAGACAATATGGTTGAGAGCTAAGACAATGGCCAAGGCAATATAAATTGCTAAATACTTCTTATGCTTTTCATCAAACCAATCATCTTTTTTCTGAAATTTTAAATTCATAAATTTGTCTTAATTATTAATTTTAATTTAAAAAAGAGGAATAAAAAATTCCTCTTTGTATATAAAAGATGGTTTATCTAAGCTAGATAAAATTCCTCTGTAAATCAGCATTACATTACGCACTATTATTTTTTTATGTCTTCTATTTTAATTATATCATATTTCCTTAACTAGACAATACAGTATTAGACAGTGAGCAACAGCTTTTATCTATAATTAATAAGGAAAAAATTTCTTCTGGGAAAATAAACTACCGCAGGCAAAATAGCCAGCGGTATTTATTTTGCGGGCTACGCCCGCTACAGCGATTTATTTTAAATTTCCTGGTAGGATCGTGTTTTTCCCACCCGGGGTCTGGGGGCCGAACTAAGCGCCGTTATCAACGCCCCGAACAAACCATTTGCACTAGCGCATTGAGGCCCCCAGCAGTTTTTGCCTGCCTGCCGGCAGGCAGGTGGTACTTTTTGCTGCCAAAAAGTACCAAATATTCAGTATGTCCAAATATTTTTGCTTTATGAATATTTTTCGCTTTGCACAATTCAATTCCACCCTTTTAATTTTTTTCCACGGTCCTGCTTCTACATAGTATTATTATTTCCTTGCCAAGAGCTTCGCTCCAAACACACTCGCCCGCTCACGCGGGCGGTTTTTCATATAAAAAACAGGAGCAAATTTCTCGCTCCTGTCTTTGTCTTAAGCTGCTATTCTATTTAAAATACATCTGGTCAACTATACTTTTTTGAGGTAAATTTTCACCCGTCACAAAAACCATGGTTGCGGCTACATTCTTATTAAGGAATTCCAGCATATATTGATTGGCTGAAAAAATTTCAGCAGTAACTAATCTTTTGGCATTGCTTTCAATATAATATCTTTCTGTGCTACCAGCATATTGGATCAAAGAGCCGGCTGGATAAATGGCCTGAGCAATTTCGCTATTGGTAGTATAATCTACAAAAAAGACATCAGGGACATCCAGTATGCGCGCTTTCCAATTCCAACCATATAAAGCTGAGGCGATTGCCTCTGACTTTATTGGCCTTAAAATTGCTCCTGGCTCTACAGCATAAACTCTGGAATCGGTTTGAATTTTAACCAACTTGGTACCAGGCCTGACAGTTACATTGGAATCCAAAGGTATTTGGCTTAAAATATCATTGCTGACAACTTTAATCTTGGAAAAATCAGCAAACCAAGTGAAGAAAGTAGCTTCATTGGGGAAAACATGCCTTTTATTATCCTTGCCAATAATATAAACCGTGGTGCTGGCCGAATTTTTTAATAAATCACCAATATTAAAGCCAAAGGGCAGGGTTATTTCTGGACCCGGCAAGAGCGATACTGGGGATGGTATTTCAGGCACTACTTCGATTTCTCCTTGACTAGGAATAGTTATTAGCAATTCAATCGGCGCGCTTTGATTACCGCTTGCATCTGTAGTATAGATCAGATATTTATAAGTGCCGCCAACTTGCCGGCCCGTTAAGACCAAAGTTTGCACTCCTGAATTAATGGTCTCGGTCTTGGTTTGTCCTTGGTATTCTTCACTGATTATAAGCTTGCTAAAATCAAAAATAGTAGGATCTTGCCAGGTAAAGCTAACTTTGCCAGTATCACCAGCTATTACTTTTAATTTAGTCACATTGGTTGGTGGAGTAGTATCAGCCGGCGCCCCACCACCGCCAGTATAAACAGGCAAAGGCGAAATAGTGAAAATATATGGCACTGTCGCAGGACCGCCAACCGGCCCGTCATTACCAGAAAAATTAAAAATACCTTTTTCACCAACACCAGCATCATAAAGTCCTGGGGTTGCGCCCGTATCAACTAATTGCGGAATTTGTAATTGGATAGTCCGACCAGCAGTAGCTGCTAGTGAAATATCAGCAAAAATACATATTTTACCAATAGCCGAAAGTGGCGACATGGCTGGATCAAACCAAGCAGATTCAGCGCTTTGGTATAGTATAGGTGGAAAGCAGAATTCTCCGGCATCGCCCGTTCCGCACCAGGCATCCGCGCCAGGAGAACAAAAATACATATTGGAAATATCAGTTCCCGGTAAAGCTGTCCCTGCATTGGAAATCATGGCCATTTGAACATAATCGTTTATCCTGTCCAGAACATTATTGGGAACGCCCCCAGGCCCTGTTTGCACATTACCATTATCTTCTACGATCGTATCATTTGACGTTAAAGTGCCTGAACTGTCAGCATCAAGATAATATAAATTCTGACCGCTTGGTCCAGTACCAATTGTTAATGCATCGCCGGCTAAAGCTAAGCCAGTGCTATAAACATCAGTATCAGCGCTCGCAGTATAAGTCGCACTTGGCAAAAGCTCTAACCATAAACTTTCAGTAAAATTATTACCAAATCCATAAGTATAAACACCATCTGCACCTGGAACACCACCAGGACTTAAATGATCGAAATATGCCGCACTGCCTGCAGCTGATGCATAAGTGCCATCATAAGTAGTGGCCGGATTTAATCCATCTGGCGGACCACCAGAGCCATCCAGTAACCTAAAAGGATGAAAACAGCCTGGTCCTGCACAACCTGGGTCATTAAATGGATTACATTCGCCTGGCGGACCAACTTGATCAACATAGATATCTTCTATGCCGACACCAGGAATATTGGAAACTGCAAAACAAACATTATCAGTCGGCTGTAAATAAGTTAATGGGATTCCTCTTGCAACTAGATCATTATTGAAACCTGACCCAAGTCCCCCAATACCATCAGCATCTAAAAGTCCAGTTGGCCCGCCTTCAATATTTGGGCTCCATTGATTTACGCCCTGAATTTGCAGCCATAAAGATTCTGTATTCGCTGCATTTGCTCCAGCCGTATATTTGCCATCTGGGACGCCAACCGGCAAAGAATCAAAATAATATAAGGCATTTGCTGGGAAGAAAGTGAAAGGAAAAGTGCCTAAACCCGCAATAATGGCTGCTAGATTAAAAGGCGTATCATTTCTTATTATTTTATCTACTACTACACCGCTATTACCCGGGATACAATCAGGAGGACCTAAAGGACCAGGAGGCACACCACTACCACCGTCAATATAAACAATCATTTGATTTAAACCCCCTTGATTTGCGCCATTCCAACAAACACCATCAGTAAGTGCTATTTGATTAAATGCTGACCCAGGTGGGATTGTATCATTATCAGTTCCAATAGCCGTACTGCCCCAGCCATCAGCATCAATTAAAGTATCTGGACCATTTTCATATAAATTATCGCCATCTAAATCTATTATTACCGGCTCTGTAGCAATACCATCAAAACCACCAATAGTGGTAGCGTCCAAATCCACAAAGCGTTCACTGCCTACCCAGGCCGCAAAAGGATCACCTTGATATTGGCCTAAAACTGGGTTATCCCAATCACTGCCTTGGGCCAAAACAGTATCTGCTATTAAATTTGGCTTCCAAACTGTTTCTGTTTCAGGAGCGCCACAACCAGGTATCACTGCAGGATCGCAATAATCCCAGAGCCCATTAGCATTAACTAATTCCGAATGTATCCAGCTACAATAATTCCAACCCGTACCGACATTAGTATACGGACCTGCATCCAATACTGCTGGGGTCAAATCAGTATCCAAAAATGTAATATCAGTTCCTCCATTTCCTGGTATACAATCATAGCCACCAACACCATCCCCCCCATCCTTATAAAATTCAGTGGGAGTAAGACAGTTGTCAGCGCAATACCAATCATTCCACCTAAAAAATATTCCACCATAATTTCCTCCGTAAGGCACGAGATTAAAAGGCGAACCAGCAGCGCTGTCGTCATCAACTCCTGAACCCAAACCAAGTGCAGCTCCGTCTGCATCAACCATGGGAAAACAAGCGCTGCCGAGCTGGTAACTACAAGTTAAAGCATCATTTGTCCAGCCATTTGGCAGCCAGAAATCCGCTAATAATTGCATATTCGTGCCTGGTAAAATATTGGCTCCCGTAAAACCGGCGGGATAAGAAAAAAATTGAGCACCAAAAGCGCTACTAAAAGCCCTGGCCTTTTCTCGGTTTTGTAAAAGATAAGAAAAAACAACATGGTTAATCGCTACCACCAAAATTAAAACAATAAAAAAAGCAAGGGATTTATTTTGCGTGACCAAGCAGATAATCCCTGATTTTTTATTTTTTCCATTAGCCATAATTTTTTTAATTAATTTTTAAAATTAATATTTATTATTTTATTAAAAAAAGAAGAATTTAAAAATTCCTCTTAATACTATTTTAAGATAAAAATTGACAAATTTTTGCCCTTGCTAATCATTTTAAATTCAATTACCCATTTATTTTGGCTACTTATATTATAGCTAATTTCTTCAATTTAATCAAGAATTTTTAAATCATCACAATCCAAGCCTTAATTTCCAGCAATTAACAACCGCCTCCCAAATAATTTTTTTATTAAACTTGGTTTTGCCTTGCTGGCGTTCTAAAAACACTATCGGGATTTCTTTAACTTTATACTTATTTTTTATGGCCTTATAAGTCATTTCAATCTGAAACATATAACCATTAGACTGAACTTGGTCTAAATCAATATTTTCCAATACTTCGCGACGATAACATTTAAAACCGCCTGTTAAATCATTAATTGGCAAACCCAAAATAATTTTGGCATACAAGCAACCAAAGCGGCTAATAAATTCCCGGATTTTGCTCCAACCTTCAGTCCCACCCCCCTTGATATATCTAGAGCCAATAACTAAATCATTATCTTTAATCGCCGCTAAGAAATCCTTTAAATATTTTGGCTGGTGGGAAAAGTCAGCATCCATTTCAAACATATATTGATAACCTTGAGCCAACGCCCATTTAAACCCCGCGATATATGCCCGGCCCAGCCCTTCTTTATTTTGACGGTGCAAAATAAAAAGTTGAGGAATATTTTTTCTTAAGTCCTCAACTACTTGGCCCGTGCCATCGGGTGAATTATCATCAACAACTAAAATATCTAAATCTAAATTTTGTACTAAAATTTCCTTCACCAGTTTGGCAATATTTTCTTTTTCATTATATGTTGGCAAAATTACTAACCCTTGAACCATACAAATAAATTACAGTAATTTTCGCGGTAAAAAATAGATATAAAGCGCGCTAAAGGAACAGAGCAACATCATAATTACAAAAATAAACTGAAAGCCAAATTGTTGGACCAGTAGACCGCCAATAACAGCGCCAAAAGCCACTGAAAAATAATTAATTGTTTCCCAGGAACCCCACTGCAAACCGCTTTTGTGGTTATCAAGATGTTTAGAATAAACAGAATCAAAAGCCGGTGAATAAATCGCCTCGCCAAAACCAATAATCACCTGGATTAAAAATAAAAACCAAATTGAATTTACAAATAAATAAAGAAAATAGCCAAAGGCAATTAAGCCATAGCCCAAAACAATAATCAATTCATTTTCCTTGATTCTGTCAGCATAACGGCCGGAGATAAAAGATGTAATCCCAGCTGCCAACGCAAAAACTCCACCAGTTAAGCTGGCATCCAATAAATCACCGCCGATTTTTTCAACAAATAAAGCATAAATCGGGCCCATCATAGCTGAAGAAAAAAGAATTATTCCGTTTGTCACTAATAACACTTTTAAAGCCCGGCTGAAAAAAACTTTCGCCATATAAAAATTTTATTTTAAAAAAGAGAGAGTATCAAACTCTCTCTTGATTATATCACAAGATTAATAATTTTTCCTGGAATGTAAATGACTTTTTTTATTTCCTGGCCAATCAGCCATTTTTTGACATTTTCATCTTGCTGGGCTAATTCCTTGACTTCCTCTTCTCTCATGTCTTCAGTTACTAAAATTTTACCGCGCACCTTGCCATTAATTTGGATTGGCACTTCCATCACAGTATCTTTGGCTAATTCTGCATTATACTCTGGCCATTTTTCTAAAAAGATGGATTTTTTATGACCTAAACTTTGCCACAGTTCTTCGCCAAGATGCGGCGCAAAAGGAGAAAATATTTTTAAAAATTCTTCAAAAATTTCCTGATTACAGCCTTCGGCCTGAAATTTATTTATCAAAATCATTAAAGCTGAAATACAAGTATTTAAATCCAGGGTTTCAATCTGCTCAGTCACTTGTTTAATTGTTTTATGAATTAAGCGCACCAAATCATCATCACTTTCTCTTTTTTTATTATCTAAATTATTTCCAATTGCCCAAACTTTATCCATAAAGCGTTTTATCCCGACTACTCCCTGTGTGTTCCACGGTGTGGACTGGTCAAAAGGCCCCATAAACATTTCATAAATTCTAAAAGTATCAGCGCCATATTCTTTGACCACATCATCGGGATTAACCACATTGCCGCGCGACTTGGACATTTTTTCTCCGTCCTCACCCAAAATTAAACCATGAGAAGTTCTTTTAGCATAAGGTTCGGGAGTGGGCACCACGCCAATATCAAATAAAAACTTGTGCCAAAAACGGGAGTATAAAAGATGCAAAGTTGTATGTTCCATTCCACCGTTGTACCAATCAACCGGTGTCCAATATTTTAATTTCTTTTTATCAGCCAAAACTTTATCATTGTGCGGATCGCAATATCTTAAATAATACCAGGACGAGCCAGCCCACTGGGGCATAGTATCAGTTTCGCGCTTAGCCTCGCCCCCGCATTTTGGACATTCTACATTAACCCAATCCTCAATCATAGACAAAGGTGAATCCCCATTTTCCGTTGTTTGGTAATTTTCTACTTCAGGCAAAATAACGGGCAAATCTTTTTCCGCTACTGGAACATAGCCGCAGCGCGGACAAATAATAATGGGAATTGGTTCGCCCCAATAACGCTGACGAGAAAAAACCCAGTCGCGCAAATGATAATTAACTGTCTGGAAACCAAAACCTTTTTTTTCTAACCAACTGATTATTTTAGCTGTCGCCTGTTCAACATTTAAGCCAGTAATAAAATCAGAATTAATTAAAGTACCATCACCTGTCCAAGCTTCTTTTTTAATATCACCGCCAGCCACCACTTCTTTAATTGGCAGATTAAATTTTTTAGCAAATTCATAATCACGCTGGTCATGAGCCGGTACAGCCATGACAGCGCCAGTGCCATAAGTGGCTAAAACATAATCAGCGCTAAAGATCGGAATCTCTTCGTCATTAACAGGGTTAATTGCTTTCAAGCCATGCAGTTCAATCCCTGTCTTGGCTTTTTCTAAATTAGTCCTTTCCAATTCTGTTTTATGTTTAGCTTGATCGCGATAATCAAGCACATCATTAATATTATCAATCTGGTCTTTAAATTTCTCAATCAATTCATGTTCTGGCGCCACCACCATATAAGTACAGCCAAAAAGCGTATCCGGCCTGGTCGTATATACCGGCAAATCATAAAAATGTTCTTTGGCTAGCATTGTTTTACTTTTAACTTTAAAAACAACCTGGGCGCCATAACTTTTGCCAATCCAGTCGCTTTGCTGTTTTTTAATTTTTTCCAGATAATCAACAGTTCCCAAATCAGACAAAAGCCGGTCAGCATAGTCAGTAATTTTCAGCATCCATTGTTCCCTTTCTCGGCGATAAACCTCGCCGCCGCATCTTTCGCAAAGGTTATTAACCACTTCTTCATTAGCCAAACCAACGTTGCATTTGGTGCACCAGTTAATATCCATTTTGGCTTTGTACGCTAAATTTTTATGAAAGAGCTGGAGAAAAATCCACTGGGTCCATTTGTAATATTTAGGATCAGTAGTATTAATTTCGCGAGACCAGTCAAAAGAAAGTCCAATCATTTTCATCTGGCGCTTAATATTAATAATGTTTTTTTCAGTTATAAATTTCGGATGTTTACCTGTTTTGATCGCATAATTTTCAGTTGGCAAACCAAAGGCATCCCAGCCAATCGGGTACATAACATTAAAGCCCTGCATTCTTCTTTTGCGCGCTAAAATATCCAAAGCCGTGTAAGGGCGCGGATGGCCCACATGCAAACCCTCGCCAGACGGATAAGGAAATTCAATCAAACAATAAAACTTGGGCTTTTTGGAAAAATCCTCGGCCTTGTTTAGTTCATTATCTTCCCAGTATTTTTGCCACTTTGGCTCTATTTCTGAAGGTTTATATTCTTTCATAATTTTTCCTCCCGGGTAACCCCGAATTTATTCGGGGTGGTAATTGGGAATAAAGCGCCGAATAAATTCGGCGTTACCCTATGTTACGTATTATATTGCTAAGTTTACTTTAATTTTAATTTTTTTTCAAATTTAAATTCATAGCTTCGAACATAACAAAACCCACCATGGGGTCTGGGGGCCGAACTAAGCGCCGTTATCAAACCATCAAACACACCAAATGCACTAGCGCATTGAGGCCCCCAGCAATTTTTGTGGTACTTTTTGTTGTCAAAAAGTACCAAGCAAAATTACGCTAAAATTAAAAATTTTTCAAATTTAAAAAATCGGTTGAGCACGGAGTTCAGACTTTAGTCTTTTATATAAACCCCTAAAGAGGGAACTCCTGTCTCAAAACCGATTTTTTTCAAATTTAAAACCCCGCACTTCATTATGAAATACGGGGTAAGATTACAAGAATACAAAATTTCAAGTTTACGAAACTGCGGAACGGGAACGCAAGTAAACATCGGAATCGTCAGGGTAGTCGTAGTCGACGCTCAGCTCGCCATCGCGCCAGTAGACGCGAGGCACATCCCCATCCGGACCGCGCGAACCCGAACAAAGCGTGACATTCTGGATGTCCAGATGCTTGCAGGTTCTCCAGTGATAGAAAAGTTCCAGGAGCAGACGCTCTTCCAGGGTGATGCCGTTAAGGCCTTCCTTTTCGCAGTCGTTCGCCGACTTGTTCTTGTTTTCTTCGTCAGCCTCAATGCGATCGCGCACCCAGATAGCGTATGTCTTTTCGGTTGTACGCACTGACTTGATGTCATTCAGATCATCACCGGTGTAGCAACAGTCCTCTAAACAGTCTACGCACTTGTCAATGAGACGGTTGTTGTCCATTCCTTCAAGGACTACTATCAGCCAGTTGAAGCCATCGCATTTCTCGGGGAGAACGAGGTTTTCCAAGTCAACGCTGATGCCAAAAACTTCCTGGTAAAAACGCTCCCATTCTTTGCGCGGGTCTGGAATGACAAGCGCTTTGGCCAGAACATCCTGCAGTTCACCCTGGTTTTTGATCCAGTACTGCATTTCCTCCGGAGTCAGGTGTGGCGCCTGCTTGAGCAAAGCCGCTCCAAACTCCATTGCTTGTCTTGTCGTATCCAACTTTTTCGGGACGGTTCCATTTGTCATGGACGGTTCCCTCCTTTGCGTATATAGCTCGCCAGCTTTTTCACCTGACTAAACGCCAGGATTTAATAATGAATTTTAGCAGATTAAAACCATTTTGTCAATCGTTTGACGAAACTTAAAAATCCCGCTTTGGCGAGATTATTATTTTTTTACTAAAACTTAATTACAGATTTTCTGTTTCCTGCATTATACATTTATCTAGCATAATTTTAAAGCCAACGCTTTGGGCCATATTAATTGCATCTTTAAATTCAGAACCTGGTTGAAACCATAAACGGTTTAAATTCAAATCTCGACATTCTTTCACAATTTTCTTGGCGTTTTCCTGACCAACAATCAAAATTACCACATCTGGCCGTTCTTCCAGGGAAATTAAATCAGGAGAACATGGCGAACCTGCCACTTCTTCATATTTAGGATTTACTGGTACAACTTTAAAACCCTTATTTTTTAAATTAACTAAAACCTTATAGCCATATTTATTTTTATTGGCTGTCGCGCCTACAATGGCATAAATATAATCTTTATTAATAAAATTTTGCACTTCTTCTTTTTCCATATATTCTATAATACCAAATTTTTTAAAAAATAAAAAAGGGCAATCCAAATTTGCCCTTTAAATTATTAAATATTCCAAAATTGTAAATTATGAATTGTAAATTGTCCCGAAGGGATGCCTTCGGCAAAAATTTTATTTATTTCTTCCCCCAGTCAAATATCGCCTCTTTCGTACCTTTAATATCTTGAATGTATTTATATGCCGTTAAAGCTGCCTTGGCACCTTCTGCTGCGGAAATCACAATTTGCTTAAATTTAATATTGGTTACATCGCCAGCCGCCAAAACGCCAGGCAAACTTGTTTGGCACTGCTCGTCAATTGTAATTTCATTTTTCTCATTTATATTCACCAAATCATTAATCGCACTGGCATCAACACTATAGCCAATTTCAATAAAGATACCATCTAGTTTTACACTATCTTTAGCTTTAGTATTCACATCTTCAATAATAATTTCTTTAACAAATTTATCACCTTTAATTTCAGTCACGACTTTTTCTAATTTTAATTCAATTTTAGGATTACTTTTTACTCTTTCAACTAATAATTCTTCACCCCGAAATTCATTGCGGCGATGAATTAAAAAAACTTTTTGAGCTATTTGCGACATATAATCGGCTGATTCTAAGGCAGAGTTGCCACCGCCGATAACTGCTACAATTTTATTTTTAAATAACGGGCCATCGCAAGTCGCGCAATAAGCCACTCCTTTACCAGTAAATTCTTTTTCACCCGGCACTTCCAAATTGCTGGGAGTTTTACCAAAAGCTAAAATTAGGGCTAAGGATTGGTATTCGTTGCCAGTCACTGTTTTAACTAAAAAATGTTTGTTTATTTTCTCAACTTTCGAAATTTCCTCATATTTAAATTGAGCTCCAAAATTTTCTGCTTGTTTTTGAAATTTTTGCATCAATTCAAAACCATTAACTTTTTCAAAACCAGGATAATTTTCCACCCAACTAGCACTGCCCGCTTGACCACCAATATTTTTGGTAATAATTAAAGTTTTTAAATCACGACGGCCGGCATAAATTCCCGCAGTTAAACCAGCTGGCCCGCCGCCAATAATAATTAAGTCGTATTGTTCTGCCATATAAAATATTTAATTATAAAATTTTTCCAACTTAGCTTTCAGACCTTCTAAAGTTTGCGCTCCCACCCATTCTTCAATAACCTGACCGTTTATAAAAATTTTAAAAGCTGGTATAGACATAATATCATACTTTTGCGCTAAATCCTGATTTTCATCAATATTGCATTTACCAATTTTTACTGGTTTATTTTCCATTTCTTTAGCTAATTGTTCTAAAATCGGCCCCATCATTTTACAAGGTCCGCACCATTCTGCCCAAAAATCAACCAAAATTGGCTGATTGCTTTTTAAAACTTCTTCCTCAAAATTAGCTGAAGTTAATTTAATTTCAGACATAAATGTAACATATAATCATTTTATATATTTTTTATTATTTTTTCTTCTTTATAAAAATTTAAAATATCGCCTACTTTTATCTCTGGTTTACCAATAAATTTTAAACCACACTCCTGACCCTCAACCACTTCAGCCACTTTTTCTTTACCGACTTGCACCTCAGTTATCTCACCAGTAGCAATTACTTCTTTTTTTCTGCTTACTTCTGCTTTTAAATCTTTAGTTACTTTGCCCTGGAGCACTTTGCAGCCTAAAATCATTTCTTTATTTTCAGTTTTAAAAACTATTATAACCTCTGCTTTGCCAATCTCTTTTTTAATCATTTCCGGTTCTAATAGTGCTGACATTTTTTCTTTTACCTCTTCTAATAATTTATAAATTACATTATAATACTTTATCTCTACATTTTTTTCCCGAGCTAATTCCTGAGCGCCTGAGCTGGCTTTAGCATGAAATCCTAAAATTAAAGCATTGCTGGAAGCTGCTAAATCAACATCGGCTTCAGATATACTGCCTAAACCTTTACCAATTATTTCTGCCTTAATCTCTGGCGATTCGATTTTTTCAATTGATTCAGTGATCACCTCCAAAGATCCTAAAACATCAGCCCTTAAAATTAATTTGAGTTTTTTTATCCCTTCCTCTTCCTCTCTCTCTGCTTTTTTAAATGTTTTACTGAAAATTGATTCGCCTTTTAATATTTCAAAGACATTGGCTTTTTTAGATTTTCTACCAAGTTCGCAAGTTACTTCCATTATATCACCGACTTTAGGAGGGTACTTTAAACCAATTATTTTTACCGGGGTTGAAGGCACGGCTTGTTTTATGTCTTGATTTTTATAATCCTTTAAAGCCCGGGCTTTGCCGAAATAGACACTATCAATACATAAATTGTCACCTAACTCTAATGTGCCGTTTTGGATTAAAACAGTGGCTACCGGTCCCTCTCCTTTATCAATATGGGATTCGATAATCGTGCCTAGAGCTTCTTTATCAGGATTAGCCACGATTTTGTCTTTTTCCATTTCGCTCACAAGTAATATTGTTTCCAAGAGCTCATCTATGCCGACATTCTGCTTGGCTGAAATGGGCACGCAAACTGTTTTACCTCCCCAGTCCTCGGGTATTAAATTTAATGAACTTAAATCTTTTTTTACTTTTTCTAAATCAGCCTCGGGCAAATCAATTTTATTGATAGCCACTATAAAAGGTATTTTGGCCTGCTGAATAATTTTAATCGCTTCAACTGTTTGCGGTTTGACACTATCATTGGCAGCCACGACTAAAATAGCCAAATCAGCTATTTTGGCTCCGCGCGAACGCATGGCTGTGAAGGCCTCGTGGCCGGGAGTATCAATAAAAGTTAATAATTTATTTTTCTTTTTTACCTGATAAGCGCCAATATGCTGAGTAATGCCTCCTGATTCACCCGCCACCACATCTGTTTTTCTAATTGCATCTAATAATTTTGTCTTGCCATGATCAACATGCCCCATAACCACAACAACTGGGGGCCTTGGCTTTAAATCTTTTTTTTCTTCCATTTCCAAAACTTGCTTTACCTTTTCTGATGAAATTGCTTGGATTTCCTCTTCAGCGGGTAAAATTTTTAAGCCGAATTCATCGGCAATAATTAAAGCTGTATCATAATCTATTTTTTCATTTAAAGATGCCAAGACACCATTTTTCATTAAAGTTTTAATCACCTCATTAACCGGCTTATTTATAACTCTGGCAAAATCTCTGACAGTTATAACTGTGGGAATTTTTATTTCTTTTTCTTCAAGCTCGGCTGTCGGTTTGCTTAATTTATCTAATTCTTCAAGCTTGGCCTTTTTTTCCGCTTCAATTTTATCCTTGATTTTTAAACTAGCTGCCAAAATTTTTTGCGCCACTTTATCATCAACTTTAATTGCTCTTTTGCCAATATCAAAACCAAGCTCGGGCAAAACAGCCAAAAGCTCATTAGAAGTTACTTTAAGTTTTCTAGCTAATTCAGAAACATTCATAACTAAGATTAATTTCTTACGATTAAAAATAAGGATTTTACATCCTTTTCTTTATTAAATATACCCTTGAAATTAAAAAAAGTCAATAAAAAGGGGCTGTCTTGCCAAAATAAAATTACTATGCTAAACTAAAATCACTAATAAATAAAAATAGAGATTAGGATTTTTCAGTAATTGCTTTGACGACTAAGACAGGGAAACAAATTTTAAAATGAACTCACATACCCAAAATTTAAATTCTCCGAATCAATCAGTTCAATCTTTAAAAATTGAACTCTCTTAATGTCCTTTTAAAAGATCCGCCTCTCTATTTCCAATAGGAAAAATTTATGGATACTTTAAATTTTATTATTTCAGCCATTGCCATACTGGCTGGTTTTGCTATTGGCTATTTTGTCAGAAAATACATGGCCAAAAGAGAAGTTGAAGGCGCCGAAGCCAAAGCCGAACATTTAATTAATGAGGCCAAAAACAGACAAAAAGAATACTTGCTCCAGGCCAAAGACAAGGCCATAAAAATTATCGATGATGCCAAAAGAGAAGAACATCAAAGAAGGGGCGAATTATTACACCTACAGCAAAGATTAGAAAAAAGAGAAAGTATTTTTGACCAAAAATTGCTGGATTTGGAAAATAAGCAGCAAAAACTTTTAGACCGCGCCAAAGAAATTGAGGAAGTCAAAGAAAAAATAAATAAAATCAGGGAAGAACAGTTGCAAAAACTGGAAAAAATCGCCAAAATGACCAAGGACCAGGCCAAAGAAGTTCTCTTAGAAAATACGGAGAGAATTGTTAAAGATGATATACTGGCTCGTTTGCGCAAAATCCAGGCCGAAGGACAGGAAGAAATTGATAAAAAAGCCAAGGAAATTCTTTCATTAGCCATTCAAAGATGCTCTACTTCTCATGCTCAGGAAATTGCCACCACCACAGTTGATTTGCCCAGTGATGAAATGAAAGGCAGAATAATCGGTCGTGAAGGCAGAAATATCAGGGCGATTGAACAATTAACCGGCGTGGAAATAGTGGTTGATGACACACCCATGGCCATTACTATTTCCGGCTTTTCGCCAATTAGACGACATGTTGCCAAACGCGCACTTGATTCTTTGATTTCCGACGGCCGTATTCATCCGGGCAGAATTGAAGAAGCGATTGAGAATGCTAAAAAAGAAATTGCTATGGAAATTAAAAAAGCTGGCGAAGACGCTTTGTATGAAATGGGCATTACTGGTATTGAGCCAAAGCTGGTGCAAATTTTAGGCCGACTAAAATTCAGAACCAGCTATGGGCATAATGTGCTTTTACATTCCTTAGAAGTCGCTCATTTATCAGGGCTTTTAGCCGAAGAATTAAAGGCTGATGTTACTGTTTGTAAAAAAGGCGGCCTTTTTCACGATATTGGCAAAGCAGTTGATCATGAAGTTAAAGGCGGACATCCGGAAATTGGCTATGATATCATGAAAAAATTTAATATGCCTGAAGATATTGCCTATATGTGCATTGCCCATCATGAAGATAATCCCAAAACTTTGGAAGGTATCATTGTTAAAGTGGCTGATGCAATTTCTGGAGCCAGACCTGGCGCGCGCAAAGATACTTATGAAAGGTACTTGCAAAGATTAGAAGAATTGGAAAATGTAGCTAATTCTTTCCAGGGAGTACAAAAATCTTATGCTATCCAAGCTGGCCGTGAAGTCCGTGTTTTCGTGGTCCCAGAACAAATTGATGATTTAGAAGCCGCTAAATTAGCTCAAAACATTGCTCATAAAATTGAAGAAGAACTCAAATATCCAGGAGAAATAAAAGTTAATGTTATTCGTGAAATGAGGATAACTGAATACGCCAGATAATTTAAATCCCTTCTTACCCCTCTTACACTTTTTACTCTTCTTTCTCTTCTTAAAATTATGACTCCACTTAAAATATTATTCCTGGGCGATATTTTTGCCAAAATAGGCCGGCAAGGCGTAAAAAAAATCTTGCCCGATCTTAAAGAGCAATATCAGCCGGATTTGGTTATTGCCAATGCGGAAAATTTATCCCATGGCCGAGGCGTTTCTGAAAGAACAATCAAAGAAATGCAGGAAGCAGGCATTGATTTATTTACCTCAGGCAACCATGTCTGGGATAAAAATGAAGCTTTCAGTGTTCTCAATAAAAAAAATTCGCCTTTAATCCGACCAGCTAATTATCCTGAAGGCACAGCTGGCCAGGGCGAAAAAATTGTTAAAATTGGCCTAAATAATCTGCTTGTGGTAAACTTAATAGGCAGGGTCTTTTTTAGGGAAAATTTTGACTGCCCTTTCCGCGCCATTGATAAAATTCTAGAAGAATACAAAAATGAAAACCTGGCTGGCATAATTGTTGATTTTCATGCTGAAGCAACTAGTGAAAAAAATGCCCTGGGCTTTTATCTTGATGGTAGAATCTCTGCCTTGATCGGCAGTCATACTCATGTGCAGACCGCTGATGAAAAAATTCTAGACAAAGGCACGGCCTACATCAGTGATCTTGGTTTTATTGGCGCTAAAAATTCAGTTATTGGCCTGGATAAAAAAATCATTATTAAAAATTTCTTAACCCAGATAAATGAAGCTGGTGAAATTCCGGAAGAAGGCCTTTGCCAAATCAATGGTATTTATCTGGAAATAAACCCTAAAACCAAAAAAGCCATTAAAATTGAAAGGATAAATACTGAAGTTGAGGTTTAAAAACTCTCTCCCCAATAACCTAATCATCTAATATACTAATCACCAAAAATATGAACAAAGCTGCTCTTATCGAGGCCTTGGCCTCAAAATCTAACTTAACTAAAAAACAAGCCGAGGAAATCTTGGAAAACATGCTGGCACTGATTACTGAAAGTTTGAAGAAAAAAGAAGAGGTAGTGTTAACTGGCTTTGGCACTTTTTCTGCCAAAATCAGACATGCGCGCAAGGGCGTTAATCCGCAAAAGCCCAATGAAAAAATTGACATCCCGGAAGTAGTTATTCCCAAGTTCAAATCAGGCAAAGCTTTAAAAGATGCACTCAAAGGTAAATAAAGAAATTGTATAACAAAAAAATCCGCTTTACCAAGCGGATTTTTTAATAAATGAAAACCCCGACTTTTTAGGGTCGGGGGTTAGGGGTTAATCTTATCTAATTAATTTTGGGTTTTGTACGTGCTCGGCACTGCTTAGCAGAGCCAGAGCCCGGTGGTTTTTGTTACCTATCGGCATTATTACCGATTAGGTTTGGCGTTCTCGTCGCCGGGGCCGGGGGTGTCAATAAATAATCGTCCCGCAGGACCAAGAGAATCGTCTTTTTTCCACGCTTGGTTTTCTCCTTTTTTGGCGATGTTTTGGTGTGCGCCCGCGCCCGACCGATGATAGTCTGAGGTCAGGCAGGCGGCGCGATTTCCGTATTGCGCCGGCGGCTAATTGCATGCCCTTTTCAATTCGCCTTTAAATAGCGTTTGGGGTGCGTTGCCGCCGGCACGGGTTTCGGTGAATTCAATGTTGGCACCAGACACCATTGTCCCACGGCCTTAACGTGGCGGTAATTCCGGTGCATGGGGTTGAAGAATAACATCAAATACCTTTCTCTTTTGCAGAGCGCCTTCGTCCGAACCGATGTTTATCTTGGGCCCGGACAAGTAGCGCATTTCCGCAGTTGCGCCGGCGGCTAGTGGCTGATCCCATTTGCGGCTCCGCCGCATGTTTTTATTTTGGGGGCCGATGTGCCGCCGGCGCGCAAACTTGTCGTCAATATAATGTTCGCCTGCGAGGTTGTTGTTTGAATGATTAGCAGGCATAATAGTGGCAGTACTGACTTGCGGCTCTGCCGCATGTTTTGGCCGCGCGTAAAAGCATAGCTTTTAGCGGCACTAATGTACTGCCAGCGAACAACAACCTCCTTTCGTTTCCCTATATTACTTAGAGTAAGGGGTCTACGAAAGCGAACCCCTAAGTCGAGAGTTTTCGCAACTTTTTCCTCCTTGGGCACTACCATAGTATGCCTTGGCACGGGTTTCGAGGTGCCGCCTGGGCGTCGATTAGGCGGACTTTAATAATTACTGCGCAATTTTCGATGCACAGCGCCAATACCTCTCTGCAGATTCAGAGCCCGAGGATCACAGGTCCCGGGAACCTCTATTTCTGCATCTAGCCAAACCAACTGGGCCACAGGAAATGCAAATTTCTCTCCTTTCTTTTGAAATTTTCAAGCCTGGGTTTATATATCTGACAAATACTTCCCAAAATAAATTCACAATTTTATTCTGAACTTGTTTTGATGGGCTAAACCAGTTGGTTTAGCCCGATTGAGAATCTTATCCTCACGAGGGCTCTGCTTCCCTTGGGCTCCCCTTTTTGACTCTCGCTCAAAACGGGGACAAAAAACTAGGATTTCCATTTATTCGATGTTTTTTTGCTCCATACAGGATCCTCATTTCCTGCGGTAGCCCAGCAGACGGTTCACGTTTTTTATAAAATGTCTGCCTTCTTACCTACCTCCCTTCTTTATGAAGATGTGGGGACTTTTTACCCCCGCCTAAAACTGCAAATCATTTCGTAATTTTAGGTGGCAGGGGGAGCGTGGCTTGGCTCCCCAGAAGATATGCGCCAAAAACGGTGAATATTTATCTCATAAATTTAAGCATCTTTATCCTCCTTTTTTAAAAAAATAGTTCGCTAATTTTTCTTCCCAAAATAAATTCACAAATTTATTCTGAACTTGTTTTGGTGGGCTAAACCAGTTGATCTAGCCCTTTTATATTATATTAGAACTATCTATGAGGGTCTTTCCCTCTGGGAGATCTGCTTCTCCTGGGCTCCCCATTTTGACTTTCGCTCAAAACTGGGACAAAAAACTAGGAGTCGGATTTTTCGCGTGTTTGCGAAACGCTAGTGGCGTTAATGAAATGTTTTGTGTCTCACCGGTTTCTCCTTTCGTTTTAAAAAGGGCGGAAATTTTTTATCGGTCCGTCCTTTTTATACCGGATGCCATTAATAAACGCAGTTTTTAACTGCTTTCCCTCAGTTAAGAGGAAAAAATTTAGTCGCTTAAAACCACAAATTCTGCTTTCTGGTTTTAAGTTACCGGGCAGAAACCTTGTGAGTTCCTGCCCTTTTTAGTGCGCCTTGTGGGCGCTATTTCTTTTTGTTGTTGGGTTTTTTCCCGCGACGCTGTTTGGCTTCTTTTTCTGCAGCCATCGCATCGGCTTGCTGGTCCGCGATCGAGGTATCAACATCATCGACGAACGGCACCGGATCATCTGTGCCAGTGGCGGCCAGGAAGACTGGCTGCTCAACCGGCTGTTCTTCGATAACTTCGGGAGTTTCCCGCTCCGGCATTTCAGCTTCTCCACCAAAAGCCCTGATGTATGTCACGGCTATGGCGGGAATGAACGGCGAAAACTTTTTCCGAGCTTCGTCGTCATCGATGCCTTCCACCTTCTTGCTGATCTCGGCCAGGACTTCTTCGTAGCCGGGCAGCGGGTTTACCATCTTGCCCCTGAGTGTGTAGCGGGCACGGAGAGTCATCGGCATGGTAAGGAAAAAAGCTTGTTCAACCACCTTGATTGAGTGGCTGTTTTTGCTTTCCTTATCAAAGGTCACGAACAGCACTTCCCATTCCGTTACCGCGTCCTCCCGAGTCCTGAAGCAGTTGGTAGTCACCAGCACGAAGTGCCGAAGACCACTGACATACTGGACACCGCTTCTTTCGTATGTGCGGCCTCCCAGCATGTTCCCGCCAGGCGTCAAAAGAAGTGACGCCTTGCATCGATCAGGTTTAGTGTAGCTTCGAGGAGCCGTGAAGCTGAAATTAATGACCTTGAACATGGTCCCTTCCAGCTCGTCGACTGCCGCGACAACTTTCCCATTTTCCGGCGATGTTAGGACACAAGTGTGCCATTTGCTTTCAAGGCCTAGAAGTTTTAATTCCTCGGCCTCGGGTAAAAGCGCGACCACTCTGTATGGCCGCCAAAATTCGTTACTCATCTGATTCCTCCTTGGTTTTTGGGTTTTTCAATGTATTCTAAAGAGCCAAAGGCTCTTATCTTACCTCATCTCAAGACAAAATAATCCACACGGGACTATCCCGTCTTGGGATGAGGAGGGGACGTTTGTCCCCTATAAGGTTCTTGGTTATTCGAGGGGAATATCGACTCCGAAAAAGTCTGCCGGTGCCGGCTCCTTTTTCAGAACTTCTTTTCCGTCAATAATCTCAATGGAAACTATAAATATTTTAGGCAATGTTAATCCCTCCTTTCTTTTTATTGTGTTTTCAAGCTCCCAATAAAGGGCTTTAGAGAAGTCCCGCTATATTTAAAAAGTACATTTTAATTTAAATGGGATCTCTGTCAGCCCTTTATTCGAGGCTCAAAAAATGCTACAAATTTACAAATCTAATACAAATGTTACAAATGTTTCTTCTATGGGTTGTTATTTTTCAACTTAACTTATTAATATATTTGTAGAATATTCGTAGATTCGTATGCTAATTACCGTATTTTTTTTATTAGCAAGCAAATTGTCTAAAACCTTTTTTATTGTAAAATAACGTTTCAATTATTTAGCAAAAGCATGGAGGTATTGGTACCGGCAGAACCGGACCGGCCTGAATTTGGTCAAAGACCTTCAGACAAACATCTGGTGTAGGGAATCTCCAGCGTAAGCCGGAAATCTACTACTTAACCAAATGACTACTACCCCCATATTTTTACTAACTAATTGTAAAGTCCTATTTTTAAACTGATTTAATAGTATAGCATA
>Ga0315289_10002185_pt1 | contig 30234 bp, 24 predicted proteins | sample YL17G11_40_MG_FD_203452 | JGI IMG/M metagenome (GOLD analysis project Ga0315289, IMG submission 203452) | Sediment microbial communities from Yellowstone Lake, YNP, Wyoming, USA - YL17G11_40 | ecosystem: Environmental > Aquatic > Freshwater > Lake > Sediment | place: USA: Wyoming | collected... | reverse complement strand
ACTGCTGACGCGAACCCGGGCCGCAAGTCCTGCGCCCACCGCCGCGACGATCAGAAAAGCTAAAGCGAGCCGCCTAGCGCGCATCTGCCCGCACTCTCCTCCACACGTAGTTCTTACCCGCCGCCGCGCGATCGAACACGTGCTGACGGCCGTCTCGGCTGCGGACGTGTGAACTCACGTTGGATTCCTCGTGTAGAAGCAAATCTGCGAAAGCCATCGCCAGCTTCCGCATTCTCTAGAATTATACCACAGCACACCCGTATGTCAACAGCGCACGCTCGTGCCAATGCCAATGAGGGACCGTCTCTCAGGCACGAGGAACGAGCGCTGAGTCCGCGCCTCTGAGCCCTCCGTCCCCTATTCCCTATTCCCTATTCCCTGCCTTTCCGGCCCCCATACCGACCACATGGCAAGCGGCAGGAGCACGGGGAGCGCTGGGAGCCAGTACCTGACCTCGCGAATGTAGCCGCTCGATGCGTGGCCTGCGAAGAGAAGGAGCAACATCAAGAGGCATCTGCGCAGGAAGACAGGCTTCGACCTAAGCCCGACGAATGCCCAGAATGCCCACGCGCCTACCAGCAGGAGAATCAACTCCCACGTGCGCCAGTCGAGAAAGTTGGAGGCGAAATAGTGCGCCGGCGAGGTGGGAGCCCAGTTCACGTGCTGGCCGTAATAGGCACGGATGCCAAAATACGCAGCCGCCGCAGCCACAAGCGTGTATCCCGCCGTCGGAAGCCACTCCCGCGCCGGCTTGCCCACGCTCACAAATACATATGCGAAAAACAGCATTCCCGCCGTCTCCCTGTTGATCATGCCTATGAACACGAGCAGCGGAAGCCACGCGCCTTTGCCATCCCGGATCAGCCAGTAGCCCACAACGAAGACGAGCAGGTTGAACGGGTCGGTCACGCAGATTGAGCACCGAATGACCGTGAGCGGCAGAACGGCAGCCATGAAGATCACCGCGGCGGCGCAGGCGGGGCTTGCGAACCACCTCCTCAAGTACAGATGGAGCAGGAATAGCGACAGCAGCAGGAATAGGAACCTGACGAGCAGGTGGGAGTATTCAAACGTGGTGCTGAGCTCGTAGGCAGTCTTCGCGCCGGCCCAAGGGACATTGAGCCATATTCGATAGACCAACTCCGCGAGCCAGTAGCTGAGCGGACGATATTGGTCCGGATAGGGCCCTGCGCCGTGGATGATCAGGTTGTGCCAGGCGTGCCAGCGGCGGAAGTCCGGTGATCCTCGGAGGTACATGTGGAGGTCAATGACGTGGACCATGACGAGGCCCCCGTAGAGCAGAGCGAAGAAGGGCCATCTCGGCTCGAGCTTACGGAGCGAAGCAGCCAGAGCTTTCATCTTTCGACCTCTGACGCAGAACCGCCGTCACCTCGAACTCGCAGAGGGCTCTTGCCGATGCGGACGATCTGGACTGGCTCTGGCAACAAGCTACTCGTCATCGAAGCTGAGCAGCTCTCTGGTCCTCTTCATGAGATCCGCTTCCTCGCCCTTCTTCTCCTGGAGCGATCGGACTTCGCCGAGGTCAATGTACACCTTGCCAATCCCTTCGCTGTCGGTCTTGGAGAAGTCGAGCACCAGCCATCCTACGTCCGACGTCTTGCCCTGATGGCTCGTGACTACCTGCATTTTCTCTTTCGGGAAGAGCATGAGAGACCTCCCTGCACTCGTGCACAGACCGCCACTATATTAAGGCAGAAAGCCTCCCAAAAGCAACGACTGCCGCCGATTGAGGCCGCCATCTCAGGCGGAACATCCGGACGACAAGAGCCATCGAACATCTGAAAGGGCGGACGGTGGCCGTACGCAAGGAACAGCCCCGACTCTAATCAATAGGTGAGCACAGATCGGCGGATGAAACTGTAATGATGGTTGTGCGTGGGTGCGGCAGGTCTGCGGCTCCCGACAACCCGAATCCGACTGCTCAGCCCAGGACTTCCCAAATACGGAGGTGGCCAGAGTGCAAGAACGTGCACTTACAGCAGCGATATGTGTCCTGACACTGCTTTCGGCAGTAGCTATCACGATGGATTTGGCAGCAACGCCGAGGGGGGACTCGGAGGCGGCGTGGCTGACCTCCTACACAGGGTCAGCGGCACCCACCCCGGCGCCAAACGTCGCATCGCCGAACTCAGCCGCCGCGGCGCAAAACCTCGTGGTCCGAGCAATTGCCGAGGTTGGACCGGCCGTCGTCAACATTGACACCCTCGTCGTAGAGCCTCGCGTCACCGTACCGGATATCTTTCGCGACTTTTTCGGCGGTGACCCCTTCTTCGACCAACCCATGCCCCGCGAAGGGCAAGGCTCTGGCGTGATCATTGACGGCAAACGCGGCTACATCCTGACCAACGAGCACGTGATTCACGACGTCCGCCGGCAAAACGGCCAGATCAAAGTCAGCCTGCCGAACAAACAGACTTACGACGGCAAGCTGATCGGCGCGGACGAGTTGAGCGACCTGGCTCTCGTCAAGATCGAAGGAACCAACCTTCCGGAGGCCAAGCTGTCCGATAACGATGATCTGGTGATCGGCTCGACGGCCATTGCGATCGGCAACCCGTTCGGGTTCCGCAATTCGGTCACGGTGGGCGTTGTCAGCGCAACGGGTCGAACTCTCCCCACGCCGCGAAACACCAGGCTTGAGAATCTGATTCAGACGGACGCGGCAATCAACCCCGGCAATTCTGGAGGGCCGCTGTGTGACATTAAGGGCAAAGTGATGGGTTTGAATACGGCAATCATTCCGTACGGGCAGGGAATCGGCTTCGCCATCTCGGCCAGCACGATCAAGGGCGTGGTGGACGAGCTGGCCAAATACGGGCACGTGAGACGGCCGTGGACAGGCATGTATTACTACGACCTGTCAGCGCGGGCGGCAAGACAGCTCGGGCTGGAGAAGCCAGAGGGCGCGCTCGTTGCCGAAGTCGCTGCGGGCAGCCCGGCAGCTAAGGCCGGGATCGAGCCGTGGGATGTCATCCTTGCCGTGGACGGTACGCCGATATCGTCGGTCGAGGATATGCAGAGCTTGATGCTGAGGGCGAAGATCAACCAGACAGTCAAGCTCACCGTATGGCGCGAAAAGAAGAAGATGAGCCTGTCGCTGAAGCTGGAGGAACCAGAGAACAGGTAACAATGTAGTGGCGGGGCGCCGTGCCGGCCATCGGCCCCGCAGGGGCCGGACTCTGATGCAGGCACTTCAATGGAGGATGTAGGATGAACTGGAGATCATGTGTGTTGGTCCTGGCCGTCGTGGCGGCTACCGGGCCGGTATGGGCCGCACAGCCCAAGTCTGCGGCAAAGACACCGGCGGCGCTTCCCGTGTTGATGCAGGCCGTCGAGACGTTTGACGAGGGGCCGCCCTCGAAGAAGGTCTCGCTCTTCGCCGCGCCGGAGGAGATCGAGCCGGCGTCGTTCGTGCTGAAGTCCTCCAAGGCCATGTCCGGCCTGACGGTCTACGTCGCGAGCGATCTGGTCTCGGGCAAGAACAAGCTGCCGGCTTCTCAGATCGCGATCTCGGCAGTCGAGGGCGCCGCGCTCCGGCCGCCGGCTCCGTTCGACCTGCCTCCGGGCGAGGGCAGGCGGTTCTGGCTAACGGTTGACGTCCCGAAGCGGACGCCGGCCGGCACGTACCAGGGCGCCGTGGTCACGGCCCAGGGGAAGAAGACCGTCGGCAAGCTGCCCATCGAGCTCAAGGTCCTTGGTATGCGCTTGCTCAAGTCATCGAAGCAGTACGGCATTCTCCTCCCATACCCGATCGTTGTGGACAGCTCCTATCTGGAGATGCTGCGCACTATGAAGGCCAACGGATTTGGGCTGGCTTCTGTAGAGACCCCACCCGAAATGCTGATGGCACCTCTGGCGGCTATGAAAGAGGTGGGCCTCGGCACACCGGTTCCGTTTACTTTCCCCTACCTCTCGTCCACGGACCTCTCCGACGCGGACCGACAGGCGCGCGCCGCCGGTGTCAAGCAGGCACTCTACAGCGTGGGTTATGAGCCGCGAACCCCTCAACAGATTGCCGCTGGACTGAAGGCGAACGAAGAGATTCACAAGGCCCGACTGAAGTCGTTCGCCGTGATTGACGATCCGGCTGCCTTTGACGAGCTCGCCGGATCGGTGGATGTGGTGGATTGCAGCGTCAACCTACCGTATATCCAGGGACTCCTTGCCGGCGCGAAGCGCGCACCCGGCAGGCATGAGTGGTGGTACTGGGATATCACTGCCGATGCAAAAGCCAACCGCCTGTACGGCGGACTGCTCCTTTGGAAAAGCGGATTGGACGGCGCATTCCCTCCGATCTGCTCGCCAGAGCAAGCTGCGGAGGTCTCCCGGCTCCACGGTGGCCCGCCGGGGCCGGGAACGGACTCTGTCGTGGGCACGGTGCGGTGGGAGGCGCTGCGCGAGGGGATAGACGACACCCGTTACATCACCACCATGATGAGCGCTCTCCGCGAGGTCAAAGACGCGCTGAAGGTGCGGGGCACGAAGAATGCCGCCCTGGCCCAGAAGACCGTCGAGGGTGCTGAGGCCTACCTCTCTGCCTCGCTTGCCAAGCCGCTCAAGGACCTGAGCAACCGCGAGTGCCAGGAGATCCGCCTCAAGCTCGCGCAGTACACCATCAAGCTGCGGGCGATGCTGAAGTAGCGCAGGCGGGGGGCCGTCGCCGGCCCGCCTGCAGGATGGCGGCTTTAGAGACTGCTTATGCGCGACTGAGACACTCCTGGTAGGACTCCCCAAGGCGCAGAACGACGGTTCAGTGGGGGCCCCCGACGCCGCCCGTCTGACCCCGTACTATTACCGGTTTTCAGCAGCGGCGAGGACGTTCCTGTGTTTGGTTCACACTTCTACCGGTTGACGTGAGCCGGATTCTGGGATATAGTGTGGAGGCGACGAAGCGCTGCCCAGGTAGTATCCTGGTCAACCGGGTAGCGCTGAGCCAATGGTGAAACCGGCCACGACTGTGGGACGGAGCTGCTGGGGGTCTGAATGGACCTCCGGTGTCTGTAACCGCGGTTGTGCCGGTTTCGTGCTTTGTGGGGGGTGTCGGATGCCAGGAATCCTGATCAATGCTACCTTGTTCCTGTGGAGGTCAAGTCTTCCTGCTTCGAGAAGCGCAGACCCCGCTCGGGCCGTGCGCGGCGCCCCGGCAGCCTTGGCTCCTCAACTGAGGCGGATTGTCGCGCTGGCCTCCATCATCATAGCTGTGGCGTGTCCAGCCTGGTCAACCGTGTTCCACGTCAAGACGGACGGCAGTGACAGCAGCGATGGTCTCACCTGGGAGACTGCAAGGAAGACAGTCCAGGCGGGGATAAACGCCGACGCACCTAGTCCCGCGTCTCCAGGTAGATCTCAGGCGATTTCGCCGGGGCTCGCTCGAACTCGATGCGCACTTCGTTGTTGCCCGCTTGGGTGGCGAGGTCGAACTTGCCTACGTCCTTGCTCACCTTAACAGGCTGAACGGTCTTGCCGTTTACGTGCACCGAGGCCACATCCGCGGTCCTGAGCCACCAGACTGCCTGGCCGGCGCGCTGGGCGGTCAGCGTGGTAGTTGCAGACGGGCTTTTCTCCGCGGCGAGCTCCTTGACCAGGTCGGCGGGAAGGCTGGTGGGCGCCATCCGCAGGCTTAGCTCCACCAGCCACCGCTCCAGCCACTGTATCTGTTCGGGTTTCCAGTCAGGGGCCTGGAACCGGCCAGGCGCCCTGGTCGTCTGTCCGCAACTCCATTTCCAGCTCTGCTCGTCACGGTAGAACGGCTTCATCTCCCGCGCCGCCTGTACATCCTTTTCTGCTTCCGGAAGGTACCGCTTCCAGTCGAATTGGCCCATCGTCAGGATCTCGTGAGAGATGTAGTGAGCTGACGTGATGTCCGAGACCAGCTTCCAGTGCCCTGCGGCGCTTTCCAGGTGCTTTACTGCGGCGCTTCGGTGCGATTCGTCGCCAGTAACCAGGAAGGTGGCCAGCTCGGTTGCACCTCGGACTTTGTCCGCGTAGTAGCGGCCAAGGGCGGCAATGGTCTGCAGGTCCATCTGCGTACACTCCCACTCTCCTCGGCCGGTGGTGACTCGACTCTCAGCCGCCCTCACATGCTTTTCGGCTGCGTCAGCGTATGCGTCAAGACGACGAGCGACCTCGGGTGGACTCAGTGTCCCGTCGGCGGACTTCCTTCCCGAGGCACGATCAGCAGCGAAAGAGGCAATGTCCTGGAACGATGAGTCAATGGTGCGGTTGAATATCCATTCCCGGACGTTGTGGAACATGCCCGGCTCGCGGTAGTTCGGCCACGGCTGTTCATAGCCTGTGTTCCAGCCGCCTATGTTCCCCTCCGGGAACCAGTCGCCATCCATGTAGTTCCAGTGGAAAGACGTGACAAGCGGAAGGATCTTGCTCGCCGACTGCAGCGCGAGGAAAGCTTCCTTGCCGGCCCTGGCGCCAAAGTGCGAACCGAACCTGGCAATCCACAGAGAGTCCGCCTCCTTTGGGTCGTAGCCCATCCGGCCCCAGACGGCCAAGCGCATCCACTGCCTCTCCGACTCGTATTCCCACGTTCGATGGGCAGCGGCCTCGGCAGTGTGGAAGCGATCCACACCGGGCGAGTCCAGTTCGGAGCCCATCACGAACCCGGCTGAATCGGGCCCGCCGCAGCCGATCACGACGTCTCTCGCAAACTCCGGGTCGCACCAGCGGAGCGGGATCAGATCGCTCCGCAGATGCCATAGAAGACGGTATGGCCTCACCTTCTGCGTCAGCCAATCGGTTGCGGCCATGTGAGGCTTCGTGGACGAATACATGTGCTCTCCATTGTACTTAATATCGAGCAGCACCGGGGCAGGATAGTGAGCTTCGGACAACATCTTTGACGTGGCTGCCGTGTCAGCGCACCAGTAGCGATGGATAAAGGGAACTGTTCGGCCGGACTCGGCAATGCCGCGCAGGTAGGTGTCGCGGATCCATTCCTCCTTGTCCTTGCCGCTCCCCGGCATGACCTCTCCAGCGCACGTCCCGATGCCCGTCAGCTCCGGATACTCGGTCAGCAGCGCGCGAACGCACTCCCGCTGGTAGTCCCGCCCAAGCGGAGAGTCCTGCCCGTCCGCTAGATTGTGAGCCTTTTTGAAGGACTCGGGCATATGGATGTTCCAGCTCACGATGTACGTGTCTATGCCACGGTCGCGCGCCATCCCGAGAAGCTTATGGAAGAAGGCGATGTTGCGGTCGAGCTCATCCTTCAGGATGCCGTTTGCCTCTGGGAATTTGCTGATACGGACGATTCTGTCGTAAGGATGTGCGTTCCAGAGGGTAAGCACGTTGTACCGGGAGTAGGCCATGCTGCGAAGGAACTTGTCCCAGTAGCCCAGGTCGTAGAACCACGAGCTGTGCGCCATGTCCTCCCCGGAGACGTAGAACGCTGAGCCGACGAGCGGGATGTTGAACTTAAACGCTCGAATTCCCAGGTACGGCGTCCCGGTTCTCGGTTTCACCCCGTCCACACTGCCGGACAGTCGGATCTGCTCCGCCACGTCGAGCGCGCCGTACATTACGCCTCTCGCATCGCTCCCAGACACGACAACTGCCCGGTTTTTCCCCGCCCCGGAGACCGCCACCCGGAATGACTCGGGCTTTCCTTTCCCGTCCGGCTTCATGACGATTATCGTCTTGACTGCCGGGGTGCGATCCTGGCTTGATTGTCCGGACTCGGCAAGTGCGGTCCGGATCTCACTCCCGGCAAATGCCAGTTGGGGATACCCGTCTGGAATGACCACTCGGGGTGACGTCGTCTTCGGTTGTCCCGTGAGGACTGCCGCGCCGGAAATGACCAGACATACGATCAGTGCAGCTCTCAATGCATCCATACTCTTATCCTTGTACGTTCTACACTCTTATCCTTGTACGTTCTACGATAGCTTGTATGTTCTACGATAGCTCTCGCGCTCTGCCGCTATTTCGCCAGCTCAGCCAGGGGATCGAGCTGCGCTCCGGTGGACAGCTGAGCGGACTGCCCGAGCAACTGATAAACGCTCTTCGCCCACGAGTACGCCTGCTGCACCGCCGCGTCGGCCGCCGCTGCGCCGCTCATGCTCACCGGAGAGCTGACGATCACCCGGCGGGGCGCGGCTGCTGCGGCGACCTGGCTCACATCCGCATAACGCAATATGCCTGGCACGTAGTAGTCGAAATCCACGGGCCCGGGCGTGTTGACGATATCCTGGAATGTGATGAGACCATGCGTAGCCACCGCGGTCTGGACCCGGGGATCGACCGCAGCTGCATAGAGCGCCATCATCCCTTCACGCGTTCCCTCTCCCCAGAGGACCAGTCGGTAAGTGCTGTATTCCGGCTGCGCCACCAGAAAGTCGATGCTCCTCTGCAAGTCATATATCCGGGTCGAGAAAAGGTGCTTGCCCAGGGCCATCGCGTAGAGCAGGACGCTCGGCACGTCGGTTGGCGTCGTCGTGCCGGTCGCGCGTACCTGTGGCAAAGCCGCCGTGTAACCGATATCGGCCAATCTTTGGACCATCTGACTTCTCGGCAGGCTGCCGTTGGGGTAGCTCTCCGCCATAGAGAAGTAGACGATCATCACGTTCTTCCTCGTCTGGTCCGTCGGATGGTGGATTTCCAGGGGCACCGGCAGGTCCCTCTCGGTTTTCAACATAACGTGCCTGGTCGAGCCTGGGCTGGTGACTTTGTCGTCGGACTGGACCACCGGTCGGGTCGCAGGCGCCATATCGCCCATAAGCTCTTCCAACTTGGCCCTCATTCTGGCCTGAAACGCTGCCACCCCATTGGCATCCGTGGGAAGCGGATGCTGAACCTGGTCTCTGGCCAGGAAGTCCCGCTCCAGGTCTCCAATGCTTCTGCCTCTGGACTCGCCTGCCGGGAAGACTGTCAGCAGACCCGACGGCTGGGGGATCAGCTCGCTGTCCGCCTCCGCCGTCTTGGCCACGTCCGGATCATCAATCCCCTTCAGCCATTTGTTGAAATACTCGATCATCTGGACCCGCTCAGGTCTGGAGTAGACGTGGCCGGCGGCAGGATCGAGGTAGTAGGCCACATCCGGCTCTATACCGTAGAGCCTGTAGACCCGCCTGCACTTGTCGTAAGTCGGAAGCATCCTGTCGGACAAGCCATCTGAGTACCCGCCGAGCATCAGGAGCTTGCGGGGGACCAGGCAGGAGTAGATCTCCCCGTAATCCGCGTACCTGGCCATGTTGGGGACATAGGCGCAGCAGCCTGCGTTACCACGCTTGATCAGGGACTCGACTGTGGACGAGAATCCGTTCGGCGCGGCCGCTTTCACCCTGGGATCGAGCAGCGCTGTGTACAATGTGTTGAACCCGCCACCCGACACGCCGGTGATCCCGATCCTGGCCGCGTCTACCTCCGGCCGGCTGCACAGGTAGTCGATCGCGCGGATGGAGTCCCAGAACATTAGCCCCGAGACTTCCATGCCCGACACGATGATCTTCCTCCTCAGGTCGTCGTGCCCGCCCAGCCAGGCTCTCTCGCCTTGCCCTATCGGGTCATAAGCAAGTACCACATATCCGTTCTTCGCGAGGCCGATGCAGCGCCCCTGCTCCGTGTCGATGTAGAAGTCCTGCTCGAAGTAATGGCCGCTGGGACACACAATGCCGGGAACGGGGAACTGGACGTTCTTCGGTACGTACACCAGAGCGTTCACCAGAAAACCCGGCTGACTTTCGAAGATCACCTTCTCGATCTTGTAAGCGTCTTTGTCGATGGTTCCCACAATTAGCGGGTTCAACGGATTGCGGTCCGGCCACGGGTCCAGTCCGAGGTTTCGCCGCAGCCCCAGGACCACCTGATTTCTGTGGGACTCGAAGTCAGCCTTATTACTGAAACTGCTCGGGTACCGCGTGAGCAGCGAGCTGCCCACCTCATCGAGGTAGTGCCAGACTGGCTGTCCCGCAAGATCACCGGGAAGGGTGTAGTGCCAGTGGAAAACGTAGTCGCCGGACGGAGTTCCGCTGACCGCCAGGTTTGAGAACGCTGTCTGCCCCTTGTAAACTGCCAGCCCGACACGGCCTCCCGGAATCGCCATACTGTCCGTCGATAGTACCGGGCCCTGTGAACACAGCGTCACCGTCAGATGGCTCCCTGACGCCACTGCGTGAAAGCTTATGGCCGAACCTCGAACAATGCAGGCCGACTTTGCCGATGCTATCTTGCACTGTTTTCCGTAGTGGTTCTCCATCAGGCTCGCCGTCGATCTCGTGGGATCGAGCAGCACTTCATACGATTCCGACTGGCCTGCATAGCGTAGCAGGACGGACGTCAGTTGACCTGCCGGGGCGCCGCTCGGAATCGTCACCTGGCCGGAGAAGTCGAAGTCAGCGTACCAGCTTTTGGACGCGACCACTCCCGGGTCATTCCCGGCGCTACTGCCGCTGCCTGAGGCCCCATTTATCTGCCAGGTCCCTGCGATTGCCTCCCAGGTCTCGCCCAACACCGCCGATCCTGTACCGAACACCGCAGCCATCAGCCAAACCAGAAGAAATAGCCCAGAAGAGCGTCCTAAGACGTCGCGTCGCATGCCGTTCTCCTACCCCGTATCCGTAACTTGGCCGATCAACCTCTCCAGGTTACGGCCGGGGATGTCCGCCTTGTCCTCGTCACTGATCTTGGCAAAGAGCACCCGTCCAATCTGGTAGACCATATCGTGAAGCGGCGCATCCGACCCGTACAGGACCTTCCTGGCGCCTACCATATCCACGAGCGCCTCGAACCCTCCCATGGGCGCTGTCGAAGAGGCGAGGTCCGCATAGACGTTGGGGCAGTCACGGACCACTGCGGCCCAGCCCTGCCGCAGAGCGTCCTCCGGCGGCAGCCGAACGAGGCCGCTCGCGGTGCTGGAGGTGACCGAAGAGGTCATCCTTGCTTCTCTCGTCCTTGCCGGCACAATGGGCGGGATGATGATTAGGCTGATGGGCAAGAGACGGCTCTAATCCCAGGGATTCACGAGCGTCCTGCCGCCGCACACGTGATTCTGACGTGAGCAACACCCACGAATCCAGTTCTCTCCGCAGAACGACCGTTCCTCCCTGATGTGCAACCAACCCGGTGGCTTCCCGCAGGCGTGTGGCCGTGAGTGGAACCCGTGGGAAACACAGTGTGGGCCAGGCGAGCGTACGTACCATCAGGCCTTCGCTCCACGTTGACGGCCCCGCAGGAATCGGGCCTCAATCGATGAGAGCCTCCTGCCCGGCCTGGAGTGTCACCGGAGCGAACTGGACGTTTGCACAACGTGGTCAAGCGCGCACGGTTCGGGTACGCGTCGGGGCAATTGGTGGCGTGCAGCCAACTCGCCCGTAGCCTTTCACGTGCTTGCCGAGAAGCAGTTACGGAGTCCGCCAACGGGGTTGGCTAGAAGCCGATGCGATTGGTCGGATCTCCGCCAGCGCAGACGGAGGCCTAATCCCATCCGCAGCAATTCGACATAGTGTTGTGTGGTCTGAACTGCCAGAAACTGGTCCAACTAGAATGAGAGTATTTCCCAAGTTATGCTATTGTGCGGAGGACCAGAGGAGGAAGCGGAAGCGGTATCCAGAGCCGCAGATCGTGTTCGCGCTACGCCAGCCTGAGGCGGGGACGCCGGCGGCTGAGATCTGCAGGAAGATGGGGATCGTGATGCTCCAGCAAGCCGCAAGGCTTGCTGTCGGCCTCGTCGGAGGGAACGTTCTTCCGGTGGAGGACGAGGTATGCCGACCTCAGGGTTCCTGAGGTACGGCAGCTCAGGCAGCTTGAGGATGAGAACCGGCATCTGAAGCAGCTGGTTGCGGATCTCACGCTCGACAAGGCGATGCTCCAAGACGTGATGATAAGAAAGTCTGACGCCTGTCCACCGTAAGGAGTGCGTGGTGTATCTGGAAGTCGGCTATCAGGTAAGCCAGCGTCGTGCTTGCGGTTGCCTCGGCTTTGCTCGTTCTTCTCATCGATACGCGAGCGTGTCGGGCAGGCGAGGTGAGCTGAGGATGCGGATGCGGCAGTTGGCTGGATGTCGCCCGAACTGGGGTTATCGGCGGCTGTATCTATTTCCACGCCATGAGGGCCGGCGGTGAACCACAAGCTGGTATACGGTGTTTACCGCGAGGAAACCATTTCTATTCGTAAGAAACGACCGAATACGGGTGCGAGCGCTACCAGCGGAAGACGATGCCGATTCCGGAGGCGACCACCCAGAGTTGGAGTATGGACTTCGTGTCTGATCAGCTCTACTCGGGTGCCCGAACCTTGCATTCGCACAGCATGCGAGGTCGCGCGCGGTCGGGATACCAGTAAACGCATCGGATCAGGGACAGGCGCGACGAAGACAAGCTCCTGTGACAGCATCGAGACGACCGTCATACTCCTACCCGTCTCAGAATCAGGAGAGCCGCTTGGTGGTCTGCTCGCCCTGGGCTATTCACCAGGCGATCCATCTGTGACCGCACGAGTCGCGTCCAGAAGGTATTCTGTCACCGGGAGCAGCGCGTGCTAATGCGCGCGGTCGTGGGCATACAGGTTCTTGGTGTCCCACACAGTCGGCAGGTGCCGTCTCTTCGCTCTCTATCGTCTCACAGCTCTATCTGCCTACCGGCGACCGATGCCGCTGCTGCCGCAGCGCCCGCCGGCCTCGCACGATCCTGCGCCCACTCCCGGATATTCTCGATCTCCTCTTTCATCGTCCGCGACAGTGGGAATGTCGCCTGCAAGTTCTGCAGAATGGATTCAGTGGTCAATTCCTGATGCGTGTCGAACACGTCGAAGAGCGCGCTCGCCACCGCCTCCTCTATCTCAGCGCCGCTGAACCCCTCCGACGTATCCGCGAGCTTCTTCATGTCGAACTTCTCAGGATCCCGGCCTCGCTTCACGATATGGATCTTGAAGATATCCTCTCGCTCGGAGCGGTCGGGCAGGTCCACGAAGAAGATCTCGTCAAACCGTCCTTTGCGAAGCAGTTCCGGGGGAAGCTGTGAGATGCTGTTGGCTGTTGCGATCACGAACACCGGGGCAGTCTTCTCCTGAAGCCAGGTAATGAAGGTGCCGAATACTCTCGACGTAGTTCCAGCATCCGAGAAGCTCGAGCTCTGCGTGCCGGCGAGAGCTTTCTCGATCTCATCCATCCAGAGAATGGCCGGAGCCACGGATTCGGCTATCTGTATAGCCTGCCTGACGTTCTGCTCAGAAGACCCTACCAGACTCGAGAAGACTCTGCCGAGGTCGAGCCGCAGGAGCGGAACCCTCCAGAGCGAAGCAACCGCCTTGGCGCAGAGGCTCTTTCCGCATCCCTGTACGCCGATCAGCAGCACGCCTTTCGGGGTGGGGAGGCCGAACTTCCTTGCGTCGTCAGAGAATGCCATTCTTCGCTTGCGGAGCCAGTCTTTCAGTTCCGCCATCCCCCCGACGTTGTCGAACGCCTCCGTAGCCCGGTAGTACTCCAGCATTCCTGACTTGCGGATTATCTGCTCCTTCTCGGAGAGGATGATCGGCACATCCTTCTCCGATAACCCCCCTGTCTTAACCAGCGTCTTAGCGAACACGTTCTCAGCCTCGTTTATCGTCAGGCCGAGTGCGGCCTCGACCAGTGCCTCTCGAGCGGTGTCGGTGAGAGAGATGTTCAACCCGGCGTTCTCGTTGACCTGGGCGACCGTTCTGTCCAGCAACTCCGCGATTTCCTCTCGCCCCGGGAGCGAAAAATCAACCACGCTGACGTCCTTCTCAAGCTCCAGTGGCAGCCGCAGTGTGGGGGAGATCAATATCAGAGTCTTGTAGCTATTCTTCAAGTAGAGGGCTACCTCTCTTACCTTCCGGACGACTGACGGGTCTGTGAAGAACGGATGGAAATCCTTGAAGATGTAGATGGCCGGGTCCAGCCTTTCCACTACCTCGCTGAGAGCGGTAAGAGGGTCTCGCGTGCGCTCGTCCGTGCCGTGCTTTGACTGCGGGGACGCGCCGTAAGGCACTATCCCCTGGCAGACGGACCAGGTGAACACCTTCTTCTCGCGCTTCGCCGCAATCTCGGACACTGCCTCTTCGACACGGCCCTCCTCCCACGTGACCACGTAAACGACGGGGTATCTTGCCCTGACAAGCGTCTCTATCTCGCCGACGACGTCAGTCGTTGCCCGACCGTGTTGTTCATTCATTTCGTGTCTCCTCCGCTTTTGAGCGCCCGCGCAAGGTTCATTAGCTGGCTGTGCAAGTGCATCACTGCGACGCGTCCATCCGGCCGCACGATTATGGTCGTGCTTATTTCCCCGCTGCCGACCTCACGGCGCTCGGTTCCCTGAGGGAGCGGCCGATTCCATCGGGATATGTTCAGCCCAAGAGACAGCACCAACCGCCTGGCGTCACATTCCTCCTGCGGCGTGAGCGACCTGCACAGCATCGGATCGTTCAGTGCCTCGTAGAAGGGCATATACTGGAACATCAGGTTGAACGGCGTCTCCGGAAGGTTCTCCGCCATCCACTCGGCTATCGGCCGCAGGCAGCAGTCAACGTGGCCTGGCAGCACGAGATGCCGGACGATCACATCCCCTGTCCCCGCTGCGAGCCTGAAGTTCCGCGCCGCAGCCTCAAAGTAGCCATCCGTCCCCGCGACAGCCTGTGCACACGCGTCGTTTCCGAACCGGAAGTCCCCGACATAAAGATCAACGATCCCGTTCAAGAGCCTCACCGTATGCTGGGACATGAGGAAATTGGAGTTCCACACGACCGCTGTCGGACTGTCAATGAACCCAAGCGAGCGCAGGATGCTCGGCAGATGAACCGTGGGCTCTCCACCGATGAGGTTGACGTTCAGTGCTCCCTCTCGCCTGCGCCGTCCAATCAGTCTGCCGAACTCCTCAGGAAGAACGGGCATCCCGCGCCCCGGGTCGAGTATCGTCTCCCACGAATAGCAGAACTTGCACCGCATGTTGCAGCCCGAGAAGAAGACCTCGTGGGACGGGTTAAGCGGCGCCTCTTCCCCCCAGATTATCTGCTCAAAGAAGTAGCGGCTGTTGGTTCCTACTCCGCAGATGCCTGCTTCGCCGCCTCTTCGGTCAACCCCGCACTGATGCTCGCACAGCCTGCACTCCCCGAGCATCCGCTCGGCAAGCTCGATCTTGAGATCAAGCAGCGACGGCCCTGAGTCTGTCGAAGGATGCCCACGTGCGCCGGCATCGTGCAGCGCCCAGAGCTCGTGCGTATCAAGCTCCTCCAGGTTGATCGGCCCCAGGCGGCGCCTCGCCGTTCGGACGTACGCTGGTAGCCTCTTGCCTGCGGCGACTGATCTATAGAGTTCCAGTGCCATTTGGGACCACAGCCGTCTGGTCGTCGAGCGACCTCATCTCTTGTGGGTTTCTCGCGTGTGTCACAGCCGTGTCGTAGGTGATTATCCCCTGGTGATACAGGTTCTTCAAGCACACGTCCATGCTCACCATACCGACAGATTGGCCGGTTGAGATCACGTTGTAAAGCTGTTGGGTCTTGTTCTCCCGGATGATGTTGTGGACCGCCGAATTGCCCAACATGATCTCCGTTGCAAGTACCCTGCCCGGACGGTCCACTCTGGGCAGCAGTTGCTGTGAAATCACCGCAGCAAGCGAGGTCGAAAGCTGCAGCCTCACCTGGTTTTGCTGGTTCGGAGGGAAGACATCAATGACGCGGTCAATCGTCTGAGGTGCGTCTGGCGTGTGAAGAGTGCTGATGACCAGATGGCCGGTCTCCGCGGCCGTCAAGGCTGTAGATATCGTCTCCAGATCCCTCATCTCGCCGACGCCTATGACGTTCGGGTCTTGCCTCAGAATGTGAATAAGGGCACGTGCAAACGACTTCGTGTCCGTGTAGACCTCCTGCTGGACGACGATGCTCCTCTTGTTCGAGTGTATGTACTCGATCGGATCTTCGACCATGATGATCTTGCAGCGGCGCTCGCGGTTGATCAGATCAATCATCGTGTTCAGGGTCGTGGTCTTGCCGCATCCGGTTGGGCCGGTTATCAGGATCAGGCCGGTGGTTCTCCTCGTCAGCTCTGCCACAATAGGCAGCAGGCCCAGCTCCTCCAGGCTCTTGACCTCCGTCATCCCAACCCTTATCGATGCACCGAGTGTGCCCTGTTCGTAGTAGATCGCAGTCCTGAAGTACCCGACGTCGGGAACGTTCAGGGAGTAGCACAGTTGGAGTTCCTCTTCCAGAATCTGTCTCTTGTCCGCCGGCAGGCTGTTCAGGATCAACTGCTGGGTCTCGGCGGGTGTGAACGGATCCATGTCGGCAACAATGATCTCACCATCAACCCTGAGCACCGGAGGCACACCGGCCACGATGTGCAGGTCCGACGCTCCTTTCTGAACTGCCACTCTCAACAGATCAATGAGGTCCATCGGTCTAGTGCTCTCCTATCACGGTTGTCCGGTGCATCAACCTCCGCCGGCTCGGCGGATCTATCGTGGCAACCGCCCTTCCCCAGATATCCGAATGTGCTATGAGGCCGGCGTTCAAGAATGCTCCGGCATCGTACTGATCCCAAAAAACGGTTGGCAGCACCCAGTACTGCCCTGGGCCAAGCGTCGTGGCCACCGGCCCGTAGGACGTGTTCGGCGCAGCAGGCGTCAGGATGCTGGTGGGCACGCCATTGACGTACACCCGTTCTCGCAGCTCCACTCGGTCACCCGGGAGGCCGACGATCGGGCCGGCGATCAGGGTATTCTCCCCCGCCCATGTGCTGCCGCCCACAACGAAATCTCCCCGCCTCAAACCCTCGGTCCGCCGAATTACCAGAACATCGCCGCGGGCCGCCGCTTCGGTCCGCAGTTGCCCTGTGATCGTCACGACCGTCAGCACGGGACTGACAGCTATCCGCGCAACGGTGTAAGTGCCGAGGTACGCAGCCACCACCATCAGCGCAATCCCCAGCCTCTGCCGGCTCCGCTGTAGGGTCTCCGTTCGCTGCAACCACAGCCTGTCCACGGTCGCCCAGACCGAGAACATGGACAGCACAATGATACCATACACCAGCGCGTCCGCCAGAGGTGTCCTGTAAAGGAGAACCGCTGCTGCAAGCGCTGCCAGCGTGCCCAGCAGCAGCAAGCGGCCCATCCGAGGGATGCGGCAAACGTAGATGTGCCCAAGGCCGGGGATCACTGACAGAAGAGCAAGTCCTGCCTCTCGCAGACTAAACCCCGGCACAATGGTAGGCCAACGAATGGTAGGCCGACGCACCTGGGTTGAACCGACGCGCAGTCGAATGCCGGCCCAGGTCGGGCTGTTAGTCAGGGGCCAGGTCAGTCGCTCCCACCGCGAGCGGTCCTTCGCCCGCGGCGGCAGGACACTCTGGGTCCCTGCGCCGGAAGAGAGCGCCGCCGAGCATACGCAGCAGCTCTCCCTGCCGGGCATATTCTCAAATCCGCAGCTCGGGCACCGCATAGCACAGTTCAGTTGGCCGTTGAGGGCTGAGAGTTGAGGCGCCGGGCGGGCCACAGTCAACTCTGAACTCTAGGCTAACCTCGTCTTCGTCTCGTCCGTGATCTGGACGACCGGCTCCGGCTCATAGTAATCGCTCGTCAACTGCTGATCCTTGACCTTTCCGACCGAGGCGAGCAGTTCCACGTACTTCAGGCACTGCTTGCCCTTTGCCCCTTTCACCCGAACCTGCACATCGCCGCTCGGGGAAATCTCGATCTCCAGTTGGTGTCTTGCAGCCATCTTGGTTCCTCACCCCTCTAACTGCCCTTGAATATGCGCCGCAGGCCGTCAGCCAGCCTGCTGACCGGATCCCGATTTGCCAGCCGCTCAATCGCCTTTCTCGCCCTCGAGAACTTCGGCTGAATGGCAAGCGCCCGCGCGTATGCACGCTTGGCTTCCTCGATCTCTCCGAGCGCTTCGCAGCACCTGCCTGTCCAGTGCCAGCACGTGAAGAGGTTGGAATCGAGCCGCGTCGCAGCTCTCAGGTGCTCCAGCGCCTGGTGGTAGCAGCCGCGGATCATATAGGCACGTGCGATCCAGGAGTGCACAGCCCAGTCCGACGGACTCAACTCGACCGCCTTCGCAAAGCAGGCTTTGGCGTTCGTCGGGTTCACTGCGATCAGCACCTCTCCTCTTGCCGCCCAGGAGTAGGCGGTGCATCCCGGAGAGCCAAGGGCGCTATCCGAATAGGCCAGTGCCTGGACTAGCCTTCCCATTCTGGATTCGGCCACCGCCCGCGCCGACAGCACCTCGGAGCTGTTCGGAAACCGCTCCAGCGTCCGATTGGACCAGATGACAGCTTCTTGAAGCTCCCTAAGCTCGATCAGGCAGCGGATCTGCCCGACCCACGCCTCTTCGAGGCTGATCTCGTACTGGAGGGCCCTGGAGTAGAATGACAGCGACTGCTCGTAGTTCTCCTCCGCGAAAGCTGCCTTGGCCTTCTCCAGGTAGTAATCCTCGTCAATAACTCTCCCGTTTTCGGGAGGCTCTTCCGGGTGGACCGGCAGCCAATCTCCTATCTCAAGATGATCAAATCTACCCAAAAGTAGCTCGCTCAGACGTACTTACAGACACTGATTCTGATCGTTTGGTCATTGGCTACTTCCTCATTCGTGACCGTGAATCCTTGGCTCTTCAGCTCGGAGAGCACCTTATTGTAGGCATACTGCTGAGTGACGCGGCCGACAAGCTCCTGCCCGACGGCCTGAAGCTCATGTTCCGACCGGTTCGAGCCGCGGACGTGGACCACGCAGCGGCCATCCGCTTCCCGCCGGAACGTAGCGGTCACATCGTCCTTACGGATCGTAAACTCGCTCCCGCGCTGCATGGCCTCGGCCACAACCTGGCTTCCCTCCAGGCTGATGTCCACCCACTGTTCCACCGGTTGGGCGGCGGCTTCCTCGTCCGCTGCAAGCACCTTGTACCCGAGCGCTGCTGCTGCGCCAGCGACGGCCCCGCAGAGAATCGGCCAGCTCGCAACCACCGCAGGGACTACGAGAAACACACATGACACTTACTTCACCCCCTTCTGTCAGGATAGCACCGTTACGCCGCGTTGACTTCTGCCTACTACATGAGGCCTGCCGGGCCGCTAATGTTCCCGCGCGTCCGACCAAGGAAGCGTTGTCGGATCTGGCCCAGCATCAAGTCGCCCAGCGCAGAACGATTGTGTGGCGAGAACTTGGACCTGCGGCTGCCTCATAAAACGTACAGGCCCATATTCTCAGTTCTTCAGCAAGTAAGCACGCCCGAGTTATAGTCCCCTCGTTCGTTCAACTGACAGGTACATTATAGGCCATACAGGACTTTTCCGCATCGGTCAAGCGGCAGCAACGGCCATAGCAGTGTACCGTCCGAGTGTGTAGATTCGAGAAGGGCAGCGCCCTCTTCAGTTGAGAGTTAGCGCCGGTAGGTGCACTCGGTCCCCGCCAATTGCAGCTTGTCCACTGGACCAGTTCTCGTGGGCAGGTCGCGATGGGGCATAGGAGTGCCTTGGATCGGGCTGGGCCGGCGGCCTAGCCCTGAAGCTGCTGGGCGAAGGCTTCCGGAGTCAGGTTGTCCAGCGATGTGTGCGCGCGTTCCGCATCATAACGCCGCCGCCGTTCCTCTACTTTCTCCAGGGCGTCAGCCGCGGACAGGAACCAGTTCTCATTGAGGCACTTCGGAGCGAGTGGGATTCGAACCCACGAGCAGGTAACCCCGCTACAGCATTTCCAGTGCTGCTCCTTAGGCCAACTCGGACATCGCTCCAACCGCGCTCGAATTCTACCATACGCCTGCCTGACGGTCAATCACCACCGCTCAATGGGCTGTGCGTCACGGTTATGGTAGACCTGGAGGGGTTAAGCATTTGCCCCTCGAATCTGATGCCGGCTAGCGTATTGGCTGCAGATGCTTAACCCGATCCGAGGGTTTGGGCGAAGCAACCGCGGCGGACGGGCAGACGCAGCCGGATGTGACTGGCGGTTGCTTCGACCCTACAGTATCCGTCACTGGTCCGGGCGCACCACCGCTCAGTACGTCCCGTACTTCTCCGACAGCTCTACGGCGTAGCGATAGTTGTCGTAAGACACGGTCGGCGGAACGGAGTGATCGGAGTGGAAGATGTAACCCCCGCCCTTCGCCGCCACTGCGAGCTTGCTCCTGATCTCCTCTTCGATGTCCTGCCTGGTTCCGGAGAGCTTGCGGATGTCAATGTTGCCAAACAGCGTGATCTTGTTTCCGTAAAGCCCCTTGAGCACCCGGACATCCTGACCGCACTTAGCCTCGAGCGGCTGGATGGCTGAGAATCCGGCCTCGATAAACCGCGGGATGAGCGACTCGATCTTCCCGCAAGAGTGGAGCATAACAGGCTTGCCGAGCGATTTGAAGAAGCTGCAGAGCTTTCTATGGGCGGGGAAGAGCATTTCGTCGTAGCAGGCCGGGGAGAAGAGCGTGCTGTTGCGGTAGCCAACGTCGCCGTAGAACCACGCGCCGTCGAAGTCCGTGCCCTGAGCCAGCATCTTCTGCGCAAGCGCGATGAGCATCTCTGCATAGGTGTCGAAGATGTCTTTCACCACCGCTGGCTCGTCCATCATCATGGTGAAAATATTGACCTGTCCGAACACGGGCCAGGCCGCCTCATACGATTCGACCGAGGAGAACACAACAAACTTGCCCTTAGCCCGCAGCGCGTCGTACTGCTCCTGGGTGTCCGCCGGAATCCGATCCGCGTCCGGAGTCAGCCGTTCTTTGTAAGCCCACCAGTCTTTGCCATCGTTCAGCTTGTGATCGAGCCAGTGGGGAGTGTGGCCCGATTCGCGCTTGAAGTCTTTGCGCAGGATGCCGTTGCCGTCGCGCTGGATGGTGTATTCGTCGGTGTCCTCGATGACCTCGACAGGAAACCTGAAGCTCAGGTCCGGCCAGGGAAGGCCGGCGATGTCCAGGCCGAAATGGTCATCAACCACCACATCTTCCGGCAGTCCTTCCGTCTTCCACCTTGCGATCGTTTCGCTCCAAAACGACTCTGCCCGTCCGACTCGATCCGGGATCTCTCCCTTAAGAGTCGCCAATATCCGCTCCCTTGAATCCATCCAATCCTCCAAAGAGATTATGATTCCCCCACCCTCTATTTCGCCGCTGGAGCAGGGCTACCCTTCCCGCCCGCAAGGCCGGAACAGCGCCCGGCCACTACAAGCCGTTCGCGAACAACGCCCGCTGGACACCTGGCGAAACCGATGCTATCATTCTTCCGGCTATTGCTGCACCAGGCGCAGGAGTTCAGGATCAGTGTCTGCGATCTGAAGCGCGGTGGCCATCCTGAGCCTGTCGAAGGAGGGTTCATTCTTTGCGCAAACCACTGGCTGTCCAGAGACGCGACTATGTTATGGGCAGTGGCCCATCCATTTACGGCATCAAACGGATGGACAGGGCCGTGTCGCCGGAGGGCGAGATTTTCATTTTTCTGGGCGTTCGAGAAGGCGAGGTCTACCTCGAGCGCGAGAACAAGGCAAAGGGCGAGCCATTCGCCGTCGTTGGCAGCTCCGATTTTGCAGGCTGGACGAAGGCGAGGAGCTAACGATGCAGTCAATCCAGAACGTAGCTTTGGAGTGGGCGATATTACACACAGCGGACAGCTCGCTTGATGCGCCTCGCCTGGCGGACGAGCCGCTCGTGATTGACGACGACCTCCGCGCGTATTTCGAGGACCATATCCGATCGTGCCTCCGATCAAGCCAGGCGCGGATGGGCAAGTTCCTGGCATCTGACGCGGCAGTGCCCGCCGGCTGCAGCAGGATGATCCAGGAGGGGCCAGGCTGTTTTCTGGACGTCTCCCACGCGGTTGCGTGGTGGCTGCAGAACCAAGTCGCGCGCGCCGACGCGGCACAAGCTGATCTCGCCATCTGCCCGTTCGTGGATGCCGACACCGGCGCGAGGTACGTGGCGCTCCTCAAACTCGATCCCATCCGGGTGTACCTCCGCCGGGGTGACGGCCAGGTGACCTTCGAGCAAATTCTCGTGCTGCCGGATGCGGCGCATGGGCTGGCGACATGGGCCGTCGTCAAGATCCCCGACGAGGACGCACGCTACGACCTGCTCTATCGTGCGAGCCAGGACGACAGCTTTTGGGCGCCTGCATTTCTCGAGTGCGACGAGCTGGCCACGCCGCGCCAGATGACTCGCCTAATCCTTTCCGAGACCGGCAAGTGGCTGGAAGCGAATAGCGACACAGTCAATCCTGAGGTAGCTGCGAATCTATCGCGGGCCGTCCGGGAAACCGCCCAAACACACATGATGGACCTCGAAGAGCTGGCGGAGCGCGTAATCCCGAACTCAGTGATGCGCGACGATTACATCGGCCGCCTGCTCGACCGTGGACTGACGGAGACCCGCTTTCCCCCCGACCGGGACTGGGCCGAACGCCAGGCACGCAAGACCACCTACGTGCTCGACGATGGAGTCGCCATTTCAGGCCCGAGCGACACCATTGACGACGTGGTCCAGATCCTGCCGAAGACGAGCGACGGCAAGACGAGGATCGTCATCGAGTCGAAGAGGTTCTTTCAAAAGTAAACGTCGTAGGGAACGCTGCCTGGGGTGTTCCCTGCACGTCCGCCCCAACGCAGCCAGCGGACGCTTTCGTTGCTCGTGCCCTTGGCAACCTACAGATGCGCTGCAGAGTTGCCCATCATTGCTATGGGGACCGCACTCTAGATGCGGCAGGACCTGAGTGATGGGCGAAAATCCCGAAAGACAACGTCTTCTCCCGGTCGGCCTGTTCCTGGTCGTCCTTATTGCCGGCGCCTTCTGGCAGGTGACCGGCCACGGGTTCGTCAACTTCGATGACGATAAGTACGTCACCGAAAACCCGCACGTGCAGGCCGGCCTGACCCGAAACGGCCTCGCCTGGGCCTTTACGACCACCCGCGCGTCCAACTGGCATCCTGTGACGTGGATATCGCTAATGGCCGACTCCCAGCTCTATGGGCCGAACGCGTACGGGTTCCACACCACGAACCTGCTCCTTCACATCGCGAGCGCGCTAATGCTTTTTCTGTTCCTGAACCGCGTCACCGGCTCTCTCTGGCGGAGTGCGTTCGTCGCCGCCATCTTCGGAATCCATCCGCTGCACGTCGAGTCAGTCGCCTGGGTAGCGGAGCGCAAGGATGTGCTGAGTACCCTATTCTGGATGCTGACCATGTGGGCCTACCTCCACTACACACAAAGTCCGAAGCCCACGAGGTACTTGCTGGTGGTTCTGGCATTTGTCTTGGGCCTAATGGCCAAGCCGATGCTCGTCACCCTTCCTTTCGTGCTTCTGCTACTGGATAGGTGGCCGCTTGAGCGGCTGGATCAGGGAAATGGCAGGGAGCATGACCATACACGGCCGTGGCGGAAGCTGGTATGGGAGAAGGTTCCGCTTCTTGCCCTCGCCGCCGTCTCCAGCATCGTGACGTACGTAGTTCAGCAGAGGAGTGGAGCCGTAGGTTCCCTCGAGGTTTACCCGTTGGGAGTTCGCATCGCCAATGCCCTCGTTGCCTACGTAAACTACGTTGCCAAGATGCTCTGGCCAGCGCATCTGGCCGTCTTCTATCCGCATCCTGGCACTTCACTGCCGATATGGCAGGTCGCGGGATCGGGCCTGGTGCTCGTGTGGATAACCCTTCTGGCCATCCGAGCTCGCCGCCGTCCATATCTTGCCGTAGGGTGGCTCTGGTACGTCCTGACTTTGGTGCCTGTGATTGGCCTGGTGCAGGTAGGAGGGCAGGCCATGGCAGATCGCTACACGTATATCCCCCTCATCGGACTCTTCATCATCATTGCCTGGGGTGTGCCTGAGCTGCTGGCCCTGTGGACCACTGAGGCGCGTCGCAGAACGCTCCTGGCTGCATCAGCCGGCATAGTGATCGCAGCCCTCGCGGTCTGCACATATTTGCAGGTCGGCTATTGGCGCGACAGCGTCACGCTGTTCGACCACGCAGTCAAAGTCACCAGGCGCAACGCGGTGGCGCACAACAATCTGGGAGTGGCGCTAGTCGAACGGGGCGAGCTGGGGAAGGCAGTCGCTCATTATCGCGAGGCGCTGCGGATCAAGCCCCGGTATGTCGAGGCTCACTGCAACCTGGCAATCGCAGCGATCAAACAGGGCAGGCTTGACGAGGCCATCGCTCATTGTTGGGAGGCGCTGCGGATCCGGCCAGGCGACGCCGATGCTCACAACAATCTCGGCGTCGCTCTGGCCAAGCAAGGGAAGCTTCACGAAGCTCTTGCGCATTTTTCCGAAGCCCTCCGCCTCGACCCCGACAAAAAGAGCGCACGGGCCAATCTCGCACGCGCCAAGACGCTGATACGACAGTAGGGTCGAAGCATTTGCCCTTACGCGCTCCCCGCGACTCGACGAAAGCAGCCGCAGATGCTTCGCCCGACGCCCCTCTGCTTGACACGGCCCGGCGCCCGACCGTATAATGCGGTTGGCGGCAAACCAGGCCGGAACCCTTGTGGGTGCATGAGGTGAGATGCTCGAAAGTTGAAGCGCGGCGCAAGCGGGCCTGCGCTTCAATTTGTTGGTTAGAGGATGAATGGTGATATTCTTCTCATAGTTGGCAGGATGCTCGCGGTCGCTGTGGTCATCCTCGGCTTCATCCTCTTCGCCGTCCTCTACATCATCTGGGGCCTCAGGCGGGTGATAGGTTTCATACAGTCCAGGATCGGGCCGAACAGGGTTGGCCCGCAGGGCATCTTTCAGACGATCGCCGACGCGCTCAAACTGCTCCAGAAGGAGGACGTGATCCCCGAGGGCGCGGACCGCTGGCTCTTTACTATCGCGCCGGTGATTGTGTTTGTCCCCGCCTATCTCGTCTATGTGGTAATCCCCTTCGGCGACGGGCTGATCGCAAAAGACCTCAACATCGGCATCGTCTACATCAGCGCAATAACGAGCATTACGATCATCGGGATTATCGTCGCCGGCTGGGCATCGAACAATAAATGGTCGCTTCTGGGTGCATTCCGCGCAGCGGCCCAGCTTGTGGCCTACGAGGTTCCGATGGTGCTCGCCCTGTGCGTCCCGGTGGTCTTCGCGGGCTCGCTCAGTATGCAAGGTATTGTCCAGGCGCAGTCAGGCTACACGTGGGGCTTTATCCCCCATTGGTTCATCTTCTCCGGCTGGGGGATTCCTGCGCTGGCCCTTCTGATCTACCTCGGGGCGGGGCTTGCCGAGATCAACCAAACGCCTTTCGACATAATGGAGGCTGAGTCCGAGCTTGTGGCCGGCTTCAACGTAGAGTACAGTGGCATGAAGTTCGCCCTGTTCTTCCTTGCGGAGTTTGCGGCGTCGTTCACGCTCTGCGCAGTCGGTGCGACGCTCTTTTTCGGCGGCTGGCAGCCGCCGCTGCCATTCCTCGGGGGCCAGCTCCACGGGTTCGCGTTCCAGATCGTTTCTCTATTCTGGTTCCTTGCGAAGTGCGTCGTCGGAGTCCTCGTGCTGATGTGGATTCGAGCAACCTGGCCGCGCGTCCGGGTGGACCAGTTGATGGACTTCGGGTGGAAGGTGATGATCCCGGCAGGACTCACCGTCCTCCTTGCGGCCGGGGTCGTGGTGATAGCGTGGCATTGAGAGTCATGCGTGAAACGTGATACGTGATACGTGACTCGGACGGCTAATGCTCACGTGTCACGCATCACGAGTCAGAGCAATGAAACCACAGCGGTTGTCGAAAGAAGTCATATATACGGCAGTCAGCCTCGTGAAGGGGCTAATGGTCACTTTCGTCAACTTCTGGCGGAAGAAGGTGACGCTGCTTTACCCCGAGAAGCGCTGGGAACTGCCCGAGAACTACCGCGGAATGCCTGTCATGCCCGTAGATCGCAAGACGGGCAAGGACAAGTGCATTGCCTGCGGCGCCTGCGTGCGCATCTGCCCCGAGCAGATCATCACCATGGAGCACGAGGTCGGCGAGGACAAGAAGCGCAAGTTGAAGGCGTTCAAGATTGATATGTCGCGCTGCATGTTCTGCGGGCTGTGCACGGAGGTCTGCCCGGCCGCCGGACTTGTCCCGAGCAAGATCTACGAGCTTTCGAGCACGTCCAGAGAACAAATGGTATTCGACCTCGACGAGCTGCACGAGCTGGGCGGATTCCACCCCGACAAGCCGGAGGAAGAGGCCGAGGAGAAGCAGGATGCTCAATCTGAAATCTGAAATCTGCAATCTGAAATCGCTATGACTGGCTACCAGTTTGCCTTCATTGCTGTTTCGGCTGTGACGATCGTCTGCGGGGCGCTCGTCGTGACTTTGCCGAACATCCTGCGCTCCGCGCTGTTTCTCGCGTTCACGTTCCTCGGAGTGGCGGGGCTTTACGTACTGGCGAACGCCGAATTCCTGGCGGCTATGCAGGTGCTGATCTACGTCGGCGCGATCACCGTCCTCATCATGTTCGCCATCGTGCTGACCCAGCAGCTTATGGGAGCGAAGATCCGCCACTCGAGCCGGATGTGGTGGATCGGCGGACCGGTGGCCGCTCTTGCGTTTGCATTTCTCGTCAAGAGCTTCGTGCGGCCCTTCCAGGCGGCAGGGGATCTGGTCGCCTCCGAGCCGGCGGCCGCCGGACCGGGAACCCTCCAGGAGATCGCGCGCCTGCTCCTTCAACCCTACGTTCTCCCGTTCGAACTCGCTTCGCTAATCCTCCTCGCCGCTCTCGTCGGAGCCATAGTGATTGCAAAGGAGGACAAAGACTAAGTGCCTCCGCTGACCTGGTATCTCTACGTCTCCGCGGCGCTCTTCTGTCTCGGCCTCTTCGGCATGATGACCCGCCGCAACGCAATCGCGCTCCTCATGTCCATCGAGCTTATGCTCAACGCCGCCAACATCAACCTGGTCGCGTTTTCAGCCTATCTTGCGACCCCCAGGCTCGTCGGCCAGGTTTTCGCGCTGTTCGTGATTGCTGTCGCCGCCGCCGAGGCAGCGGTGGGGCTGGCGATCGTGATAAACGTTTACAGGACCGTCCGGCACATCAACGCGGACGAGATCAACATGATGAAATGGTAGGATGGGTGCTGGGTTCCGGGTGTTGGGTGATGGAGGGATTCCCGCGGAGTCCCCACCAACACCTAACAGCCAAGACCTGAAACCTCTGGATGCAATAATGTGATGATAGAGTTCGCCTGGCTGATACCGACCATACCGCTTGCTGCCTTTGTCGCGATCATCTTCTTCGGGCACAGGCTCCGGGGGAACGCGGCCTACGTCGCCGTCGGGGCGATAGCGGCCTCGTTCCTGATCTCGGCCGGCGTGGGCTACGAGTGGTTCTTCGTCCACGGCGGAGAGCACGCTCTGGTATTCCTCGCGCCGTGGGCGACGGTCGGCCCGGATGTCATCAGGATGGGCTTCACCATAGACTCGCTCGCCGTCCTTATGCTTCTTGTCGTCACGATCGTGAGCACGGCAGTCGAGGTCTACTCCATCGGCTACATGCACGGCGACGAGCGCTATCCCAGGTTCTTTGCTTACCTATCGCTTTTCACCGCCGCCATGCTCTCGCTGGTCATTGCGAACACCCTGATTCTGATGTACATAAGCTGGGAGCTAGTCGGCCTGACATCCTATCTGCTGATCGGGTTCTGGTTCCAGAAGCCGGAGGCGATGAGGGCGGCGAAGAAGGCGTTCCTGGTCACCAGGGTCGGCGACGTCGGTTTCTTCCTGGGGCTCTTGGTGCTCTACCTGAACACCGGAACTCTTGAGCTGGCAGGAATCTTTGCACAGGCTGGGAAGCTCGCTTCCCTTCCCGTCAGCATTCCCGCCGTCGGGGCGATAGCCTCGGTTGTACTCGGAGTCGCGGCCTATGGATTCGCAGCGGCGTTGCTGAAGGGCATCAGGAAGCCTCCCGGGATGGCCGTCGTGAGCATCACAAGGCTTGCCGGACAGGTCGCCGCGGGCATCGCCGTCTTCGGGCTGGCGTGGCTCCTCCTGCCACACGGCGCCGTCCAGCTCTCGCTTGCCGCCGTAGCCGCGCTCCTCATCTTCTGGGGTGCGGTCGGGAAATCGGCCCAGTTCCCGCTCCACGTATGGCTGCCGGACGCTATGGAAGGCCCGACTCCGGTGAGCGCCCTCATCCATGCGGCCACGATGGTTGCGGCAGGCGTTTACCTCGTGGCACGGATGTATCCGGTTTTCCTTGCAGGTGAGCCTGCCCTGGCCGTCGTGGCTGTCGTCGGAGCATTTACCGCGCTCTTCGCTGCGACTATGGGCATCGTGATGAACGACATCAAGCGTGTGCTGGCCTATTCCACGATCAGCCAGCTCGGCTACATGATGATGGGCCTCGGGGTCGGCGGGTATGCGGCTGGCATGTTCCACCTTATGACTCACGCGTTCTTCAAGGCCAACCTCTTTCTTGGATCCGGAAGTGTGATCCACGGCACGGGCACGCAGGACATTCGGCAGATGGGCGGGCTTGCCAAGAAGATGCCTTATACGTTCTGGACGTTCGTGATCGCCACCGCCGCGCTCGCCGGCCTGCCGCTGACCGCCGGCTTCTTCAGCAAGGACGAAATCCTTCTCGCGGCCTATCACTGGCACGGTGGCAGGATGATCTTCTACGCCGGACTGGCAGGCGCGTTCCTCACGGCGTTCTACATGACCCGGCTGGTGGTGCTCACGTTCCTGGGCAGGCCGCGAGATGAAACCGTCCGCGCGCACGAGAGCTGGAAGGTTATGACCGTTCCGCTTATCGTCCTGGCAGCGCTCTCGATACTCGGCGGTTACGTCGGCACGCCCTGGAAGAACCTTTTCGGCCACTTCGTCAGCGTGGAGGCTCTCGGCATCCACGGCGCTCCGGAGCACAACTTCCTGCCGATGATCGCCGTCGCCGGAACGCTCGCCGCACTGCTCGGGATCGGGCTTGCCTCCATCATCTGGTGGAGGCCAGTGCTCAGGGTCTCTGCGCTTGCCCCGGCGCTCGGCTGGGTGCAAACTCTTGTGGCCAACAAGTATTATATGGACGACCTGTACGACGTCGTAGTGGTGCGGCCGCTGATGCTCACGACCCGTGCCCTGTTCGGCTTCGACAAGTGGGTCATTGACTATCTGGTCGTCAACGGGGCCGGATGGATAACCGTGCAGGTTTCCGCCCTCTGGGGCATCTTTGACCGATATGTCGTTGATGGACTCGTCAACCTGGTCGGTGAGAGCGCCAAGATCGGAGGCCGCGCGCTCAAGTACGTTCAGACCGGCATGGTGCAGCAGTATACGATCATAATGGTCATCTGCGTGGTCCTCATTGGCTGGTACTTTGTGCTGAGGTAGGCAGTTTGAAACACCAATTGCGCGAAACGACGCGAATGGCGCGAAGACACCTGGCCCTCTCGCTGGGTAGGGATTTCCGAATCGCCACCCCCCAACTGGAACTGGATTTCCGAATCCGGGTCCGAAGGTAGCGGCATTCGGGTAGGGATTCGGAAATCGCCACCCAGGGGAGCCTGCCTGTCAAGAGATTCGATGATCGGCAGCGGCCTTGGTGCGGGATATCCGATCCGGCACCCCTCTTCCCAGATTTCCGATCCGGCCCGCTCCCCAAATCTGAAATCTGCAATCCGAAATCATTTCACTGCTCCGAAGTCCCAGTACAACGCCTTCGCCGACTTTCTCGCCGCGAGCACCGTCCTCCGCAGCCCCGACGGCTGCCGGGCGGCTGCGCTCGTCGTAGGCCTGACCTTCGCTGATCTCGCCGGCCTTGCGCCTGGTGTCGAGTCGGCGCGAGTCGCCGGAGTGGTTGATCCTGCAGCTCTGGCCGCATTCGGCGGCGCGATGCGCCTCGGGCGAACGTCCATGTTGACACCGCCGCAGCTCACCTGCCAGAGATGGTAGAGCGTGTAGCCCCCGTCGCCGGTCTCCTTCTTCTCCTCGATCTCCCTCAGGTTCGTGATGCCCGGGAGAGTCCGCCCCACAGGGACCGCCGCGACCTGGTAGCTGTCAGCCAGATACCGCAGGCCCAGGCCCGCGGCTTGAGACGCCTTGGTGTCCCTGATCAGGTTTGCCACGCCCACGAACCTGAACAACCCCTCAAGCTCCTTGTAGATCGGCTTTCGGGCTGCTATCTGCTGGTAGTTATCGGTGAAGCTGTCGGCGAAGCGCTTGGCGAGGGCATTTGCGCGGCCGCTGCCGGCCACCTGTCCTCGTGAGGTCAGCAACTCCTGCTCGGTGAGCAGCTTCATCGGGCAGCTTGCTAGAAGGACTACACCATCGTCTTCTGTGTAGGTCGCGTCTCCAGGGCAGAACCAGAAGCGGTTGAGCCAACCTGTGTGAG
>Ga0315289_10002184_pt1 | contig 30241 bp, 33 predicted proteins | sample YL17G11_40_MG_FD_203452 | JGI IMG/M metagenome (GOLD analysis project Ga0315289, IMG submission 203452) | Sediment microbial communities from Yellowstone Lake, YNP, Wyoming, USA - YL17G11_40 | ecosystem: Environmental > Aquatic > Freshwater > Lake > Sediment | place: USA: Wyoming | collected... | reverse complement strand
TCATACACCCACAAATCTAATTTATTTCCTCAATCTTGACTAGGTCGCCATTTCGTATATTTGGTTTATCTGGTCCCGGTGAGATACCAAAATAAAAAAGCATCTCACGGGACAAGTTTCTTTGGTTAATCTGGTTTCTCTGACAAATTTCGTTGATTTAGTTGACTTAAAAATGGAGTCAGAGGGGAATCTTTTTTTTACACTTCACTCTTTATGGTTTTTTGAACCTTGAACTTAGAACATAGAACTTAGAATTCAATTATTGTCTATTGCCTATCTTTTTATCTTCTAATTCGCTCAGCGAAGACGCGCGCCATAAATAAAGGGGCAGAGACAAACATCCTTTTCCATAGCCGGCGAGGCTCACCGAGAAGCCGTGGGAGCCATTCGAGGCCATGATCCAGAAACCATGGATGAGGACGCTTCACTGTACCGGCATAGAAGTCGAAGACCGCACCGATAGCACCAATAAACTTGACATTCAGCCTGTCTTTATTCTGGTATATCCACTTTTCCTGCTTGGGCGCCATCATCCCCACCCAGAGGACATCGGGTGCGGCCCGGTTGACCGCCTCAACCATCGCCCGGTTCTCCTCCTCGCTAAAGACTTCCTTGAACGACGGCGAATATGCTCCCGCAAACCGGATGCCGGGAAATTCCCCAACCAGCCTGGTTTCAATGGCCGACAGCGTCTCCTCCGTCGAACCCAGAAAAAAATAGGAAGCGCCTCCCCGATCGTTCAGCCTGCGGCTCAGCTCCCGGAAGATGTCGCTCCCCGTGATCCGCTCCCGAATGCCGCCGCCCAGTATCCGTGAGGCCAGCACGACCCCATTGATTCCGCTTGACACCCGCAGTCATTAAGATTACCATAAACCATGCCGACAGTAATGAAATTAGGATCATACAGATTTCATTTTTACTCTGACGAAGGGAACGAACCACCTCATATCCATATAGAAACGCCGGACGGTGAATGCAAATTCTGGCTTGATCCGATCCGATTGGCGCGTAACAAGGGCGTTTCACCGCAAAACATACGTCAAATCGAACGGATCATTTTCGAATACCGCGACTTTTTGGAGGATAAATTCCATGAGTACTTTAGCCATGAAAAATGAATCTGTCGAGCCCGCTGCCATCAGGGCATGGACAGAGAAAAGGACCATTTATATTGAGCTCACAGACGGACGGATCATCGGTTTCCCGGCCAGTCGTTTTAAGCTTCTTGCCACTGCCCCGGAAGAAAAATTGAAGGAAGTAACCCTGCGCCTGAATGGTTATGCCTTGCGCTGGGAATCTCTTGATGAAGACATTACCGTGCCGGGAATCGTAGCCGGCAATTTTCAATTGCCCTATCACATCGAATAGGGGAAAAAAGGGCGCTGTCCCCCTATTTAGCGCCCTTGAAAACCTCAAAGGCATCCAGAATTCCCTTTGCCGTGGTTCCCACAAGGGTATTTGTTCCCTCTTCGATGGTTACCGGTATCTAAGTGTTCTCCCGAATGATGAGACAAAATAGCCTGGGTCTAAAGGTTGACTCAAAAATTGAGTTAGGGAATCTGGCTCTTACTCTTCTTATTGATTTTTTGTACTGATTCGCAGATCTCGCAGAGAGGTTTGAAGAGTGGCGAATGGATGTCGATTTCATAATACACCCTATCTTTGGTTTCCCTTTTTTTGACGATCTTGAGATCGATCAGATTTTGAAGTTCTCTTTGAGTCGGGTGTAATGAGAGACCTGTTTCAAACATGATTTCTCGCTGATAAAAGGCCCTCCCGACCTGCGAGACAAGGAACTCGATGATTCTGGCCCTGGAAACGGAGCCAAAAAGTTTGACCAATATTTCATCCGCTTCTCGGTTGTTCTTCATGGGCTGGGAAGTTGACTCAAAAATTGAGTCAGCGAGGCTGGAAAGATTTCTTTCAAAAGATATTTTCTTAAATTTAGACTTTGTTTTTGCCTCAGCCTTAACCTTAGCTTTTCTTGTCTTTGCATCTCTTTTAGCTTTTAATTCGCTCAGCCAAGACGCGCGCCATAAATAGAGGGGCAGAGATGAACATCCTTTTCCATAACCGGCGGGGCTCACCGACAAGTCTCGGCAGCCACTCCAGGCCGTGTTCCAGGAACCAGGGATGCGAGCGTTTGACGTTTCCCGCGTAGAAATCGAAAACGGCGCCCACGGCGCCGATAAACTTTACATTCAGTTTGTCCTTGTTCTGGTGGATCCACTTTTCCTGTTTGGGGGCCGTCATCCCCACCCACAGGACATCCGGCGCGGCGCGGTTGACCGCCTCGACCATCGCCCGGTTCTCCTCCTCGCTGAAGACTTCCTTGAACGGCGGCGAATACGCGCCCGCAAACCTGAGGGCGGAAAATTTTATGGCTGATGGCCCGCCGTTGATATATTATCTCCTGAAGAAATACTGTCCGATTTTAGATATTGGTTTCAATAGCAACGTCCATGGATACGGCTTTAGATTGTTCACTTTCCAGGCAAGGCGGTCCAGTCGGTTTGCAGCGAGACGGCGACGCAGTGTAGCATTGCTCTGGCCGCCCATGCGCATTTTTATGAGCACTTCCGGAATATAGGATGTCGTAATTTTGTATCTGACCAGAAATCGCAGCATCAATTCATAATCGGCAGCCGTTCCCAGTTCAAGATTGAAGCCGCCATATTGTTCATAGACTTTCCTACGAACAAAAAAGGTCGGATGTGGCGGCATCCAACCCTGGAAAAAACGTTTTTCATGATAAGGCCCAGAATGCCAGTAGCGGCGAACCTGACCCCTCTTTGTGGTATCTACATAGACCAAGTCGCCGTAACAGGATTCAACCATGCCACCCGCAAAAGATTCGGCCACCTTTTCCAGGACACGATCATTGGCATACACATCGTCAGCATTCAATATTCCAATGACATCGCCTGACGCAATCCCAATCCCCTTGTTGATTGCGTCATAGAATCCTCTGTCGGGTTCCGACAGGAATATTGAATCGCTCGTTCTCAATTTGTTGATGATTTCGATGCTGCCGTCCATGGATTGGCCATCCATAATCACATGTTCGACAGGGTAGGTCTGCTTTTTAACACTTTCAATGCAGGCTCCGATTGTTTCAACACTGTTACGTACAGCCGTTATGATGGAAATGCCGAGGGTCATTTCATTCTGGCAGTCAATCAGCAGGCACGGTCAATGCTTTTTGGGTGTAGTCAGCCAGAGGCACATGAACCTTTTCGAACCGGTTCCCGTGCAGCTTAAGAAAGATAACGATGATAGCACCTTAAACATCATTCCCTTGGCTCTGTCGGCGAAGTTCGAGAACTTTCAAGTTAATCATGAATTCATACACCGACCTCATGACGCAGTATGTTATGCCCGCGCCGCCATCTAAAAGTCCGAGGCGAATGAAGTATAAATAACAAAAGACCAATAATGGCCTTCCGGGAAGACGATAAGCCAACTGCTTGAGGACCTTTCTCCTGATGACTGGATCTTTTGAAAGAATGCATCGCCATGGAAACCGCATGGTAGTTTCTTCAATCAACTTCATCGCTTCCATGGAAGAGTATAAGTTATGCCTTTCAAACCAAAAAGACACGCCCTTGTTAAATGGATAGTGATATAGATGTTCTTTGAGGCAGCCTGTTTTCCCTCTCGCTATGTATTCCTCGTTAATCTCTCTTTCAACATGCACAGCGCCCTTTCTGAGGAGTCGTGCAAACCACGTAGGATATGCGGAGCTTCGTTTCAACCACCGTCCCATGAAGAAATCTTTTCGCCGTACACGGAAGAGATCGTAGTCATTATCCTGGCCATCCGGTAGCAGCTCAATTTCCCGACGTAGCTCTGGTGTGACCTGCTCATCTGCATCTACCATTAATATCCAAGAATGTTTAAAATCAACAGCAAGTGCAGCATTGCGTTGTGAAGCATAACCATTGAAGTGCTTTTGAATAACAAGTGCTCCGTGGCTATGGGCGATTTCTACTGTTTGGTCCGTACTATAGGAGTCGAAAACAACAATATCATCGCTCCAAATCACCGACCCAAGACAACCTGGTAAGTTTTCCTCCTCGTTGAGGGTAAGTATAAGGACTGATACTTTCATTGGATTTTCAATGGATTTTTTTCTCTACTTTTTTCCCCAGCCACTGTTTACGACCTTCAACCATGTAATCCCAAATACCTTTCTCAAACAGCGCGACGCGCTGTTTTTCGGCATCGGTGCTGGCCAGAGCTTTTGCATCTGCCATCAGCTTTCCTAATTCCGCCATCCGCACCTCCGTGCCGAGGTAGCCCCATGCCATCTCATCCGTTTGCTGATAGGTTTTTGGTTCCCGCTGGATGTACCCAAGGTAATTGTCCGCGTTGTTATAAATTTCCTCAATCCGCAGGTAAATCTTTTTCATTGGTTCAGCCGAGGCTCCGTAATATAAACGGTGGAATTCATCAATCACCTGATCAATGTTTCGGTCGGGATCATCCAGATACTTGAGGGTTAGATAGTTATCGAGATATTCTCCGAGGTTGTTGAGAAACACCCCACGAATACTATCATGGGCGAACCTCTTGAACATGCGATCAATCGTATGGGCAAAAAATCCAGGAAAACAGTTGAATTTTCTATTTATAGCGATTTCTTCAGGAAAGCAATAATAAAGCCATAGATATATTGGCCGGCCTTGTTCCTTTGTCGTCCAGCTACGATAAAGAAGCATGTCACTATGCATCATAGCGGTATCCCACCAATTCCTTACGTAGAGACAGAGCTGTACAGATAAGTTTGGCTCAAGTCGTGTATTTTGGGGATAGTCCGCATAAGCAGCATAGGCCAGTGTAGATAAGTATTTATCGGGATGTGACTTGCCTATTTCACGGGCAACCTCGTTGGCAAAACCAAAAATGTAATCGCTGCCGGAGCCATTCATAAGCTTTGCCTGACATGTCGGGCATTTACACCACCTGGGACCCTCGTCCATTGGTACCAGAGCAAAAAAATCCCCGGCAGCTCTTGCGCCTTGTTTTGCCCCTTTGCCATTGAAATAATCGCGGGCGTCCTTAATCACTTGCTTGATGAAGCCGGGGTTGGTGTAGCACATTTGAGGCGGCTTGTCTGGATAGCCTTGAGCGAACCAATCCTGGTGTTCTTCTACGAACAGCTCTGGATTTATCGGATTTCTCATCCAAAAGCGGTCATAATATCCATTGAAACTGTGGTTTGCTGTATAAGCCTCGCCGCCAAGTCTCATCCTGCATGCATAAAGGCGTACTTCCTCCTGTGTTGGATTGTTCCACAACGTCTTGAGGAAACCATACACGGGCAGGTGGGGGCCTTGCCTAAATTTAAAGACCGGGGAGCGGCGGATGTCTGTACCTTCAATTTCCAGCGTCTTTTTTTCTTGGAAGATCAAACCAAGTGCCGTAGGCGCAAACCATCGTACCCCGCAAAAGCGCTCCAGAAAATCGTATACTGCATAGCATGTGCCCTGCTCATCGAACATGTCCGGCGGGCCTAAGGACTTGCCAGATCTCACAGAGATTTGCGCTGTATCCACCTTATCCCTTCCTATCAAGACAATGGTATTTGGCATAAACCGAATGAGATATTCTTGGGGTTTGAATATGTCTCTTGCAAGTCCAAGCGCCCGAGTAGCGGCACTTTCACCGATCAGGATGCGGCTGCCGTTTATTGGAATGTCATCGGCGGCAATCGGTAAAATGGCCCCTGTTATTTTCTTGATATGATATTGCAATTCCTGGGCAGCAAAACAAGGCACCAGGCCGGCATTCCTTGCAATGATTATAGTGGCTTGAGGATGCCCATTTTCAGTAATGAGTACCCTTGTAACCACACCGTCTGTGTTCCTTGTCGTACCAACCCAAACACAGGACTGTAAGAAAATCGTCAATATCAAGATTGCCTGAGCCAGTGGGCGAAAAGCCCATCCATTTCTTTTTTTCCTGTTCATGATCGCCTCATCAGATGCGCGCACTCAAGGCAGTCCGGACTTCATCGAGAGAGTCATTATTGTTTATCTTCTCCCAGTTAAAATATTCCGACATATGAGCATAAATACTATGCTTTCGTTCTAATTTACGATCATGCTTAAGCTCCTGCCTTGATTCCAAAACCCGGGACATTTCGCGCTGGACAAAGAAAACGCGATGCCGGCAGACTTGACGGATGAAACATTTGCCTGCCAGGTTCTGCAGAAGAAGATTATTACCAGTATCCAAGATAACATCAGCGAGAGTATCCCATGGGCCCCTATCGAAGATTATGGCGGACGCTTTATATCTTAATTTATGAAATCTGATGGCAAACGCTATGTTCACGTCAATAGCCTGAAATAAGATAAATGTGTACTTGAGTAAAATAGAATTCTCGAAGTCATGATAGCCAAAGCGAACTCCATCACAGACTTCATAATAATTATGTCCTGTCAGTCGTGCCAACACTAACAGTGGTTTTGATAAATAGTTATTGAAGCGGGACCACCCCAACTCGACGAAATGTCCTCTTTCTTTTAATATTTCCAATGTCATCCTGGCAAGGGTGCTTTTTCCACACCCATCCGGCCCGACAAAATGGATTACGCAATGATTTTTCATGTCCCTTCACATTGAAGCAGTTGAGACCACGTTCTCCCAACGGCATTCCAATCAGCAAAGTCAGAGCGCTTCATCAGGCAGTTCTTTCTTAAAGCTGCAACTCGTATTGGGTCATCTGCCAACGATTGCATTGCGTTAGCCAGTGCAGTAACATTCCCGGGAGGAACGACTAAACCAGCGTCCCCCACGCTTTCTGGAAGTCCATCAATATCACTAACGATCACCGGAGTTCCTGCTGCAATGACTTCAAGAACTGATACAGGCAGTTCAGAGGGGACCAGCACAAAAGGCATAACCACAGCGATGACGGCTTGTATCTCAGCACGTAATTCCTCTCGCGGGAGCCACCCTCCACGGATAAAAACCCGCTCCTGAAGACCACGCACTGCCAGTTTAGTCTCAAGTTGGGTTTGATCTTCTGCATCTAACCCGCGGGCAAGCATCCTCAGGGTGATGTATGGTGGTAACAGCTGCATTGCTGCTAACAAAATTTCATATCCACGAATAGGAATAGCGCCGCCCAAATAAAGAAAGGAGCAGTTATTCTTTGATGATGCGGGACTGAATGTCCAGAAGCCGAGATCTATACCGGGCGGGATGATCTTCACGAAATCACTGGAACCGATTCTGCTTCCCGTTCGCTGGGATTGGCAGATCACCCCTTTAAAGCACTCCTCAAGCTGTTTTCGCCACAATATGGCAGGTACCAGCAGGTTGCGGCAATATGCCCATCGCTCCCACCGACTGAGGTACGGCCAGGCAATCCAAAGCTCATGGGGTGTATAAAGGCCATAGGCCAGATAGGCCCAAGCACGGGAGCGGCCGATTCCTCTATGCCAGCGTCCGGTGACTAAGCTGAAAGGCGTAACTGCGATAATCGCTCTGTCGGGTTTTGCCGTGTCCAGCCACGAGCGGATCGCTGCGTTATTGCTGCCCCGCAGAGAGTTGAATACTTGGGTTGGAAAGGGAAGGCGTCCAGGTTGGCCATCGGTCACAAGTGTTATGGCATGATCTGAAGCGGCAAGAAGACGCGCGACCTGGATCATTGTCAACCAAGGCTGAAGCCGAATGCTTTCTTCCGTGAAGCCGCTGCAAAATAAAGCGATGTGCATTAACAACTAATACCTTGGCGTCTTGCCAGTCCGGCACACCCGATGAGCCAGTCCGCAGTCTTACGGAGCATCGCGTCTTGAGTAAAATCTTGAATGAAGCGCGCCTTAGCTGAATTACCCAAGCGATCCCGGAGATGAGGATCGCGCACAAGCTGTTCAATGGCTGCACTCAAGGCTGCCGGATTTTCCGGCGGAACCAACAATCCTTCAACCCCATGGGTAATGGATTCCGGGTTGCCTCCAACATTGGTCGCCACAATCGACAAACCCGCCCTCATGGCCTCCAAAAGAGCAATGGAGTGGCATTCTGATAAGGAAGGCAGAACATAGATGTCGAATGCCGGCAAAGCAGACTCTGCCCCAGGCACCGCCCCCGTAAAAAGAACGCGCTGGCCCACCGATGAAGACCGCGCGGCAGTTTCAAGGGATTTTTTTTCAGGACCATCGCCGATGACGACCAGCCGAAGCCTTGGGTATTGGCGGATCAATTCAGCGAATGACTGAATCAGATAAACCGTGCCTTTGACCGGTTCCAGCCTGCCAACGGTACCGATCACCAAGTCATCTTCTTTAACTCCCCAACGCGAACGCCATTCCAGACGTGCCGAATTTCTTTCCAGAGGGATTTCAGGTTCAAGACCATTATGGATGACGGATATCTTGCCCTCCGGAACACCTCTCGCCGCCAAACGCTTCCTGGCATGAGATGCTACCGTTACGACTGCAAGGGCATGGTGGCGAAAAAAATATTCCGTAAACCGCTCATAGACAAACCCCAGAACCCGCGTCACAAAATTCACAGCATGATATTGGCCATGATACGAGCACACCAAGGGTAGCCTGCGCCGTAACCGGCGTTGTGCCATCAGAGCAACAAAATGGCTATTGAATCCTTGGGTCATGATTAATTCTGGATGAAGGTTCTTGATTTCTTGGGTTACAGGACCGAGCCAGGAACAGTCCAAGCGCCCACGGATGTTGATCCGTGTATGTTGAAGCTGTCTGATGCCGATTTCATCAATGGACCAATTAGGAGAGACGATACATACGCTGTAAGGCTTTATAGGGGATATATCAGAAAGCTTTTCTAAAGTTCTTGCATACCGTCCGCCACCGCCAAGTAGAAAACCCCAATGGATTTCCAGCAAACATATCGAATTTTCCCCTAAAAGTTTTACGTTCACTTCACTCAAGCGGTGTCCATTTTTCTGCATCGTAAGACAATTTCAGGGGTTTGGCATATCTCATCGAAAGTTAGCCCCGTCTCCATTTCTAGTCCGGATCTGAGAAATACCCGGATAGGCTTCTCATCAGCCCGCATCTGCCGACGTAGAAAGCTGATGCTGTCCACAACCTGTAAATCTACAGGGAGAAGGAAAAAAAATGAATATGCGCGAAGCATGAATCCCAGAACCAATGCAATAATACCCCGGAAGCCGGTGGCGCGTATAATCCGTAAATCAAGATCACTTCTTCGATGGAATTGGCTTCGGCACATGCTGCCATATATAAGAATAGCTTGCACACAGTTGAACCGCTGGAACATCCGATCTGATAGATGCACAAACCACAGTATTCGTTTAAGGCCAGGATTAACCATACAATCGAAACTATCCAAGACATAAACCCAAAAGTTGCCTGTAAGAAACCACATCAAAGTGTGGACAATAACGAAACACAAAAGGATTTCAAGTGAGCTGATGTTTCCAAAGAGCGTTGAAACTATCCCTAATAGCCCAACAAGTAAAACTGCTTCTACGCTGAGACGAAACAGCATTTCGGAGCGACCTGTGCTATGGATAGCCTGTAAAAGCCATCCTGTAGGAATGTTCCGCAATGCGCGATATTTTCCAATTTTGATCATTGGTTTTTATGTCGAAGGGTAAGGTCGCCAGGAGATATTTGGTTCATTGCTTTACACCATCCACCCTTCCAAATACTTCAATCAGTTGTGATACCACTATTTCTGGCGAATGATTATCTTGAACATGCTTGCGAGCCCACGCCCCCATCTGGCTGCGTTTTGACTCGCTACTCAGAAGGGATTTAATTGGGGATATTAAACACTGTGCTAAAGCGTGAGGATTATCGATTGAGCTTACTTTTTCGTGAGGTGATACAACTAAACCGAGGTGATTCTTTTTAATCAAGTTGTCTGGATCAATCCCAAGCGATACTACCGGCACGCCATTCATCCATGCCTGGAGGAAGGTATTGGGAAAGCCCTCTCGGATGGAGGTATTGAGAAAGAGGCGCGTGTGGGAAAACCATTGCTCCATTTCTATGGGAGGCACTTGGCCAAGGAACCGCAGATTGGGGATCTTCTCAGTCTCCTTTTGGAATTGCTCGAATCGCACGCGGTTACTGTTGTTCATTGCCATGGCAAACTGCACATCCGGTAAAAGGCGCGCAATTTCAAACATTACCTCCGGCCTTTTCTTCGCATGGCAATTCCCAACCCATAGAACATCCACCCAAGGTGCACATTCCTTTGCCTCTTCCGGTGCAATGCGATCACATATGCTCCTCACCAGATGAGCTTCTCGACCATAATTTTTCGCAAAGGCGTATTGCTGATCAATACTCTGAGCGACGATTGTGTCCACTAATCGAATACCGACATCTTGAAGAAAACCGACAAATTGTCCGGTTGTGCGCTCCTTCGGATTTGCATCATGGGTCATCTGTGCCCAGAAAACGAGTCTGCGTTTATATGCTTTACAGTAAACGGCCATTATGGGTAGAAGATGCCCCGGTACCTTGATTACATAGTAATTCGCGTTCGCACGACGCATCGCAAGTAAAAGAGATAGCCAGTTCATGAGAGCTTGCGACTTGCTCCCGCCGAGATAGGAAAAGTCAGCCAGATAAACTGGAAATGCTGTATTTAAGCCATTAAATTCGTGAGATGACTTGTGCGTTATGAAAGAGACCTGCCAACCTTTTGCTGCAAGCCCCCGGCCAAACAGAAAAAACTGACGTTCGGCGCCACCGGCACCTGTCCCGCCTTTAACCAAGAGCGGATAAGCAAAGGGTGAAATGAAACAGATCTTCAATCAATGACCCCGACTAACTCATAAGGACATGGATAAAATGTTTTTCATTCCGAGCGACATATCTATTAAAGTCAACTCCCATCTCAAATTCTACTCCATCAAGGTCAGAGATGAACGTCAAGCCCATGATATCTTTGCTTGTTACAGGACGATACTCTTCCACCGGATCAGCCACCCCATTAATCTTAACTATCCTGTATTTCTCATCAAACGACCAATCAAGATATCGTCTGACAACGCAATAAGACAGCAAGTCCGCTGTCCCACATACCCAAATTCTGTCACTTGCATTTACCAACGGGGAGAATATTGCAGCAACATCTTCGCTCTTACTATAGTCGGCGTTAGGATCTTTTTTCCCAAAATGCGTGTACAGAACGGTGGCGCCTTTGTTCTGAATTATACGATTCAAGATAGGCTTGCCCAGCAAAATATTGAGGTGCCGAAAGCGATCAAGTCTGCCGTCCCCTGGCCCCCAGCGAACGAACTCCCAGAACCGTGTGCCATCGCGTAATCTTACTGGGCGTATCAAGTTATTATCGGGCAACATGCGGTATTTACACGCCGCACCACGCGCAAGTACGACTTTAATACCATGCTTTATCCATGATCTTGCGACTCCGTTATGTGTCGCGTATGACAATCGAAGATCATTCCACAACTTTCTCATCATCAATGGAGTTTCCTGGCCAATTGCCGGTGTTAATGCACCTACCCAGATGAACCGGACGCCCATTTCTTTTAGAGTATGGGAATGCCACCAGGGGCTATTTTTTGAGTCACCATGGCCAGTCAAAAGGTTGAATGGGCTGGCTGAATGGTTCGTCCAGATTGCAGGCCGAATACCCTGATCAGCAAGGGCTCTGGCGGCTGCAATCATGTGCTCGCTTCGGGGTGCCCTTTCGTCAAGTTCAGCAAATGAGTGGATAGTATCTACTGTTCCATCCCTGATGAGCGATTCTACAGCATATGGCAATCCGTTACCCTCTGTAAGGAACGAACTCCATCTCCTCGATTTAAGAAACAACCCATCAGAGACACGGACTTTCCAATCCCAAGCCGAGCTGCGCCATGGAAGGACGTTCAGGTGGCTATGAAATGCGGCATATTCATCCGGCATCGCCGTCGTATCCGGATCACTGCAAATAGCGAGAGCAGCATCATAGGGCCAAGGCCATCTTCTAATTTTAATTAAAGGGTTCTCCGTTCGACCAACCATCTTTTCTAATAACACCCAGTTTTCTTATGTACATGGTTCGGGGGGCAAAGGAAACAATCACTTGGCATCATCGGCATTCTGCTAGCTTCTCACAAATAAAAGTAATTGACCCTCGCCTCTTCTCCACCAAGTTGATGAGCCGGGCTGGTGTCAGCGCAACCAAAACGCGAAGCACACGGCGGGTTGGTGAGGCATGCGCCGCCAAGTGATAAAGTAGTTTTCCCTTATCGCCGCGGCGAACGCGGAAGTGTTGCTGAAAGGCATGACGCATTACGCACTCAGGACGGTAGAAACAGTATCGCTCGATGAAATCAAGGATGTCATGCACCCATGCCTCATAGTTTGTGCCGGCAGGAGCCTTCACCCCAAGCCGCAAGTGGAACCACAGCCACGCAACTTGCTCGCGTCGACGACGATTACGAATGCGGTGCACCCATGGTATGCCTGAATGGCCTTCGATTATGTATTCGCGGCTGGGGAAATTATGAATCATCAAGCCACCTGGTTTGAGTATCCGATACAGCTCATTCAGCGTGTTGTCCAGATGCTCGATGTGCTCGAATACCTGATTGCTGAATATGAAATCAAACGAGCCATCTTCAAAAGGGAAACGTTCGTGGCCGTTGTAAAGGTAAATGTACGCTGGAAGGTCGGGGGGGGGATAATGCTGGTAGTTGCTTCTTGTGCACTCGGTGCCGTAGTGGCTTTCTAAGCCGCAGAAGCGGTAACCCCTCGCGCACGCATCCCGGACAACATCTCCTTTGCCACATCCGAAATCCAAGGCTGTCGCTTCTCCACGCCGTGAAGAAAAATGCTGTTCGAAAAAGTGGATAAAATAAGCTTTATTGACCGCTAACATATTCATTTGCGGCCCGAACTTCTAATTGTAGGCTCTTGATTACTGACTTCAATGGGACGGCAGATGATCACTCATTTCTCCGGTGTTGAAATTTTCATGAGTAAGACATCCGGTGTATTGATGCCGGTGCAGCAGAATTCGTGTTCCAGAATTTGCAACCCATTAAGGGCAGCGCTGCGTCGCATCCAGGGAAAGGTGATAGGGGACTCTTTATATCCTTTGGTGCGGCCCAATTTAACTGTTAAGCCGGGCGACAAAACGCTCAGTACACTATTGGCCAGGACCATCATGTGGTAGATTGCCAATTTCGCTTTCCCTGCACGCAACCCATCGAGTATCTTGCTCATGTAGTATCGCGGCGGGTGGACCTTAAGGTACAGGCGCCCCCCTATCTGCAGGCACCGAGCCAACTCGCGCATTGCCTCCTCACTGTCCACATACATCAAGACGCTCCTGCACGCGATGGCACTGAATTGACCATCCTCGAAGGGTAGTGCCGCCACGCTACCCTGCCTGAGCGTGGTCGTGGCACCTGACTGTGTCAGCAGGTACCGTGCCAATACCAAACCGATTGGGTCCAGGTCAATTCCAACAGACATGAGAGGAGAATGCTCTCCCGCTGCCAGCAAAAGTTGTCCCGCTCCGCATCCCGCATCTAGGAAACGTGAAGATCCATCTAAGCAAAGCTTTTCAAGGATATCGTGATAAACGATATCCTTGGTGTCCTGAAACATATCGTATTCGTTTAGGTAGTATAGGAGTTGCCCCATTCCACCGTTGTATATGGACTCGGCCCATTGTGCGAGTACTCGATGAACAGAAGCCCATTGCTCAGTTGGTTGGCTCCCGACTTGAGATGATCTAAGAAAATTACGAAGCAGGTTCGGATCGTCCAGAATTGTGATCATTTCTTCGGGCAGAGCACTGTTGAATGCAGCTTCTGAAGATTCAGTCTTAAAAGGAGTTGATGGCAGAGCTGTCTTTTCCACAGGATGTCTCTTCAGTTAATGGAACTGATAATAAAACGTCTTTTCCCGGAGAGTGTTTCTGGAATCGATTCGACATATTCGATCGCTACCTCCAAGCCTTCTGCCGTTTCTGCGATCTTCTGCCTTAGCAGTTTCTCCTCTTCAGACTTGAGTGGTTGTCCATCGCGCATGACGAGCAGCAGATCGATCATATCAATCCTTGTCTGGCGGACCTGCAGAGCATCAATCCGGCCGCTCACATATCTTCCGAGAAGCGTCCAGAAGGTCCCAGAAATCTCTTTTCCGGAAGACGTCTTGATAAGGTCGAAAGCACGGCCTTCCACATACTCGAGCAGCGGCAGCCCTCGTCCACACGGGCATGGCGATGAGGCCCATGCACCGAGATCGCCAATGCGATACCGTATAAACGGCATTGCCTTGTTGGTCAGGTCAGTCACTACGATTTCGCCCAATTCGCCAGGAGCGCAGGGAGACCCATCCTCTCGTAGCACCTCCACCCACAAGCGCTCTATATCTACGTGCATACCCCTATGTATGTCACACTCGTGTGCGATGTCAGCAAACTCACGGCACCCGTAACGATTAAATACAGGCACTTGGAGCACTTCTGAAATGTTTTTTCGCTGATGGTCAAATAGCTGTTCAGCAGAACATATTATAGCCTTTAACGTAGGGAAGTTTTCACCCTTTGATTGGTAAAACTCGGCGAATCGAGCAAGCGGTGTAGGGTAGCTTGTAAGTAATACCGGTCTAAAAGCCTTTAGTTGACGTAGGTACTCTCCCATTGTATACTCATCAAGTTCATAAGATGACAAGAAAAGTAGAGGTCTTAAGGCAAGGCGTAATCTGTCACCCAACAATGTGTGTGCAGGCGTATCAAACCGTGCGCCCCATAATGTGGCATGCCGTTCAAAAGGGCTTACGCCGCACCATTCAGTATGGCGCATTTTGCCGGCATATCGCCATGCTCCATTTACCAGATTCAAAAAGAAATAAAGGCTCTCACCGGTGGAACCGCTTGTAGAGCTTTTCTTCACCTGACTGGCTGGGATGCTTTTGCACAATAGATCAGAAGCCCTGCTGCGGATGATTGATTTGTCAAGCAGGGGGAATGTCCGTAAACTTTCGATTGGGGTCATCCCTTTCCCAACTTTTATCTGCCCGTCGTTAGCCAATGCCCGGTAGTAGGGGACTTGTGAAACGGCATAATCGATAATGACTGCTAATCTCCTATGTGCTATGTCCACAAGCCTTTCGGGTATATACCATTGCGATCTTCGGAGCTCCATCCAGTAACGGTAAACATGATCCCGGCTTAACCACTCGTGGTAAATTGTCCACAAAGTTCTTCGGAGCCAGACCGGCAATGTCTGCACAGGATTCATCGCAAGTTACAAATGAGCCTTACCAGTTTTGCCGCACGTATCGGCAGTCCCGCCCATTTGCTTCCCCTTTCCCTTTCGACCATCCAAAGGAATTCCCTTCCTGAAGGCTCACCAAGGTCCCTGTTACGCCAACGCACACGAGGCACACTACTCATTCTTGGAAGCATTCCCTGAAAGGGCCCGCGCGCGCATGTCCCTTTCCAGCGACTGGGCAGCGTGAAATAGCGGTATCCTGCCTGCCGTGCCAGTTCGACCACTTCTTCCGTCACGCCACCTCCCGGCCAGCAAATACCGTAGACATCTTTGTCGAGTTTCCTCTCAATGATCCTCTTCGATTCGGTAAGCTCATGAAAGACACGTCTCCTGTACTCCTCGTCCATTTCCCAATATCCCTGCGGTGGATATGAGTTACGAGTCTCATGAACAATCATATCTAACTGTTGCCGCCAGTCAGGGTGCTGAAAAAAAGACGGGCCTCCTCCCTGGACTACACGGCCAACCAATCGCTCTAAAAGAATCGGTTCGTTCGGGGTGTAGCGGTGCACTTCAAGGGCTTTTCCATGCGTATAGATCGGAGTCCCGTATGGAATTCTCGATTCGTATTCGGCTGCATTTCTGAGATAGAAAGGTTTTAATTGCTCGAAAGTATTCCACAGCATCCAAACCGGTCCGCCTGCCTCAGTAGCAGCGCCAGGATGCCAATAGTCCACGACATCTGGGCCAGAGAAATACCAAGTATGCGTTAGTGCATGGCTTTGTATCTCTATCAGACCGGACTTCTCCATCTCCCTTATTTCTTCCCACGAGAGGAAGCCGGCCACATCCTCGATGACTTCACTATCCTCGCTTTTGGGCCTAACCACCGGCCGCGGATCCACGAACGTTGGAGTTAAAAAAATGGTGGCCATCATTTTATATTTCATTAGTAGTGGATATGCGTAGACCCAGTTGTCGCAGTAGCCATCGTCAAGAGTAAGGAGAATTCTGCGGGCTGATGATCCATGTGAAGTTGCGGTATGAGCAGCGGCTTCGGCCATGGTTAATGTTTGAAAACCAGATTGCCGGAGTGCAGCGAGTTTGCCTTCAAAAGAACCCGGGCTCTCCGCTATATGCGCATACGCCCAGCGATGATCATGCAAGCCCACTGAGTGAAACATCACTGTGACAACGGGCCTTTTCATGTCTTTGTTTCGCAAGTGACTACTTCTCTGTAGAACTCCTCAATCATTGGCACGGCATTGGTGACGGGCAATGCAGCGACCGTTTCCTTCGCGGCGGTGCCGAGCTTATCTCTAAGCTGGACATCCAGAACCAAACGGGCAAGTTCATGTGACAGGGCTTTTGTGTCACTTGGCGGGACAATCAAGGCGTTGACGCCATGTTGTAGATAATCCCTGTGAGCACCTTGCGAGGTTACGATTATGCCTTTGCCGCAAATCATCGCTTCTAAAATGGCCAAGCTTTGCCCCTCACTCACTGAGGGCATTAGGAAAACATCTGCTGCCTGCATGAATGGCCCAATATTTTCTTGATACCCGATAAGCTTTATTCGAGATTCCATTTGGTGTCTTTCGATTATTTCCTCAAGTCGCGCCCTCTCCGGCCCCTCGCCCGCTATGAAGATATGTACTCTTGACATTACATCCTTCGGCAACAGGGCAGCGGCTTCAATAAGATGGACATGACCTTTGACGGGTAGCAGATTTCCAACCGTAAGGCATAAAACATCCCGGGGGTTGACTCCCATCATTGAGCGGGTTTCTTCTATCGTTTCCCGGCCCTCAATGAGCCTATCAAAGTCAACAGGGTTGGGAATGATTCGCCAGGTAGTCGGCGGGTATCGCAAAGTTCCAATATGGAATTGCCGAATCGAATCGGAAAGAGCGATAAACCATCTGCCAAAGTGACGAGCTGTATATATATCAAGGAAATGCTTCCAATGTTGGTAAATCCCCTTCGGCTCACGCTTCCAGGTCGAGTTTGTATGGATTGTATTAATACAAGGTATTCCCGTAAAATGCGCTGCAATACGGGCGACCACGTCTGCATGATAACCATGACTGTGTATCAGTTGACATCTTTTCTCTCTGATATGCCGCATCACTTTCCATATAACCCATGGCATATTCCACCGATGGAGGCGACATTCAGTGATGGGGATCTTTAACGATTTAAACGCATCCGTCAAGACCCCAGTAGCATGAAAACAGATCACTTCGATATCGTGATTATACCTCATGAGACCCTTGAGCGTTGAGAGCACCGCTCTTTCCATGCCGCCTCCGGCAAATGAGCCAATCAAGATTGAGGCTCTAATGATCATGCGCTGCTATAACTGCAAGGGCATCAAGACGGGCCACAACTCCTGTAAGCACAAACATGATATGCCAACTCGGCACACAGGTGGTGAAAAATCCAGCGACAATACCTGTTATTAGGGGCGCAGCCAATCCATATGCCCGATGCCTTCGAATACCTTTGTAAAGTGAAATAAGCCACCAGATGTAACAGCAGAAGCCTATGATCCCCAATTCCGCCATGGTCAAGAGATACGAGTTGTGTGGCCCAATGCCGATGAACAAAGTCTGGATATCGAAATAGTGCCGACCATCCGTGACGAAACGACCGCCGCCAATTCCGTATATGGGATTATTAAGCCAAGCAACCAAAGCAGCTCGTTGAGCTGGGAGCCTACTCAAATTGGAATCCAATTCCAGAAAATCGTCTAATGTAGAGAAACGGAACATACTGACCGATCGTTGGCTTTGCGGCAACAAGTCCGGATAAGCTAAGACTAAAGCCAGGGATAGGGACCAGAGAGCTGTAACAATTATGATGAATTTGATATTTCTGGTACTAACGACATACATGAAAACTACCACAAACAAGACAAGGAAGCCCCCCCTGGAGCCGGTCAGCAAGAGGCTTCCCATCATAAAGACCGTTGCGCCCGCTAACAACAGCTTTCTGACCTTTGACACTTTTTGCCAAAACAAGAACATGGCCGTTACTACCCCCCAACAGATCACGTAAGCAGTATCATTGGGATCTAAACGTTGTTCCCCAAAACCTGCAGTAAAGCGGGCTGCCACAGGCTGTCTTATGAAATCATCGACCAAAGAAATTGCTGAAACCAACGTGACTAAAATAACTATCAGCCATGGAAGCTTTCTGATGATTTGGCTCTCCGAGAATATCATGTAGGTCCACAATCCGACTGATAGAAGAGTGACATCAAGTTTTGCAGTTTGCCATGTGCTGTTGGAGTCCCAGTTGAAAATGATACGGCTCAAGAGATCCACCAGGGTAAAAGCCATGCAAGCGATGAAGACACGGCTCCGAAAGAACAACTCTAACGGCACAGAACGTTCGATATGAGTCAGCAGATAAGCATATAGACACAATGCCAATAAAACACGGACACGTCCCAAGTTGCCAAACTGTTCTTCCAGCATGCTCGGTGGAGCAAAAACAAAAACAAGAAAGAGCAGGAATAGGATCATTGCCAACCACGAATATTCTCGCCTGGCTGATTTCAAAGGATGTGAACGTAAAGTTGTCCGCATTTGAGTTGTGTTCATAACCCCTGTTTACACCTTTCTTATACGCGTATCTAACCGTGATCTCCAGTAGCAAAACAATCCGTACCAACCAGCGCTCCGGTGAATAGTGGACCATGTCTGAAATCGTCCTATGATATACCGCTCTAAGAAGTAATAGGCGACATGGCTTGCCGGGGGTACTCCATTCTTTCTGCAGCACAGTTTCATTTCCTTAAAGCGCATAGTTAAATCAGAAGAAGGCGTCCTTGCATCTCGATGGTATCGAAAAAAAGATAGATCCTCCTGCACATACTGGATCCGGAACCCCGCATTCATCACACGCAACCAATAGTCGTAGTCCATAATCAGATGCATTGACTCGTCCATGCCACCTATGGCCTCGTAGACACACCTTCGCCAGAAACACGATGGCTGTGGCAAATAATTGATACAGTACCTCAATAAGTTTGGTCGAAACCCCCTGTCCAGTGTCTTTTGCGTGATAAAACGCTGTTGGTCTTTGATGGCGCTGTCAGCATCAATCGGAACTGATCGGCCGTAAAGAAAAACGCAATGGGGCGCATTACTAAAGATATTTCCCACTTTCATGAGCGTACCTGGTGTATAGGCGTCGTCGCTGTTAAGATACGCTAAAACGTCACCCGTTGCTAACGCAAATCCCTTATTAATTGCATGACTCTGACCATTGTCCTTTGCGCTCTCCCAATAAGCAATCTGGCTTTCATATCTTCTTATGATCTCAACGCTGTGATCCGTCGATCCACCGTCCATGATAATGTATTCAAGGTTGGGGTAATTCTGGAGAAGGACGGAACGAATCGTCTCTTCAAGAAACCTTCCCTGGTTGTATGATGGTGTGACGATGCTAATTTTCGGCCACGGCTTGCCATCAGGCATGGTCAAAGGAAAAGATCTCATTTTTTCGTCCAGAATCATCCGGCCTTTCCCAGCGGCAACGCTGGACGTTTGCCCTTGGTCGGCCTTTGTACAGGAACCTCATTACAGGTGAACCGGCTGGGAGATATACGGCCTGTATCTCTACATTCGATAATTTCCTGGTACCACGCAAGATAATCATGTGCTTGCCTCAAAAGGTCAAACCGCTGGCGAGCGTCTCTGGCCGCGTTCACACCCAAGCGCCGCCTTAGCGCCTTATCTGTCAGCAAAGCTCGAATCGCTCCTGCCATTGCATCAACGTCCCCCGGCGGCACCAGCACACCTGTCGCTTCCTCCAGAGTGAAACCCTGGCACGCAGTAACACAGTGAGTTGCCGGATTTTTTGATTGCTCAACTGTAAAGTTGTTCAACGACTTTACCTGCTCAGGGATACCGCCAACCGCTGTGGCGACTACTGGCGTTCCACATGCGAGGGCTTCAAGTACGGTATTTGGGAACGTATCTACCTTCGCGGTATGAACATACACATCTGCCGATTGATAGTAAGCCGCCATCGACCTGAGGTCTTCCTGGTATGAGATAAATCTAATCTCTGCCCCGCCTGTGTTCTCCGGGGGAGCATCCTCACCCAGCACAATCAACAGGCTCTTTTGTTTCTCCAATCCATCTGTGACCGATGAGATGATAGCCTGCATCATCTGAGCGTCCTTCCAGACCTTCGCTCGAGTGCCCTTCGACACAAAAAGGAGGGCCTTGACGTCCTGCTGGATACCTAATGCCGCCCTGGTGGTCCGCATGTCCGCCGGGCAAAAGACTGATAAATCCACACCATTAGGTATGACTCGCGTCTCCAAACTGGCTGTACAAAGTATAGATTGTTCGACTTTCTGCATCAGCCAGTTGGAAGGAGTTGCCACATATACCTGGCTCCTGGAGTATATACGCCGTTTGCGTCGCCAATTGTAGGCCGTCGCGTCACGTTTGATTGCCGGATAGATGGTTAAGTCTGGGCATTGTCCACACCCGGTCTTCCATCGTTCACAGACAAAAGAGTGGGCACAGTGCCCGCCTAAAAGCCAAGCATCGTGCAGGGTCAGAACCGTCGGGGCCTGCTGGCTGAGCCAGGGAAGGGCCCTAAGGTCAAAGTAACCACCATGCAAGTTATGGCACTGTATTATGTCAGGTATTTCGGAAAGCAGCTCAAGGATCCGCCGGGACCCGGGAAACTCGAAGTTCTCGTGGCCTTGATGGATCTCCAGCAACTTCTTGAGTTGCCCAATTAATCGTAGCCATTGTCGCGCCCGACGGGTTCCCCGTACCCTCCCTTCTAATGGTGTGAGTAGACCTTCAGTATAAGCCCAGAGTCGCTGCCATACACCCCCTCCATTAACGGGAATGGGAATCACATCCGGATCAACCGTTCGCTTGTTGCCTACGGCTAACCATGCACGATGACCGTACTCCAGGTAGGATTGATGCAAGCCATAAGCAACCTTCTGTGCTCCACCACTTCCGTCTGAGGTACTGATTTGGAGGATACGGAGGGGTCTATTCATCATTTATGACCCAAAAAACAGCGATAACTGTCGTTTAAAGCCTTCTCCATCCCAATCGCGAATCAGAAAGCGCGGCAACCAAAACGGGTGGGAACTGAGAGTGACAATTCCCGGCGTATTTGTACAAGCACTCTTGAAACCGGCTTCCTGGACCAGGTGAATCGCTTCTTTGCCCCCATCTGAGATGCTCCCGTAAGGGTAGGAAAAAGCCGTTATCTCTTGCCCCAATATCGCTTCTAACATTTTCTTGCTTTCCTTGATTTCCCAGCGTTGTATTTCTGCGGTTTGGCTCGACAGAACTGGGTGGGTAACAGCATGCGCGCCCACTTCGACAAGTCCGCCTTCCGCAAGCTGGCAGATTTCATCGCGTGTCAGCGCCCGATACAGAGGGCGGCTGACGGCGGAGTCCCTAATCTGGCTCCGAAGCATTGCCAGTAAGCTCTCTCGGTCTTCGCCCGCCAACGGGCGAAGCAGTTGGTGGAGTTCTCGATAAATCCTGTGTCGTGGTGTCGGATCATCGTTCATCCCTACGTGCCACTGCCGATGGGCGTTGTTTGATTGGCTTGATGTTTGCCACCCTTTGCCCAAAGCCCATTCGTAAATCCTCCCATTAAGTCTCAGTTCCAAGCGCGTAGGAAGCAGGGGGGAAACCAAAATAAGAGATTCCAGCTCATCCCACCAGAACTCCTTCTCCTGACCGATGTAGCCAGTGGTCACGAAGACCGTAGCCGGCACGGCAAAGCGCTCTAACAGAGGTTTCGCATTCCAAAGGTTATCTGCATAGCCATCGTCGAAGGTCATAATTGCCCCACGTTTTTCAAGACACCCCTTTTCGCGCGCCACGAGAAGATCTTTGAGACTGAGGACCGTGCAGAATCTTTGCAGGATCTCCAGATGTTTTTCAAAATTGGCAGGATTGACGCAGAGGCGCTGCGGGTCTGAGGCCGTTGCAAATACTCGGTGATAAGCTAAAATTACAATACTGGAACGAAATGGGGCTGTTCCCCTACGCCACCATCGTCTTGCCCGTTCAATCCCTTTCATGGCTCCTCCGCAAGTTTCACCGCTCGCACGCCGATGATTATCTGATAATCGGAATCGCAGTGGTCGAGTTCTGAATGTTTCAGCTCACGTACTGCCAAGCCATGCAGGAACGCACAGGCCGCCAGTACATTGCCGAAAGTTTCGACGGTGACGTTTCGTACACCAAAAACGTCGCCGAATAGTCGTCGGGCCGAGGCATCGGTAAAGCGCCAGTAATCACCCCACCGATCCATGTCATAGCGGCTGATCTGACTGATTCCAGGGAACGTGGCCAGTAGCACACCATCAGGCTTCAGAGCAGAATACACAGTGGCTATTGCAGCTTGGACATCGTAGATAAACGGAAATGTTTGGGTGAGAACCATGCAGTCAAACCTGTCTGATGGTATTCCTTCACCAGTCGCGAGGTTTCCGACCAGGGACGCTCTTGGACTGTCAAGCGTGACGTGAAGCACATCAGATTTTGTCACTTTCTTTCCGCCAAATAGGCGCGTATACACATCTTCACCGATTTCCAAAACATGACCTTTAATGTCAACACTGTTACGTTGCAGAAAGGTTTCAATATAATAGCGGTCAATGGGCTTGCCCCGGTCAAAACCAAAGACCCGACTGACTGGGGTCAAACGCCGGAAACCACCCCATCGGGCAACGGGAAATCGACACCACCACGCCCGCACTAGTCTACGGAAATCCAACGGCACAAATCTCTTTATGGCCTTCCTCATCGCTTCACAATTAGATATCTCCGCCGAGCATAAATCGAATAAATAATGTATCATGGTTGTGGCAATGCTGTGCACCGCATTGGGTTCTCTGTCAATACATTGCAAATGTCCCATCTGTAACTTTTAAAACGTTTTATATAGAATGGCATACTGATGATAATCCGGCATAGCGACAAAGGATAACTCGTGGCTTTATGAGGCTCTTTGAAGCAACTGGCCAGAGAGTCTGTCTTTCATTCTCTTTATTGTCCCTAATACTTTATTATCATTGTAACTATGAAGCCGTGCCAAAAGCCAGGAATATGCATGTCTTTTCGCTCGGAAAACGTATTCTGTAGGTCTAACGTTTTGGAACTGATCAATCCATTTATGAATTTCTGTATACGGCATCCGGATATCCGTTTCAAATGTGCTGCCGATCATACTTTCTAAGGCACGCACATCATCCCGTGCCACAACCGGGAGATTAAAATCTTTAGCAATTTCCGTAGCGCGATTGTCGATAGCCAAAAGGATTGTTCTCCGCTTGAATTGCAATGCTCTGATACCGGCATGTAGCCTTGTACCCACGCATTCAAGATCCAAATCGGATGACAGAATTTCATCAAGATTTGCCAGACTCGGTTTGATGATTTCTATGTTAGGCAACAACTTGAGTGCATAGTCATAATCTTCTGGCCCCTGCACCCAACACAATACCCTTTTGTAGTGTTTCTTTAAAGAGCTCAAGACCTTTTCGTCATCCGAAGACCTATTGTAATTCGTAAACGTCACAAGTACGTTCTCTGCTTTCTGAACGGGAATGGAGCGGCAGTGTTCCGGCGTCAACATCCACATACTCGGGCAACCCGTAACCACTACGTTATCGAAACCTATCTTTGTCAATTTTGTTGCGGTGTATTTGTCCCGCACTGAATGCAAGAAATTATGACTCAGGACATTACACAACAGTTTTCGTGTGTAACGCGTTGGATCGCCTTGATATTGCCACCAACCCACACCCATCAGGATTACATCACGAATTTTGTCAGCGTTTGAGTTATCTATGCCCCATTGTCTATACCGCTGCATATCGCTCGTCAGACAGTTAGTGCCACCAAAAAATACAAGACTGCTTTTCTCAAGATAATGAATACTCTCAGTCCCTATAGAATCAAGGTATGGCAACTTGATAAAAAAGGCATCTGGCAGAATCAGCTTCAAATATTTCCAGACCGAGTGCATAATAATCTCATTTCCTAAGTTATTGTCTGTAATAGTAGTATCGAATACTGATACTAATTTTTCCATAGGCTCACGAGGGACGATCTACCTGTTTGGCAACTTACCCAGATATGTTTTGATTCCTATTAGCATGTTAACAGCGATATGCAGTGGAGAAGACGACTTGCCCATTAGACGTAATTCAAGTATGTCATCTGAGATTTTGTCCGGTACTACAATATTGGGATGCTTTAGCGGAAACTCTACTGATTGAGTCTTTATGTATAGTTCATTGGCGACTCCCGCCGTGTGCGTAGAGCTTACGCCAAATCCTATGTTTGCAACGAGGTTGGCTTTAGGCCTAACGACGAGATAATTGTTTCTGTATCTCGTCACTCCCCAAAGGTAGTCCCACGTATCCAGGTCTCCATTAATCGCGGCAGCAGCTCCTTTCCACCAATAATCGACAAAGCGTCTATTCTGCGATATATTGGACTTTATCAAGTCTATTTCCATTGGACTCAACTCATTGAAATCAGTCTTGTAACAATCCCATGCCCTTTTCCACGTGGCCCATCCCCAAATGAGTCCATGTCGTGAGAAAGAGTAACTCAGTTCAGCGTTATAAAGCTTTGAACCGAAATTGTTCCCGCTTATCATTCCTACCCTATCGTCATTCTGGTATCTTGCAAGCAGTTCTGTGCAGAATGAAAAAAAACTCAGATCTGGCAGGCAATCATCCTCTAAGATAATTCCTGCCTCTACGCTCTCGAAGAACCATGTGATCGCAGAACTGACAGCTTGCCTACAACCCAAGTTCTGGCCCCTAATTAGCGTCTTTATCTCACAGGGCCAATCCACCTGTTCAATCACGCCACGAGCTTCGGTACAAAGACGCTCTTCATCTATTCGATCGATCCTTGGACCGTCAGCCGCGACAAAAAGTTTCTCCGGTCTCGCTTGTCGAATGCGCGCAAATACCCGTTTCGTCTGCTCTGGTCGATTAAAGATAAGAAAGAGAACAGGTGAACACCTAAAACTTTTTGTCATGTGTTGAAGTTTGGCGTCTTTGATAAAGAATATCAGAATAGGATTTCTCGATATTCAATATTGCAATAGGTTTATAAACATGGCCTATAACTGATTCAACATCTTTTGTGCTACGCACTTCAACCAACATGAAGTCTATACGGTGGCGATCGAAATCAATCCCTTTAAGTACTTGAGCCTCATATCCCTCGACGTCCAGAGAAAAGAGATCGACATGTTCAACACGATGTTCGCTCAGTACCTCACTCAGTGTTCTCGCCTGGACGCTGACAGTGTATATCTTCTCATCCTCAGCGAGAAACCGCAAACCGGATTCAATATACTTTTGTTCATCTTCATCACTATTCAGTCCACCTTTAACCACGCTCATCAAGTTGCAATAACACATTTCTACCGATTTTTCGGGATAATCAGAAGCAACAAGCGCATAATTCTCCACGATACACCTTGGGCGATTCTCTCGGCATTTCTCTGCCAAAGCCGGAATCGCTTCAATCAGCAGGCCTCTCCATCCTTTGTATTTCTCAAAATATAGAGTGTTGCTCTGACTTATACCGTCGTTTGCGCCTACTTCAACAAAAAAGCCGCCTTTGAAGCTCAGAAAAGGGCTTAGTTTTAAATCAAGTCTGTTCTGTGCATATGATCGTCTTTGGAGACGTGACAGCAGGGCATTTCTAAGCTTACCAAACATAGTATTTAGAGCAGTATTAAAGAAGTTTGTCCGCCTCAGATATTTCCACAAGCCCTCCCGACACGCGTATAGCCTCAGAATCACTTATTCGTGAGACATTTATCTGCCCTCGAAAAAAAAGAGAGGTACACCAAGCATACGAGTTAACGGGGCCAGCCCCGATAAAGTCGACCTGAGTGAAACCCGAATCCCTCAGAAATCTGGCGGTACCGGGAAACCAATCGGAATTGTCCAAAATAATAAAACCGCCAGTTCTTATTCTCCCCACAGCCTGAGTGGCACAGTTGAATCTATATACCCCGTCGATCACGATTATGTCGAACAGATTATTCCCATCATGAATGGTATTCACGTACTCCTGCTTCTCAGTTCTCAAGAGCAGCGTTTGATTTGGAAGCAATTCCCGGATTCCACTCCTATACCAATCAGGATGAGATTCAACGCTTGTAACAGTTGATGCCCGCTGAGCCCAAAACCGGGAGCTATTACCCGAACCATATTCAAAAACCCTGCATCCGGAAAAATCGAACTGACGAATATATTCAATTGCAGGATAAGTGTACCATGGTAACGGGCTTATGTTTCTGTCAAAGGGTAGTTTCCGGCTAAAAGATTCATGGCCACCCAAAGTTTCTTCAACATAACCCAACACCCATAAGGCACGCTCAAGCCCGTACCGATATATACATTTCCATAAAGAACCGGCGCGTCTTGCCGAGCAAATAATACTACTTACTTTGGACTGTAGTTTCATCCACACAGTGTTAGTGCCTTCCCCTGAATTACCGTTTGCTTGCATATGATCTCCTGTAATTATTACCTATCCAGGGTGATAACTTTCGGTACCGTGCCACACTTCCATGAATGGTTGATGAGGACGTCTCCCTCTTGGCGCTCGATCATTTTCCCAGACTCGTAATAATCTCCATCCTCCACACTTAGTATGAAGGCATTTTGGATCCAGTCAACGATCTCTCCTTTTACGGAACAAAACAGGGTACAGTTGTAGTTCCCAGATCTAAGATTGAATTTCGGCCAACGGCACTCAAAATAACCCCGTCTATATATGTCAAGCATACTTTGACCAGTATCAACAGAATTCAAGTTAGCCAGTAAATAGCCTTGACTGCTTCGGATATTAAAGGCCACTAAGACCAAATCGCTCGCCCTTTCTTTTGTCGACTCATAATAAAATCTGATACAGACGTCCTGTCCACTGACAGCCTGTTTGAGCTCATTATCTTCGGCATCATATAAAGCTACTCGCGTGAACCGAAGCCACTGGCTTCCTTGCCGGTCCCTTCGCTCCGAAAGATCAGACGTAGCTAGATAAGTTACGTTCTGCATGTAGTTGTCAACTGCTTCCCGAGCTGTGCCACAATAACTCAATTCACCCTTACTTAATACCATACCTCTATCACACAACTGTTGCACCGCTGCCATATTATGACTCACAAACAACACCGTTCTCCCTTCCTTTGCCACAGAACTCATTTTGCCCAGGCACTTCTTCTGAAACTCAGCATCTCCTACAGCCAGCACCTCGTCAACCACCAATATTTCGGGCTCCAAATGCGCGGCTACGGCAAAAGCCAAGCGCACGTACATGCCGCTTGAGTATCGCTTGACCGGTGTGTCGAGGTATTTTTCTGTCTCGGCAAAAGCTACGATCTCATCGAACTTGCGTTTGATTTCCTTGCGGGTCATTCCCAAGATGGTACCATTCAGATAGATATTTTCTCGTCCAGAAAGTTCAGGATGGAATCCGGTGCCCACCTCTAACAGGCTGGCTACGCGGCCCTTGATGGTTACCCGCCCGGTTGAAGGCTCGGTAATGCGGCTCAAAATCTTCAATAGCGTACTTTTCCCGGCCCCGTTGCGGCCGATGATGCCCACGGCCTCTCCCCGTCGAATCTCAAAACTCACATCCTTGAGCGCCCACACCTCTTCCAACGTGTCGCCCTGTATGATGGGCTTCCCCTTTACCAGATCTTTGGTCTTGTTCCAGAGGGTTCGGGCATTCTGCATCAGAACGTCGCGCAAAGCAGTATAGCCGCCCCTTTCCACCTGGTGGCCGATGACGTATTTCTTCCCGAGTGATTCGGCTTTGATGACGATGTCATTCATAGGGGTGAAGGGTAAAGGGTAAGGAGTGAGGGGTTAAGGGGCAAAGAACCTTTCAGTAACAGATGTCGTGACTGCCAACTTCAATGAAATATACTGAATTGTCTTCAATTATTTTGAAAACAATCCTGTCAGAATAGCTTATCGAGAACGCGTAATACTCTTTGAGATTCCCCTTCAATCGATGGGTCTTAAGCCGTTTATCGAAGACGTCTTCCTTAAAGATAGCAAGGCGTTCTCTCAACTGCTCTTTCTGTTTCTCCGTAAGTCCCGTCAGATACTTATACCAGCGCTTTTCGAAGACACTGTCAAAATGAATTGATTTCGGTTTCATACCGTTTACACGGCGTCAACAAAATCGTCAACGGAAATTGTTTTAGTCTTGCCCGCAGCAAGATTCCGCTCAGATTCATCAAGTCGTACGAGAAATGCCTGACGCTTGACAGTGCGGTAGACTTCCTTGAGCAGGTTATATTCCTGTTTAGGTATCTTGACATAATCTTTTACAGCAGCGTGTTCCATAGCGATACCCCCTTGTTCGTTGTATATCGTTTTTCAAGCGATGCCCTCGTAAAACATTTTATACCAATCTGCCGTCATCTGCAAGCATTTATCCGGGAGAGGAGTTAAGGGTGAGGAGTGAGGAGTTATACATCCTTTGTCTTCCCGCGTTCTCGAAGGTTTCGCAATAATCCGCCGATTAGTGAAAAAAGTCTGTCAATTCTTTCCTGAATATCTGGAGCGTCCCGCATATAACCCAGGTCATTCGAAATAAGTAACTGTGTTTCAAGCTCGCTCAACGATCCCCTCGCAATAATCAGAAATTGTATGAACTCTCTGTCTCCGCCTCTTGCCGCACCTTCACTTATATTGCTTGGTATAGACACCGCAGCGCGGCGCATCTGACTAACAAGGCCATAGATTTCTTCCTTCGGAAAATCTCGGGTCACTCGGTAAATTTCCTTGACCAGTTCCATCGCCTCCTGCCATGCCTTTAATTCATGATGTTTCCTCACCCCTTACACCTCACTCCTTACTCCTAACTTAAATAAGATCTGCAAATGTTTTTTCTGTCTTGCGGAACCGGGATATGCCTAGCCAGAGGAAGAAGGCAATGATGGCGAGGCTGAGCAGGAAGCCGGGCACGTAAATGGGGCTATTCCCGCCCAGGATGCACCAGCGGAAGCCATCGATCACCCCCACCATGGGATTGAGGCTGTAAAGCAGTCGCCATTGTTCCGGAACAATCTTGCTGCTGAATCCTACCGGAGAAACATAAAGGCCGAATTGCACCACGAACGGAATGACATAACGGAAATCCCGGTATTTCACATTGAGCGCGGTAATCCAGAGACCGGGTCCCAGGCTGGCCAATAAGGCCAGGATGATGAAGCACGGCAGCAACAGCATGTGCCAGCCCGGTGCGAATTGATAATAGACCATCATTCCGATCAGGATAATGAAACTGATGAGGAAATCTATAAAAGCGGTTACCAGGGTTGCCGCAGGAATGATCAGTCTGGGGAAGTAAACTTTGCCGATCAGATTGGCGTTTCCTATGAGACTGTTTGACGATTCCGTCAGTGAGTTTGAGAAAAGGGACCAAGGGAGCATGGCGGCAAAGACCATCAGGGCGTAAGGTGCGTTTCCGTCGCTCGGAAGTTTGGCAATTCGGCCAAAAATTACGGTGAAGACGACCATAGTAAGAAACGGCCTGAGAATTGCCCATAGAATCCCTATGATGGTCTGCTTGTAGCGTACCGAGATATCGCGCCATGCCAGAATCAGAAAGAGTTCACGGTAGCGCCAGAGATCGGCCCAGTAGTTTTGCTCCGTCCGTCCGGGCTCGATGATGAGCACGGGTTCTTGTGAATGTGTGAAAGACGAACCAGTCATTTATGCAAAAAAGCCGAAAGGGCCGAGGGGACGTTGATGAAACCTGTGACTTTTCCCAAGATATGAGTTGCCTTGGTGCCAGGCAACGGTAACACGGTATTTACTTCGGATGAAATGGAGCATCAACCCTTCGGATTAAAAGGAACATTTATCTAAGTTTCGTAGATTTCTTCGTTGGCGATTCTTTTTGCCGCGGTCGCACAGCTTGAAAAACACTTGGTGCCAGGCAACGGTAATTCGGTATTTCTTTAATT
>Ga0315289_10002183_pt1 | contig 30250 bp, 25 predicted proteins | sample YL17G11_40_MG_FD_203452 | JGI IMG/M metagenome (GOLD analysis project Ga0315289, IMG submission 203452) | Sediment microbial communities from Yellowstone Lake, YNP, Wyoming, USA - YL17G11_40 | ecosystem: Environmental > Aquatic > Freshwater > Lake > Sediment | place: USA: Wyoming | collected... | reverse complement strand
CCCCCCCCGCGGGCGACGCAAACAGGGAGGCCGGCAGCTCGACTGTCGCGTCCGCGGTGGAGAGGCGCAGCGTGCGCACCACCACTTGGGAAGGCACGGCGGCGGCGAGGGGCGGGGCGGGCAGGGCGAGGATGGCCGGCGCAGGATCTTCATCCACGGCCGCATCCGCGACCTCCTCCGCCGCCAGGGTGATGGCGGCGGCGGCCGCGGCGGCGGCGGCCCGGGTGGAGGACCGGCGGCGCCCCGACCGGCCGCCGCCACCAGGCGCCGCCGCCGCCCCTCCTTCTTCCTCGCGCCCGCCACCGCCCGACCGGACCGCGGGCGTGCCCAGGCGGGAGCCGGAACAGGACGCGCGCTTGCTGCCGACAGACTGCGGGGCGGCGGCGGGCGGCGCCGTCCCGGGCCCGTCCCCGCGGGCCCAGGCCTGGAAGGCGGCGGTGTCCTCCCCGCGCACGTCCAGCACGGGCGCACTCCCGCCCCCGTGCCGCCCGGCGCCACCCTCCACGGACGCCGGGGCGGGGTGGCCACTGACGGGCGTGCCGGCCGGGTCGATGCCGCCGCCACCCCCACCACCAGCCGCCGCCCCGGCGGGCGTGGCGGCGAAGCGGACGGACTTGCGGGGCGGGGCGGGCCGCGGCGGGGAGGGCGCGGGCGCGGGCGGGGCGGGCGCGGGCGGGGCGGGCGCGGGCCGGCGCTTGGCGGCGGCGGGCGGGGCGGGCACCAGGGCGCCAGGCGCGTTCTCCTGGTCGTTCCCCACCTCCATTTCCTCAGCGGCAGGAGGGGCGGGCGCGGGCGCGGCGGCCACGACCGGTTTGCCGGCCGCCACCCGCGGCGAGGCGGCGACCGCCAGGCGCGACATCCCCGCGCCGGCCGGCACCTGCAGCTCGCCGAGCACGGTGCGCGGGGCGCCCGGGGCACTGCCCGTCGTCACCTCCGGCGCCTCATACCGGATCTCCCGCACGGAGGCCGCCAGCTTGACCTGGAGCGCCGCGCCGGGCGGCAGCAGCACGGGCGCGCCGCCCGGTTGGACAGGGACTCCGCAGATGGCCACCGGCTCCCGCCCCAGCGAGCTGACCCACACCCGCCCGCCCGGGCGGACTTGGAGGCGGGCGTGGCGGCGCGAGATTTCGCGGGGGGCGAGCACGATGTCGCAGGTGGGGTCGCTGGGGGGGGGGGGGATTGGCGAGACATATGGAGAGGCAGAGTGAAGAAAGAGCGTGCGGGCGGGGGGAGAGGGTTGAGAGAGCGGGTGCCGGCGCACGCGGCGCGGCGCGCGCGCTGCGGAGAACCTGCCGCGCACCGCTGCCTCGCTCACCCTCCTCCTCACCCCACACCCCTTCCCAACAACGCACCGCCCGATGATGATGTCCTCTTTCGTGATTGGGAAGGCCAGGCAGGCCCCGTCCCGTCCCGGGATGAGCAGGCGGCCGAGGGGGACGGCGCGCGCATGCGGAGCGGGCTCGCCGAACGCGGTGCCGGCGGGGGCGGACGCGGCCATCGCCCCACCACCACCGCACCCGGGCGAGGCTTCGTGCAGAGCCTCGGCGATGGGGAGGAGGGCGGGGGGGCGGCTCATCGTGGTGTGTGTGTGTGCCTGAGAGAGAAGGGAGAGAGAGTAGTTCGCCGCGAATTGTTGAGCGAGAGAGCGAGAGAGTGACGCGGGCAATACAGGCTTCTTCTGTTCGCTTGCACCAAGCGCGAGGAGTGAGGCTCACCTGTCAGTCACTTCACGAGGAAGGGAGGAGGGTGGCACGCGTGAGATGTGTGGGAAAAACGTGCGGGAGGGATTGAAAGAGAAGAGTGCTGCTCGACCCTCGCTTCTGCTGCTTCACTCTTCTCTTTGCCGGCGTGCCCTCTCTCGTCCCGCGCCAGCCCCGCTCCTTCCTCTCTCACCCTCTGTCTTTCTTCAAATCGCATGCTGGGTGCCGCCCCTCAACTAGCGTCCGCGCCCGGCGTGGCATACCTGTGCGGAGACTGCGGTGAGTGAAGAAAAATAGTGGGGGCGCTGGCGGCGGCGGCGGCGGCGGCGGCGGCGGCTTTGCAACGCGCGACGGCGCCACGCGGTCCCTACGCGCCCAAGCCCTGCACTCAGGGAGCCGCCACAGCACTCGAGCGACTCGGTCAGGGGCCGGGCGGGAGCGTTCCCCTCCTTTTAGCCCGCCCACGCGGGCGCCGGCTAGATCGGTTTGGTCGAGCGAAAAAAGAAGCAAACGCCCGCCCCCGCTCTCCTCTCATCAACCTCTCAATCGCTCCCCTCTCCACTCTTTTCTTTGCCCTCTCTCCACAGGCCACGAGAACGAGCTCAAGGCCGGCGACGTCATCCGGTGCCGGGAGTGCGGGTACCGCATCCTGTACAAGAAGCGGACGAAGCGGGTCGTCCAATTTGAGGCGCGGTGAAAAGGAAAACAGAGAGGGAGGGAGGGAGGGAGGGTTCTTGTCTGTCGTTTTTGACGTCCGTCGTTTCGTCGTTGTAACACCAGCACTGCTTTCTACACATCACTCCTCCAGCGCCGCCAAGATCGCGCGCTCCCCGCCCGTCGCGCGCGCGGCCGCCCGCCGGGCCGCCTTGGCCGACGCGGCCGCCCGGACAGTCGCCAGGCGGGCCGCCCGGTCCGCATATGCCGCCGCAAACCGGGCAGCTAAAGGAGGTGGTGGTGGAGGTGGAGGCGGCGGCGGCGCCTGGGCGGCGGCGGTCGTCGTCGCAGCAGGGGCGTCCACCCCCGCCCACGCCCAGGCGCCCGCATCCACGCCGCCCGGCGCCGCCTCCACAACAACCAGACCCGGCCGGGCCGCCCGCAGCGCCGCCAGGGCACGGTCTCTCCTGTCCCTGGCCTCCACCAGCTCGTCAACCGCCACGCGCTGACGGGACCCGGGCGGCGCGGCGCGGGCGGCCGGCGGGGGCACCGGCGGGGGCGGCCACACCAGCAGCCGCAGGGCGGGCAGGGAGGACGGCTGCTGATGGGGCGCTTCCTCCTCCTCCTCCCAAGAGGCGGCCGGCGCGGTGGTGGGCGTGCACTTACGGAGCCGGACCAGGCGGGGCAGGACCAGGGCGGCCGCGGCGTCCGAGGCGGGCGTCCCGCCGCAGTCCAGGCGGGTCAAATGTGGCACGAGGCTCGGGAGGGCGGCCAGCAGGGCGGCGTCCGCGGCAAGCGGGCCGGCCAGGGACAGGGCTCGCACGGACTGGCCAGCCCCCTCTGCCAGGGCGGTCTGCACCCCCTGGCGGGTCAGGTCGGGCCCGGCCAGGGCGAGGGCGCCCACCCCGCCCCCGGAAAGGAAGGCGCACAGGGCCCCTGTCTGGACATCGCCCGCGGCCGCCAGGGCCGCCAGGAAGGCAGCCCTGGCCGCGGGCGGGAGGGCGGATGCCAGGCCAGGCCCCAGCGCGTCCGCGACGTCCGCGGCGTAAGGCAAGAGGGTGGCCGTGGCGAGGGCGGCCAGGGAGGGGGGACCACGGCGGACCGCGGCGGAGGGGGGAGGACCGCCGAAAGGAGGACGAGGTCGAGGTCGAGGCCGAGAGAGAGCGGTGCGCCCTAGTACCCGCGCCGGCCGTCGCTGTGCCACCTCACCCGTCCCAGGACCCTCATGGCATTCCTCTTCTGCCTCGTCGCCCCAGGCACCATCGAAGAAGGCCGTGCGTCGGGGTGTCATTCACAGGTTCCGGCCGAGATAGAACCGCCCCCCACATTCAACTGTGATGGAAGCCAAAAAAAAAAGCTGAGTTTCACTCTTTCCGCGCGCGCGTCCGCGAGACCCTCCCCCTCCATCCCTTCCGACACGCACCACTGGACGGGCCATCGGTCCTGGCGGTAGCATCTGGCATTCCAACCCATGGCGGGCCGCGACGTGCCACAGCCAACCCCGCCAGCCATCGACGCCTCTCCCTCTTTGCAGGGCCTCTCCCTCTCCCCGCCGGCCGACCCCTCCGCGTGGCCGGCAGGTCACCCGCTCATGCGAGAGCAGCAGGGCGCTGGCAGCGAGGATGCCCCCCAGCAGCAGCAAAACATGGCCCGGCTGGCAGCGAAGGTGTGGGGAGGAGAGAGGAGAGAGAGAGAGGCAAAGGTCTCAACCCCCCGACCACAGAGGCCGTCTTGCTCACGGCCCCCCCCTCCCCCCCACACACGCCACAGGTCGACATGCTAGAACGCCAGCTGGCCGCCCTGGTCGCCGCCGCCCCGCGGGAGACCGTCGCGGCCGTCGCGGCGGCCGCTGCCGCGACGCACGCGGCCGCCGCGTCGGGCGGGCTGCCCGCCGCCCTGGCCGCGGCCGCGGAGGACGGCGCGGTCGACGGCCCATCCCGGGGGTCGGCCGACTCGCCCGCGCCCCAGCTGGAGGCGGTGCCCATGGCGTCGACCCGGGTTGTGGTGAGGAAGGCGGAGAGAGAGAGAGAGGTGCAGAGAGAGGGGGATAGAACGCCGGAGGGGGCCCTCCATGTTCCATCCCACCCATCCTTTCGGTCCTCCTCATGCTCTCTATGATGCCTCTCTCCCCCTCTCTCCGTGTCCCCCTTCCAGGTCCACCAGATCGTCACCCCCGCCGACGTCGACCCGGCGGGCGTCTGCTATGCCGGAATCGTCCTCTCCTGGATCGACGTGGCGGCGGGGCTGGCCGCCAAGACCCTCGCCCGGGGCCCCGTCGTGACCGCGTCCGTCGATGCTGTCCACTTTTTGCGGCCGGCCCGCCTGGGCGCCGTCACCATCACCGCCGCCCAGGTCAACCGGGTCTTCCGGTCCTCGGCCGAGGTGGGGGTGCGTGTGGAGGAGGAGGCCATGGACACGGGCGAGCGGGTCCACTGCTGTTCGGCCTACCTGACGTTCGTGTCGGTCGCGTGAGTTCGGAGTTGATCGATGGGATGGGGGGTGGGGGTGGGGGGGGGTGGAGGGATGGATGGGGGGGTGGGGGGGGGGGTCGGTCGAGAGCGGGGGCGCGCCCGTCTCCCCACCTCACTCGCCTCTCCCATTCCACATGCAGCCGCGCCGCCGTCGGGCCCATCTCCGCCATGCCCCCCGTCTCGCCCGCCAGCCCCGCCCAGGCCGAGGTGTGGGCGGCGGCCGCCACCCGGCGCGCCGCCCGCCTGGCCAAGCGGGCGGCCGCCCGGGCGGCGCCCGACGCCCAGCCCCCACGCCTCCGCCCCGTCACGCACCGGGAGGGGTCGCCCACGCTGGCGCCGCCCGTCCGGGCACCCCCCCCGCCGCCGCCGCGACATCCAGCAAGCGGCGGCGGCGGCCTGAGGAGCAGCCTGGACCTCAACCCCCCGCCCTTGCCGCTGCTGGCGGTCCCGCCCTCCGCCACCCGGGCGCACATGACCCAGCTGGTCCTGCCCCAGCACGCCAACTCGCTGGGCATCACATTTGGGGGCCAGGTCATGCGGTGGATGGAGCATACGGCCTACATTGCCGCCTCCCGCGTGGCCGGGCGGGGCGGGCACACGCACCTGCTCACCGCCGCCATGGACGGCGTCGCCTTTGCCGCGCCCTCCAGGGTGGGTGACGTCCTGTACGTCTCCGCCCAGGTCACCGCCATCTGGGGCGCGTCCATGGAGGTCATGGTCAGCGTGTGCGCGGAGACGCCCGCCCTGGGCAGCGTGTTTGAGTGCGGGGACGCGTTCGTGACGGTGGTCGTGGTCCAGCGCGCGAGCGGGGCGCCCGCGCCCGTCCCCTTTTGCCTGGCCGTGCCGGAGGCCGGCCCGGACGCCGTGCGGGCGGCCGGGGCGGCGGAGCGGCGGGATGAGCGACTGGCCATGCGCACGGCGCTGCGGGCGCACGATGCCCGGCGTCCCAGCCTGGACGGAACGCGGGGAGGGGGGGGAGGGGGGATGGGGTGGGGCGGCGTGCGCGCGGTCGCGAGTGGGTGGGGGGCGTGAATTAGGTGTGTGAAGTCTGGGAGCTCGCCTGTTTACTTTATCTCTTTGTTTGTCGGGTTGGTGTGTTGCGTGTTGGGTGCGCGTGGGGTGCGCCAGTGTGTGTGTGTGTTTGTCCGCACCGCGGGCCATGGGTGTGGCGGTGGGGGAGAGGAGAGAAAAAAAAAGAGTGGGGAGGAGGTTGAGAATGGACCTCGTACTCTCCCATCCACTCCTACTCTCCTCTCTCCTCTTTCCCGCACTCCCGCACTCCCGCCGCCCCGCAAAAAAGCAAAATTTCGCAAGCGACAGGATTCGAACCTGTGCGACTTTCGTCATAACATTGCTTCGATCAACGACCCGAACGAGTGTTGATGACCATCAAACCGATGAGGAACCAATTCGAGTGTTACGCCTTAACCGCTCGGCCACGCTTGCAGAGAGTGATCAAAATTTATTTTTTGTCAGTATATATAAAATTAGTTTTCAAACACCAGCGGGCCGTGTTGCGGGCTGGTTGAAGGGCCGGCCGTCGCGCGCGCCGGAGCGAGTGTAGCGTGCTAGCGGTCCAGCGGTCCAGCGACGAAGAGAGAAGAGCGGTGGAGGTTGGACAAAAAATAAGTGAGCTCACAAACCCGCCCCTCACTTCTCACTTCTTCGTCTTCCCCTTCCCCGCCGCCTCCTCCTCGCCCACCAGCCGCCACAGCCACCAGCAGGCCAGCGACCGGTGTGGCGCCCACCCCGCCGTCAGCGCCTCCATCTGAGCGGGCGACGGCAGGGCGGCGGCATAACCCTTCTTGCCGCCACCACCATGAAACAAAGCCGCCACGCCTTTGCGGATGCCTAGGTCGCCCGTCGGCAGGACGTCCGGGCGGCCCAGGGCGAACATGGCAAACATGTGGGCAGTCCAGGGGCCGATGCCGGGCAGGGCTGTCAGGGCGATTGCCACGGCGTCGTCGTCCAGGGCCGCCAGGTCCACGCCGTGCAGGGACCCGCCCGGTGAAAAGGCGGCGGCGAGGGAGGCGACGTACGCGACTTTGCGCCCGCTGAGGCCGGCCGCGCGCAGGGCGCCCAGGGGCGTGGCGACGACGGCCGACGCTGTCAGCAGCCCCCCGGTGGCCGACGCGTCCTCCAGGCCCGCCGCCTGCAAGACGCGGGCGTGGATGGTCGCGGCCGCGGCCCCGCTGACCTGTTGCCCCACGACAGCCCGCGCCAGCGTCCCGAAATGGTGATGTGAGGGGACGGGCAGGAGGCGGGCCGTGGGCACGCCGTGGGTGGCGGCCAGGCGGGCCAGGGTTGGGTGCAGGTCGGCCAGGCGGGCCGCGGCGGCGGTAAGGGAGAGGGGGGTCCAGGCGGCGTTGGGTGGCATAGAGGGAGCGCCGGCAGTGGCCACTGCCTGGTGCGCCGCCTCTTCACCTCCTGCGGGGCGGCTCCTGCCGCGTCCACGTTTGGGTGGCTGGCTGGGCGTGGGCGGGCCGCCTGGAGCGGACGTGAAGGCCCGCTTCATGCGTTTTTGACTACTAGGCCGAAGATAAATGAGAGTGGAGCACCATCTCCTTGGCCGGCAAATGCCGGCATTTTTTTTTTTCTCGGGGTGGGCACTCCGAAATTCCTCCTCCTCCGGTTCATTTTTCCACAATGTTCCGCCTCACCCTCACCACCCCGCGCCCGCGGGCCGCCATCCGGCTGGGCACTCCTCGCCCGCCGGCCGCGTCGTCCAAGGACACCCCGGCAGCGGCGGCGGAGGACAAGGTGAGAGGAGAGAGGAGAAAGAGAGGAGAGAGAGGGGCGGGGCATGCGAGGCGCGCTGTCACATTTTTTCGTGCTCTCGCCCGCGCAAGCGCTCGCCGCCAAGCTCACGCTACGTCGCCTCTCGCTGCGTGCGCCAGTCACTTTGTGACTCCCCTGGCGTGTCGGGAATGGGGGTTCATGCCGCCTGCACACAGCACGCGTGCGCACCCCAAGTGCACGCTTCGTCGCCACCCCGCCTCATCATCCATCCACCTCCTCTCCGCTCTACATCAGGCCCACCACCACCGCAAGAAGAAGAAGAAGGCTTTCCCAACCCTCGCCTCCATCCCGGAGCCCTATCTCCCCCCGCACAAGCTGTCCCTCTCCAGCGAGGAGCGCGCGGCCCCGCCGCCCACCGTCCTGGCCCGGGCGGGCGAGGAGGTGGCGGCGTACTGCGCGCGCCTGCCCGCCGGCTCCCCCGAAGCGGACGCGTGCGAGGTCGCCCTGGACTACTTCAAGACCACGACGTCCGCCGCGGGCGCGGCGTGCGGGATAGACCCGGCCGTCGCTGGGAGCCGGTCTGGTGGTGGTGGTGGCAGTGTGGCCACCACCACCCCGCCCCCCAATTGCGATGATCTGGACCGGTTTGAAGCGTTTGTGAAGACCCTGCTGTACGCGGGCGGGGTGCCGTCCTTTGTGGCGGCGCTGTCCCAGCGGCGGGAGAGCGAGGCCCGGGACGCGTCCGATGGGCTGGCATCCCCGTCCACGCCCACCCCTGCGCGCCCTCCCGCTGCCGTTGACTCTCCCGACGTCGCCCGCCGCCGGGCGGCCCTGGTGTCCCTGTTCCACGCTTACGACACCAGCGGGCGCGGGCGCCTTGATGCCGCGCAGTTTCGTGCGGCCGCCGCGGACGCCGCGGGCGGGCGCGCGCTGGACGGGCGCGCGGTCAGCACCATTTTCGAGACGCTGGACGTGCACGGGGCAGGCGTCTGCCTGGACGACTTCCTGGCCGCCGTGGAGGCGGACGAGCTGGCCTCGCACACACCGCTGGCGGCCTGGCTGCGGCGGCACCCGGCGGGTGAGGACCTTTCGGCGGGGTGGCAGCACCTGCCGGGCAGCCTGGACATGCTGTTGTGAGGAGAGAGGGAGTGAAGGATGCCTGGCTGCGGCGGCACCCGGCGGGTGAGGATTTTTCGGCGGGGTGGCAGCACCTGCCGGGCAGCCTGGACATGCTGTTGTGAGGAGAGAGGGAGTGAAGGATGCACTCCCTGCCTCCCTGCCTCTCCTCTCACTCTCTCTACTCACTAGCAGGGGGGGGCAATGGCGGGGCGTGTGTGCAGCGAAAGAGAAAAGGCAAAACAAAAAAAGGCAACACACAACACACACACACCTACCACCACCCGCCCACGACCGCTACGACGCCGGCCGCCATGGACAGGGCGTACGCCGCGGCCAGGCCGCCTTTGCGCTGTCCCAGGCGGGCCGCTGCCGCCCGCCCCGCCGAGCTGGCCAGGCGGTCGCGCTCCGACGCCGCGTACAGCGCCACGCCCGCGCGGTCGAAGTGTGGGCGCCGCCCCACCCGGAGGAGGGACGCCGCAAACTTTGCGGCCGCCGACAGCGGCGTCAGCACCCGGATGGCGGTCGACCTCGGCCCGCCCGCCGCCACCACCGACCGCACGCGCGGCACCAGAAACGCGGCCGCGGCCTCCGGCTGCTCCGCAAACCAGTTGAAGCCGGTCGCCCGGACGGCTGACGGGGCACCGTCCAGGAGCAGGGGCGTGAGGACCATGCCGGGCGAGAGCGTGTGCACGCCCACAGGCACGGCCTCCGCCGCCAGCTCCGCCGCCAGGGAGCGGGTGAGGGAGGCGACGCCCGCCTTGGCGCCGGCGTACGCGGCGAAGCCGGGGGATGCCCGGCCGCCCGCGCCCGCGCCGTCCACATTGAAAATGTGGCCGCCGGGCGGGGATTGGTGCCGCATGACCTCGACCCCCGCCGCACAGCAGAGCGCGGGCCCGACCAGGTTGGTGGCTAGCGTGGCCGCCAGGTCGCCGGGTGCCGTGTCAGCGAGCGGGCGGGGACCCCCCGGCGGCCGGGCGGCGGCGTTGTTTATGAGGACGTCCAGGCCGCCCAGGGTGGAGGCGGCCGCGCGCAGCGTGGCGGCCACGGAGGCCGGGTCGGACACCTCGCAGCGCAGGCCCGTGACGCGCCCGCCGCCGCTGCCTGCGCTTTCCTCCACTTCGCCCGCCGCCGCCTGGGCGGCTGTCAGAGAGCGTGACGTGATGACGACGGCGTCACCCAGCGCCGCAAACTCTCTCGCCAGGGCGCGGCCCAGGCCACGAGAGCCGCCCGTTATCAGCACTTTCAAGGGTGCGGGCGGGGCCGCGAAAGCGGTGCGTGCCGCCAGGGCGTCGACGCCGGCGTAGGTGGCGCCGACGAGGGCGCCCAGAGCGAGCGCGGGAGGCGGCAGGCCCGCGCCCGCCGCCGTGGCAGCGCTCGCCAGGACGGCAGCGGACGCTGCCGTCAGGGCAAGCGGGCGGGCGAGTGCGCGCGCGAGTGGGACTGCTTTTTTGGGCGTTTTTTCTTCGCCCATGGCGGGCGGGGGGCCGCGGCGGCGGGTGCCCAGGGAGGGCAGGCGGCGGTGTGCCTTAGGCGGCGGGGCCGCCGCCTTGGGCGGGCGGCGGCCCGGCAGGGCGGGCTTTTTCATGATGAGCGGGCGCGCGCGGTCGGGGCGCCAATGAAGAATGAGAGCCGGAAAGTTAGACCCCTTTTTTTTAAACCACCATCAACTGCCGCCCGCCCAGCCTAAACCCGCCCAACCCACCCCTGACTACCGCAGGCGGCGCAAACACTGGCAGGGCCGCCTGCATTCCCCGCCCCTCCTCCTCCGTCAGCCCGTCCCCGGCCCCACCGGGCAGGAAGCGCAGCGAGGGCGCGGCAAACTTGGGCCCAAAGTGGCCCGCCCAGAAGGCCGTGTCCCGCCCGCGCAGGTAGACAAGTGCCCGGCGGGCGCCCGGGCGGGCCGGGTGCGCCCGGGACCGCGCCGGCGCGGCTACCCGCCCCACCAGGCGCGCCCAGGCTCCGGGCGGCGCGATTCTTTCTTGGGACGCCCAGGCCGCGACCCCGCGCCCGGCCCAGTCGATGGCCCGGCCGTAGGGCGGCAGCACCTCCTCTCCATCCAACAGCACCAAGCCCGCCACCGCCAGGGCCGGTGCAGGCGGGCAGTCCTCCCGCCCGCCAACCCACACCTCCAGCTCCAGAAAGGGGCCGGCGTCCAGCCAGGCCTCGGCCTCCCCTTGGCTCCACCCCCGCCCGCGCACGAGGGCGCCCACCAGGTCGACCTCCTGCACCACCTCACACCAGGCGAAGGAGGAGGCGATGGCGCCATAAGGTTGAGGGCGGGCGCCGGGCGGGGCTGAGACGGGCGGGAGGGGCGGGCGCGGTGGCGGGGGCGCACCCTCGGGCTCGGGGAACTCGACCGCCCACCCGTGCCCGCCGTGCGCGGACACGGTCCAGGGCGGGGGCGCGGCTGCCCGCACCCAGGACCGCATGGACGTGGCCACGCCAGCCCAGGAAGACGCGCCGCGGAGGAGGTTTGCCCGGGCGAGGGCGGCCCAGGCGGTCGGCCAGGGCGGCCGCGCGGTCGGGGCCTGTGCTGCAGCCTCGTCCGCGTCCAGGCGGGCGACCAGGGAGCGGGGCAGGGGCGGCCTGAACCGGGCCCGCCAGGCATCACCCGCTGTTGCAGCCTCTGCCCATGCCTTGCAGGTGGCGGACAACGGCCCGGCGAGCGTGGGCGGCGGGAGGGCGTCGAAGACGAGCGTGAGGGCGTGGTGGTTGTGTGGCGCAGAGGCGGTGGTGGGGGCGATGCACGGAGGAGCAGCGGGAGGGAGGGCAATGAATGGAGCGGCTGTGCCTGTGCCTGCTGTGTTCACGGGCGGCGCCTCCTCCTCGGGCGCCGCCTCCTCCGCGGGCCGCTGCGGCCCGAACAGGAAGGCGGGGCGGAGGGTCCACTTCCAGGGAGCGTTGTCGTTGGCCATCCTTTTCGGGGGCAACGAGAGGGATGCAGTTTGCAGCGCGCTGGCCGAGAGTGCGAGCGGGCGTTCTCTTCAGCTTTACTTCTTACTCTCCTCCGCGCTCTTAAGGAAAAATGGACGCCGCCTCCTCTAAAGTCACATTCAAGGTGACGCTGACGTCCGACCCCAAGCTGCCCTTCCGAGTGTGCGTGGTTGTTCCACCGGCGGCATGGCCCGCCTCGCCGAGAGAGAGAGAGAGGGGGGGGGGGGCAGAGAGAGGGCGAGAACAAACGCACACCCCATTCGATTTTCTCTCCCTCGAACACACACAAAACAGGTTCAGCGTCCCGGAAGCCGCCCCCTTCACGGCCGTCCTCAAGTTCGCGGCCGAAGAGTTCAAAGTCCCGCCCGCCACGTCGGCCATCATCACGGAGGACGGGGTGGGCGTCAACCCGTCCCAGAGTTCGGGGGCTGTGTTCTTGAAGCACGGCTCGTCGCTGCGGCTGATCCCGCGGGACCGGGTCGGGGGCTGAAATAATTGTGTGTGTTGTGTGTGTGGATGGGTGGGAGGCCGGCGCGCGCGCGTGCCGGCGCGTGTGAACAAGAACAGGAACGGGGCCGGTGTTTGAAGTCAGTGCACTTTTCTCTTTTCACAGGGAGCACGCCAGCCCCGCCGCGCCGGAGGGGAGGGGGGACGCCGCCCGGCCGGGCAGCCCCAGCCAAGCGCGCGCGCGCAGGGGGTGGGCTGATGGTTGGCCGCCGCCGCCGCCGCCGCCCCCTCCCCCCTCCTCCTTGCGCACGCACAGCGCGGCCACATACCCGGGCACGGGCCGCATCAGCAGGAACCGCCAGGCCGACGCGTCCGCGGAGGGCGAGGCCAGGCGGATGGACCGGACGGCCGCGGCGGGGCCGCACAGTGTGGGGTCGCCCCGGCCCACCCGCGCCCGCCCGCCCACGCCCGGCAGGCCCGGCAGCGCCGCCTCCAGCGCCCTCGCCGCCGCCCTGCCCGTCGTATCCGCCTCCAAGCTGATGGTGAAGGAGGCCAGGCCCTGGGTGACGGCGGCGGGCGTGGCAGGGTCGGCGCCACCGCCGCAGCTGCCGCCGCCGACCGCGAGGCCCGCCCCGCGAATCCCTTCCCCCGTCGCCTTCACAAACGCTTCCTTCAGCGTCCACAGGCGCACGAATTCCGCGTTCGCCGCGTCCGGGCCCTCGGCCGCGGCTATTGCGGCAAGGGCAGCCGTCTCAGGGGCGGAGAAATGGCGGGCCGCGAGCGCGGCCGCCCCGGCCCGCGGAGCCCGCCCCGCCGCCTCGGCGTCGAGGCCGACGCCCGACCCGGCCCGCCCTACCGCCACCCCGGCCAGCGCGCCCGCGTGCGTGAGGTTGAACTCCACGCCCGCCGGGTTGCAGGCGGGGTGGAGGGCGGGCTTGCCGCCCCGGGTGGCCGCCGTAAAGGTCAGGGACAGGGGGTCGGCGGCGGCGGGCGGGGAGGAGGCGGAAGTCGGCGGGGACGCACAGTAGCGGGCCAGCGTCGCCCGCACGAGCGCCCGGGCCAGGACGCGGGCCCTCTCCCCGCCCGCCGCGGCCGCTTCGGCGGGGGTGAGGTAGTGCGCCGCATACCAGGCCACCAGCTCCCCCGTCAGGGCCGGGTCGTCCGCGTCCGCCCACCAGAGGTGGACCTCGCCCGGGGCGAGGGACAGCAACGGGGTGGGTGGCCGGGGCGGGGAGGCGGCCGCTGGCCAGGTTGGGGAGGCCGCCGACGCGGGCGCGGCGGCGCAGGTTGACGGGTGGTGCGCCATGTGGGCGCGCCTCTGCCTGGGCATGCCTGTCCTGTCATCGTCAGGCAGCAGGCGCCCGGATGTGGAGGCGCGGGCGGCGCGGGCGGGCGCGGCGCGGGCGGGCGGGCGAGGAGGGAGGAGGGCAGCGTGAATTGGCGTTGGCGCGGTCGCTCCCCCCGTCGATGGGAGCGCCCGCACGCTGCCGCACGTGCGGCCTGTCGAGGCGAGGGACGCCATGACTGTGGAGACCAGGCTCTGGCCGCCCCGGCGCATGTGGGGTGCGCGCGCGCGCGTGCGTGTGTGCGTTGAATTGAGAGGTCTGTTCATCTCAGCTCCCTGCTTACACCATCACGCATCACGCGCCCAGAACTTCAACCAAAAAGTCGCCCTCCGCCGCCACCGCCTCCTTAAAGGCGGGGCCCGCGTACACGTCAAAGTGGCCCACACCCTTCAGCGTGTGCACGCGCACCCTGCCGGGCGGCGCCAACGCGGCCGCGTCGGCCGCCAGGGAGGGCGGGCAGACGGAGTCGGCCTCGGCCACCACCAGCAGGGCGGGGCAGGCCAGGGCCGGGACGGACTTGATGGGGGAGTAGCGCCCGATCTCCAGGGCCAGCCGGGCGCGCACCTGGTTGCGCCAGCCGCCGCTGTAGGCGGGGGGGTGCTTGGCAAAGTAGGCGGCCAGCTCCTCGGCCGCCAACTGCATGAAGGCGAGGTCGCCGCGGCCGCCCGCGACCCGCACAAAGACGGGGGGCAGGCCGAGCGCGCCCCGGACGGCGTCCAGGACCGCCGCCCGGCCCAGGCGGAGCGTGCCCGCCAGCCCCCGGGCGGCCATGCCCGCCCTGGCCGCCGCCGGGCCCGACAGGTGGGGTACCTGGGCCACGACCGCGGACGGCGGCGGGGCCAGGCGGGCCCCGGCCACCAGGGCGTGGCCGCCCGCGAGGGAGGACCCCCACAGGGCGAGGCGGGCGGCGTCGACCCTGCCGGCCAGGCCGGGGCCGCGCGCCCAGTCCGCGGCGGCCAGGATGTCGTCCACGTGGCGGGCGGGGGAGGCCCAGTGCCGGGGCTCGCCGGAGGAGCCGCCAAAGGTGCTGTGGCGAAAAGGGTGGGGATGGGTGGTGGGACCCGAATGAGAGAGAAATGGAATGCGTTTTTTTTTTTCTCTGCTCTCCGCTCTCTGCCTCTTCCCCTCCATCCCTCCATCCCTCACTCACCGGTAATCAATGACCAGCGCCGCCAGGCCCCGCCCCACAAACGCTTCCGCAAAGGGGTGCAGGCCCATGTCCTTCTGGCCGCCGATACCGTGCGCCATGAGGACGAGGGGCGGTGGCGAGGTGCGCGGGTGTTTCGGCATGTACAGCCAGGCCTCGCCCGTTTCTGGGAGGGAGTTGCGTGTTTTTTGTTTGTTTTGTTTTATTTTGGGAGAGAGAGTGAGTGAGGGGGTGCACGTGTGTGTGCGTGTGAGGGGCGCGGGCGATGAGAGAGAGAGGGAGAGAGAGAGAGAGAGAGCCGGCACCCACTGCCCCCGGGCAGTGAAAAGAGAGGTAGCTGGTTTTGATGGGGTCACGGCGGCCCCTCCCTCATCTCTTGCGCGCGCCTCTTTTTGCGTGCGCCCGATTCGCGCGCCCTCTCCCCTCCCGGCCGCCGCCCTCTCCCTTGACCCTTCCCTCCCCTCCAGACATCTATCCCGCCAATTCCGTACCTCCATGCATGGGAAAGGTCAGCGTTTCCCGGGTGTACACCCCATTGTCCCGGGGCCCCTCCGACTCGGTCGGTCTCACATCCCGTTCCACCCCCTCCCACACGATGTCGCCATCCCACGTCACGCCCGCGAAGGCGGCGATGAGGAGGGAGGCAGCCAGGGCCAGGGCGGCGGTGTGGAGGGCGGGCATTTGGTGCGTGCGTGGCAATGAGTGGGGAGAGAGAGAGAAAAAAAAAAAACTCTCTGAGATGGCATCTCACTCTCATTTCATCCTCCCGCCCGTGAACACACAAACCACTCCCAAGAAATCATTCAGCCCCCTCACCTCACTCGCTCTCACTTTCCTCCTCCTCGGACGACGCCTCCGCCAGCCAGGACACAAAGGGCGCGACGGCCGCCCGGACAGCGGCCGCCCGGTCGGGCGGGACACCCACCACTGCGCCGGCCCCGCCCGCGCCCGCCCAGCCGGAGATGATGCCTTCCTCCAGCACGTCCGCATCGTACAGGGCTTTGAAGACGGCCCCGGCTTCGGGCGTGCGGTCGGCGGGCGCGGCGACGCCGAGGGCGCGCTCCAGGCCGACGGCCAAAGCCATTTGCCCCGCCGCGTCGGGGGCGGCCGCGCCGAAGATGGGGGCCACGCCCGCCGCCGTCGCCGCGTACTTGGCGTCCGGCGAGCCTCCCAACAGCAGGGACTCGACCAGCAGGGCGGTCCGGTCGGCGGGAGAGGTCAGGCCCGCGGCCGCGGCCGCCGCCGCGCACGCCTCGAGCACGGCCGCGGGCGTCGCGCCTGCCTTCCCGGCCGCGCCGCGCACCTCGACCACCGCCCGCGCCCGCGCGTCCTTTGCCCCGTCCGCCAGCGTCACCATGGCCGCCATGGCCTCGGACAGCTGGTCTTTGGCCCGGGCGGCGGCGGCGGCGGCGGAGGTGTCGGTCGCCCAGACGACGTCGTCGTCGTCGTCCTCGTCAGACCCGCCCGACCCGCCCGACTCGTCGTCGTCGTTGTCGCCGTCCGGGGACGCGCGCGACCCGCCGCCGCCGCCGCCGCCGCCGCCCTCGGCTTCCGTGGACTTGGACCGCTTGCCCTTCTTGTCCTTGTCCTTCTTCTTCTTCTCCTTCTTCTCCTTCTTCTCCTTCTTGCCGAGGGAGGCAGCGGCCCCGAGGCTGCCAGACGGCTCGGCGCCATCCCCGCCGCCGCCGGCGCCGCCGCTGCCGCCCTCCTGCTGCAAGCGTTCCGCCTCCAGCTTCTTCAGCTTCTTCTCGGCCTTGGACAGCACCTCCTCGGGCGGGTGGTTGATGATGTACGTGTTCAGCTTGTGGCGGGCGTCCACGTCGCTGACCGCGCCGCACGCCTTGCACTTCAGCGACACCAGGTCGCGCTTGAGGCGGACAACGGTCTCTGGGTTGCCGCACGAGTAGCATTGCACGTACTTTTTGATGAAGCCCTCCAACAGCTCCACCAGCTTGGAGGTGTCGTGGGCGCCATTGACGATGGAGAGGCCGGTCTGATGGAGGGGAGGGGAAATGTGAGGGGAGGAGGCGTGTGAGGGAAATGAGAAACAGGCAGGCGCGCCGACGCGAGTTTCTCTCTCTCTCTCTCTCTCTCTCTCTCTCTCTCTCTCTCTGTCTCTCTCTCTCTCTCTCTCTCTCTTTTCTCACCTTTTTGTCGAACTTGGTCTGCGCGCCCAGCTCGCACCCAAAGTACTTGACGATGTAATCGGGCGGCCGCTCCAGGGCCTTGGCGATGTCCGCGCTGTTGACGACATTGGTCTTGATGCCATTGCCCCGGCCCTCGATCTGGTGGAAGGTAAAAAAATGGATGGATGAGCGAGAGAGCGGGTTGATGGGAGAGTGGCGCCTCTTCTTCTCGCTTCTCTTGTTTCTCCGCTACCGCGCCCACGCCCACGCCCTCACACCTTGGCCTGCAGGCGAGGCATCTTGTAACTGTAAGGTGAGGCGGGGAGGGAGGTAGGGGGAGTGGAGGCGTGAGAGAGGGGCGTGCCCCGATCGAGAGGCGTCTCTCGGGCATTAGAGCGCCGGCGGAAAAAAAAAACCAACGGCGCCTGCTGTCCCGCCGCCATCCCCAAACCATCTCTCTCTCTCATCCTCTCCTCTCTTTTCCATACCGGTAGAAGACGTCGCTCGCATTCTCAGACCCGATGTTGATGGCCGCCATGGTTACGAGGTGTGAAGAGTTGAAAAGGAGCAGAGTCGAGGAAAAAAAAACAGGGAGGCGAGGGGTCTGTTCGCCTTTCTCTCTCAAGGATCTGTTGTCGTGGAGTGCACACTGAGGAGCGATTCAAACGCTACCATGCGACAGCCTGACAGGGTGAGGGCAGTGCGTGGGGCCGGCGGGGCGGCGGCGGCACAGGCTTGCGAGCGGTGCGCCGGCTGCTGCTCGTCACGTTGTTGTCCTTGGTGCGTCGCGTCGCAGCTCGGGAAGCTGCTGCTGCAACGACACGACGGTGAGGGCGATGGTGCGATGTTGGGCTCTCGCATGCGCAGAGAAAGGATGTGCGAGAGAGGAGTGAATGGGGAGGGAGGGACGGCAAGAGAAAGCACGGAGTGAGAGAGTGGAAACAGTTCTCAGTCATTTTTTTTTTTCTCGCGGCCCCCGTGCCTCTCGCTCTCTCCCATGTCCCTGCCCACCTCCAGCGGCGGGGGTCCGCCCGGCCCAGGGGGTAGCGCCCGCCTGGCCACCGCCGCCCGGCGCCTGGTGCGGCCGTCCCAGATGGACTTCGAGTGCGTGTTGAAGAAAGAAAAGGAAGCGCGCAGGACGCGCTTGCGCATTTTTTTGTTTTTCAACCTCTCGCCCTCCCTCTCCCTCCCTTTTTTTTCCAGGTACACCGCCTGGTTTGCGGTCCAGCTCCTGACCGCCCCTAAAACCGCGTACCGGCACGTCGCCTACCACCGGCAGACAAAGCTGCAGTGGGCGCGGGACGACCCCGCGTTTGCCCTCGCGCTTGCATTTTTGGTATCGGGGGTCGGCGCCGCCCACGGCGTCGGCTTCGGGGGCGGGGTTAGCGGGGGGTTGCGGAGTGCGGCGAGGGCGTTGGTCCTTGATTTCGGGGTGCTGGGCGTCCTGGCCGCCACGGCCGGCTGGGCGGCCGCGGCCGCGGTGGGGGGGGGGGGCGGCGGGGGAGAGGGGGGTGGCCCCACAACCCCGCCCTCCGGCGTCGAGTGGCTCTACGCCTTTGACGTCCACTGCAATGCGGCCCTACCCGCCCTCCTGGAGGTGGGCGCCGTGGGCTACGCGCTCTCTCCCTGGCTGCTGCGGGGCGGGGCGGGGCCCGCGCTGGCGGCCGCGCTGCTGTACGCGGGCGGGGCCCTCCACTACTCGTACCTCACCACGCTCGGCTATTCCGCGGTGGGCCCGACGGCTGCCCGGGCGCCTGAAGCCGCCCTGTACCCGGGCATGGCGGCGGCGGTGATCCTGCCCCTGGCCGCGCTGGGCGGTGGGTGGAATGTCGCGCGGTTTGGGGCGGGGCTGCTGTTCGGGGGGGGCGGGCGGGGAGGAGGGTAGAAAGAGGGAGAGGCAGCGAGAACTTTGGAGTTTGTGTTGCGTGATTACTTGTGTTCCTGCTTGACGCCGCCCTCTTGCACTGCATGGACATCGAGAGAGAGAGGAAAGAGGGGCAGCGACTGGGCGCGATGATGGGGGAAAATGGAGATGGAAAGAGCGAGCAAAAGGTTTCCCCTCTTGCTCACTCTCTCACCGATTTTTTCACCCTTCGTGTAGTGCTTGTGCCGCGCTCACACACCCATTCACCATGGCATTCGCACGCACACCTGTCCACTCCTCCACGCCCTGCCGGCCTGGCGGCGGTGGCCGGGGCGCCCGCCCGCCCACCACCCGCGCGACAGCCGAAGCCGGTGCCACATCCGTTGGCGCCGGCGGCGAGTGGGCCGACCCACGTGCCGGGCCTCGCACCAAGCGGCCTGAAAACGCGGGGGGCACCTTCTGGGTGGACTCCAAGTGCATCGACTGCGACACGTGCCGGTGAGAGGGATTGAAGGAGAGAGGTGTGGTGCGCTTCCTCTCCTCTCTTCGCCCGCCCATGACTCACTTGTCTCTCAATTCACACCTTTCAGCCGCCTCGCCCCGGCCTCCTTTGCCCGCGTCAACGGCCAGTCCGCGGTCGTGTCCCAGCCGCCCGGGGCGGCGACCGACCTGAGCGCGCTGCGGGCGCTGCTGTCCTGCCCGACGTGAGAGGCATTTTTGATGATGGAGAGAGAGAGAGAGAGCGCGGGGGAAACTTCAGCAGCCGCCCTTGGACCATTTTCATTCTCACTCTTCCCATTTCCATCACATCACATCACATCACGCACGCCATCCCCAGGTCCTCCATCCACGCCGACCCCGCGCCCGACAAGGCCGCCCTGGCGGCCGCCGCGGCCTCCCTGCCCGGCCCTGTCCCCGGCGTCTTACCTCAGGCCCAGGGCGGCCCGCCCGTGCTGTATTGCGGGCTGACGGCGGGCGCCGCGTTTGGCGCGTCTGCATACCTCCTCCTCCGCGGCCCCGGGCGCGGGAACGTCCTCATCGACTCCCCGCGCTTTGACAAGGGGTTGGCCGCTCGCATCCTGGCGCACGGCCCCGTCGACTTCATGTTCCTGACGCACAGGGACGATGTGGCGGACCACGCGGCGTGGGCGGGCGCCCTCGCCTGCCCCCGCATCATCCATGCCAAGGAAGCCAACCCGGAGCAGGGCACAGACGCGTGCGAGGTCCTCCTGGACGGCGCCGGCCCCTGGAGCCTGCCGGACGGGGACGCCGACATCGAACTCTTCTTGCAGCCCGGCCACACGGAGGCGTCAGTGATGCTGCACCACGCGCCCTCCCGGAGCCTATTCCCGGGGGACGTGATCGCGTTCACCGGGTCCGGCGCGGGCCCGCTCGGGGACGGCCCCTGGACGGTGGAGCCCCCCGCCGGCCCCGACGGCACGCCCGGCCTGGTAGTGCACCGGGCGTACACCTGGTTCTCCATTCCGACCCTCCTGGACTCGCTGGAGGCCGGCGTGGTCGGCCGGGACTGGCTGCACCTCCTGCCGGGCCACGGCCGGATGGGCTCATTCAAGAGTGGGGACGCCCGGGATGCCGCCCTCCGGGAGGTGATCGGCCGGGAGCGGGCGAACGACGCGGCGGGCGCGCCGGCGCGGTCGCCCTTTTTTTGACGAGACGCCCCCCCCCCCTTCCCGTCTTTAATGAGATGGGAAGGGAGAGAGCGTCCGAGCGGAGAGAAGGAGAGGAAGCGAGAGAGGTCAAAGAGAGAGAGAGCAAGGATGGAGAGAGAAGGGACACACCCCCTGGCGACTTGAAGACCTCTGGAGAGAGTGGGCTTGGGACCGAGCCTGTGCCGCCACGCACCCACACCCACACCGCGCATCATCACCATCCCTGTACGGTTGGTGATCGCACCATCACCATCCCTGTACGGTTGGTGATCGCACCATCACCATCCCTGTACGGTTGGTGATGATGGCGGTGTGCGTGAGAAAAGAAATAAGGAAAGGCGCCACAAAATAAGCAACCCCTCCTGTGTTGGGGGGTTGTGGATGATTGTCATAATAACTAAATGGACGGACAAGATGATGGAAAGACGCACAGCGCATAGCGCACAGCACACAATACACATACACCACACATGTACCGCTGCTGCACAGCCATGCGGCGGACGGCGGTGCGTCATGGAAAAAACACACAAAAAGAAACCCCTTTACCCCCCCCCACTCGCAGTGAGCGGCTCCACCGCGGCCTCCACCTCCCGGCACACGCCCGCAATCGCCGCATCCCACCGCGCCAGCGCCTCAAACGCCGCCTCTGCCTCGCCGGGGGGTGGGTGCGGCGCGGCAGCCGAGCCCGGATCGGCGGCCGCAGACGCCGCGCTCACACCACCACCAATGCCACCCGCTACCGCCGTGAATGTCAGCAGCCCCGCCACCTGGTCCAGCCGCGCGTTCAGGCGGCCGGCCGCCGCCATGCGGGCGGCCGTAGCTTCTGCGAGGGCGGGGGATACGCCCAGGAGTTGGCCGAGCTGGGGAAGAGAAGAGGGGAGAGGGGACGGGAGAAGGGGGTGGGTGAAAGGGTGGGCGGGTTCATTCTCTGCCGCTCTCTTGCTCACTGTTTCTCCCACGCCCCGCCCCGCCTCCTGTCGTTCCTCTCTCTCACCCGGTCCAGGTATATGTTGGCATAAATTTTGCCCGCCGCCACCAGGTTGTGCTCCAGGGCGGCCCGCCCGGCGGCGGTGAGGCCGTCCCCGCCGACCGCGCGCTGGTGCGGCGCGAGGGTGGCCTCCAGCGCCGCGACCGCGCCTGGGGAGAGCAGCCGGTCGAGGTTGACGGTGGCCAGGGCCTCCCGCAGGGTGGGGAAGGCAAGGGTGCGCTCGTCCGCGACCAGGGCTGCTAAAACTCGGGACCGCTGAGGGGAGGGCGGGGCCAGCAGGGCGGCGGCGGCGGAGGCTTGCAGGGCAGCGCCCACGTCAGAGGCAGAGACGCCGCACGCCCCGCTTGCGCTGGCCGCCGTCGCCAGGCGGGCGACCGCCAGGTACGCCGCGGCCGCCCGGCCAAAGTCGCGGCGGGCGTCCAGGACGCGGGCGGCGCAGGTGCGGTACTGGAGCTCGAGGCCCAGGTCCTAGAGGGAGACGGAGAGAGTAGAAAAAGTGTGAGTTTTTGTTTTTGTTGTTGGAAGTCGAGTCCCGCGCGTCGCGCGCGCGGACCGTGGCCCCACACTGGTCTGCCTCTTTCCTCTCCCGCCGTCCTCTCTCTTGTTTTCGCCCACACCCTACCTTGACCTCCACCACCAACCCCGCCGCCCGCTTCACGTAAGCGTCCGCCGCCCCCGGGTCGTCCGCTTCCAAGTACAGCATCGCCACCCGCACCGCGTGCTCCAAGCGGCGGGCGGGCAGCCAGCGCAGGCCCGCCGCGTCGGCATCCACGCCGGCGAGGGCGGCCGCGGCGGCGCCCCAGTCCTCCTCGTTGGCAGCGCCCTCGGATATTTGGACGCGCAAGGCCGCGGCGGCTTCCGTGAAGGTGGCGGCCCGGGCGGCGAGGCGGACGAGGGCGGCGCTCGCCGCAGCGCGCCGGGCGGGCGCGGGGAGGGCGGTCAGGGACGCCGCGAAAGACGTGATGAGGGTGCGAGACAGGAGGAGGGGGACGTCGGGAGAGGTCAGGACTGGGAGGAGGGTGAGAGTGGTGTGTGAGTAAGAGGTGTGCGCGCGCGGGTCTCAGGAGGTTGATGGAGAAGGGGAGCGAAAAAAAAAAATGTTGTGCGGGCGCACAAAGCCTTCTTATTGCTTTCTTTTTGCGAGGCCGACCGCGGGCGAGGCACTCTGATACGCCCACCAGCGGGTTGCACGACTGTTGGCCTAACCCCTGCCGAGGATAGTGGGCATCATGGGCGCACACGGTCCCTCTACCTCTGTGCACATCTTTGCGACACGAATGCTTGTTCTTTCATCCTCTCACCGTGCTCAGCAAACCCGGTCAGCCGTCCCACATCCCCTGCCTGAACGCACTCCGCCAGGGCCGCCTCATACGCGCCCTGGCGGGCGGTCGGGTCTTCTAACTTGGAGGCGGCGGCGAGGGCATCGGCCATTTTCTTTTGATGATCTTTTGATGGAGGAGGTGTGAGAAAACAGCGCGCTCGCCATCCAACCTTCTGCAAACTACACCCTCCTCGGGCGCGCGCGCCTTCTGCAAACTACACCCTCCTCGGGCGCGCGCGCCCCATCCTATCTCATCTCAGTCATCGTAAAAGAGCCCGCGCGCCACGTCCCACAGGCCGCCCAGGGCGCCCCCGCCCTCGCCGGTGGCATCGCCCGCGTCGCCCGCGTCCTCCCAGCCCCACCCGGTGTCGCCATCGCCTCCACCGCCATTCCCCCCGTCCCCACCACCACCGCCGCCCCACCTATCCTCGCCTAAATCCCGCTCCAAAGGTTCCTCAGCACCGGGCGACGCCGCGCTGTCTGCCTCCGACGCGGCGGCGCCTCCTGCCTCCTCACCAGCCGCACCAGCGGCGCTGCCCACACCGCCTCCATCCACCACCGGCGGCGGGATGGGGACAGGCGGGGAGGGGATGGGGAGCAGCAGGGGCCACATGCCACCCAGGCCGCCACCACCCGCGGAGTGGCGCGAAAAGTAGTCAAAGTCCACGGCGATGGCGAGGGCTAAGGCCAGGCTTTTGGCAGTGAGTGAGGAGAGCGGGTCGCGGACGAGCAGTTGCCCGCCAGTGGACGTCGGGACGAGCGCGCCGCTGGGCGGCAAAACCACGCCCGCCGCATCTTTTGCAGCCGCTTTTTCCGCAGCCGCCACCCCAGCTTCAGGATGGGCGGCCGCAATGGTCAACGCTGCCACGCCGGACGCCAGGGCTTTCGCATCGGGTCCTTCAAATCCAAAGTGCAGAGCGTACCGCCCAGCGTCCGTCAGCAGCTCCTTGCCAAACCCCTGGAAATTGCGGTCCAGGAGCGCGCGCGTGGACCCGTCAGGGCCCAGCAGAGGGAACTCCCAGGCCAGGAATGGCGCGTCGACAGCCAGGGTCTGGACCCGGTGGTCGGACCCGCCCTCGCCCCCCTCCTCTCCCCCGACCGCCTCTCTCTGGAAAAGCGCGTACTTGCGCCTCAGGGGCGCCCATTCCTGGACGACCTCCCCGACCACAGTCCCGCCCGCATCCTCGACGAGCGTTTTGGAGTTGATGAAATACAGCGGGCGCCGCACGCGGAGCAAAAGGCGGCCGTCCGGGGTGGTCAGGGTGGCCGTGAAGGACCGCCGGCGGCGGAGGACCTGGCGGCCGACCGCGGACGCGAGGCCAGAGGTCTCCTCAAACAACAGGGCGACCAGCTCGCCGGCCTCGTCCCGCACCGCGTACTTGTTGGCCTGCTCAAAGCCCAACAGCACCGAGCCCCACTCCACATCCCGGGTGACGACGAGGGCGGGGTGCGCGAGTGCGGAGGCCAGCTCGGCCGCGGTCGCGGGGGTGCCGTCCCCCGAAATGGCGGTCGGGCGGACAGGAGGCGTGGGTGCCAGGGCGGCGTCCGGGTCGGGGCTGGACGGTGGGGCTGGGGCTGGGGTCGGGGCTTTTGAGGCTTGGACGAGCGCCTGCTGCTGCTGTTGCGGAGCAGCGGCAGCAGCTGGGGCGCCAGCGCGCCGGCCGCGGCGGGACCCGGCGGCGGCGGCGCTGGTCGAAAAGGAGGCGGCGGGCGAGGGTGGCCAGGTCGGCAGTGCAGTGCCCTCTTCGCGTTCCCGGCCTGTCAACGCGTTGGTGCTGGTCGCCACTGCTGGTCCCAGGGCGCGGGGCAGCTGGCGCAGCGCGCCCAGGCGGAGCGTGCGCAGCAGCATCGTGGCGCGGAGCCCCTGAGCGGCCGCAAAATAAAAAAAACGGGAAGGGCGAGAGGAGAGTAGAGATCGACGAGTGCCCAAATCGAAGGAACAAACGGTGCGCTACCTCACTTTTTCACTCGTTCAGCACCGCGTCCCGGAGCGGGCCACCCCACACAGGCGCACGGATACACACGCATGGACGCCTCCGCCGCTGCGGCCGCAGCCGCCCCCCCTCCCCCTCCCCCTCCTCCCCTGGCAGCAGAGCTCCCCACAGAACTGGACGCGTGGGCCGAGTCGCACCTGCCCGGCATGGAGCCGGGCGCCGCCCGGGACGCCCTCATCGACGAGTATGCGAGGTGCGCGTGCTGAGAGAGGGGGCGATTGCCTACAGGCGCGGGGCGCGTGTGTGTGGCTGCGTGTGGCGCGTGTGTGTGTGCCGGTGTTCGAGCAAGCGAAGAAAAAAAAAAGCGCGCGCGGTGCGAGACAGCGCTGCCTGCCTGACCTCCTCTCCCCCCCCACTCCCTTTTTTTTTTTTTTTTTTTTTTTTTTCTCTCTCTCTCTCACCATCCATCTACAGGGAACACCAGAACGACCCGGAGGTCAAGTACGCGGCCGAGATCTTCTACTTGGTCGTGGTGAGTCGATGGAATGAGAGGAGACCAGCACACAACTCGGCTCACAACTCTCCTCTCAACTTTTTTCATCTTTCTCCGTCTCTCCACCTCTCATTTTTGTCCTTCCACGTCGCAGTTCGCCCTCTGCGCCGTCCAGTCCGGCCTGGTCTACTGGAAAAAGGCGCACAAGCGCTCCTACGAGGCCGTCTCCTTGGCCGGCCTGTGGCTCGTCCCGGGCGCCCTGGCCGCGCGCATGCGCTTTTGGAGGTTCCTGGCGGTGTGGGCGGGCTGGTCGTCCGTGACGGGCGCCGTCCTCCACGCCTGCTCCGGGAAGGCCCTGTCACCCACCACGCCGCGCCGGGTGTACGCCTGGTTCCTGGCCTCCTACAAGCTGTCCGTCGCGGCCGGGGCGACAGGGTACGGGTGCCTCCTGCTGGGGCTGGTGACGGCGACGTTCGGCCTGCCCACCCCGCTGGGAGAGGGCGGCGCGCTCATGGTCCTGTGGTATGGCCTCTACTTTGGCGTCCTGGGCCGGGACGCGGCCGAGCTGGCGGCCGACCGCCTGGCGTCCAATCTGGGGAGCGGCGTCATGATGGCGGTGCGGGCCCGGGCGTGCGGGGTGTGCGGCGGGGCCCTGGTGGACGGGCCGGGCGACCTCAAGCCGCCGCCGCGTGTGGTCGTGCCCCAGGCGCCGCCAGCCGCCCCGCTCCACCTCGCCCACCCGTCCGGCCTGGCCCCGCCCCCACCACCCCCGCCGACTGGCGTCATGCTTGCCAATGGCGGCGTGGGCGACGCCACCATCCAATTGGCGTGCAAGCACTGCTTTCACGGGACCTGCCTGCGCGGGTGGTGCGTGGTCGGCAAGAAGGACACCTGCCCGGCCTGCCGGGAGAAGGTCGACCTGCGCGCCATCTTTGCGGGGCGGCCCTGGGAGACGCGCAACCTGCAGTGGGTGCAGATGCTGGACATGCTGCGCTACCTGGTGGTGTGGAACCCGCTCATCCTGGGCGGCTTGTCCCTGGGGATGAAGTTTTTTGGGGTGAAGGACCATGCGGCCGACCGGGCATCCCTGCGCTCCCGCCTGGGCGAGGTGGCGGCGGCCGTGGCGGCGGGGGCACCCACCATCGCGCCGGAGCTGGTGCACCATGTTGGAGGAGGGGTTGGTGGAGGCGGGGAGGGCGTGGCAGGGGGCGGGGGGGGCGGGGCGTAGAGGACGTGCGTTGTGTTAGCCTTGCAGGTTGAGAGTTTTAGTCTCCCACTCCCCCACAAAACCGATCTCTCCCCCTGTCTAGGCACGCGGCCACTCGCCCGCCCCACGGCACCCACCCCCACCCCACATCCCTTCAGGCGGGTCAGCCTCCACTGCACGCTGCCCGCACGCTCAGTTAGGCCAGTTAAGCACACGCGCGCGCGAAGCCTTCTTCTCCACACAATGGCCAAGCCACCCGCCGCCGACGACGCCCTGCCCGCGAAAGAACACGCCGTCTTTCGGTCTATCGTCAAATTCTATGATGCCAAGCAGTACAAGAAGGGTGTGAAGGCCGCGGACACGGTGCTGAAGTGAGTGATGGGGGTGGAGGAGAGGAGGCGGGCGGGCGGCGGCTAGGAAGAGACGGCGATTGGGGGCTCAACCTGCGGCTTTCTCATCTTCACGCCGCCTGGTGCTGCGACCCCGCCGTCCTCACCCTCGTACCCTCTCCCTGCCCCTCTCTCCCAGAAAATACCCGGCCCACGCGGAGACGCTCGCCATGAAGGGCCTCGTCCTCTCCGGCATGTCCAAGCGAGAGGAAGCGCACGCCCTGGCAAAACTCGCCCTGCGCTCCAACGTTGCCTCCACCGTCGCCTGGCACGTCTACGGCCTGCTCCACCGGGCGGACCGCAACTATGAGGAGGCCATCAAATGCTACAAAAATGCGCTGCGCCTGGACCCGACGGGGCAGCCCCAGGTGCTGCGGGACCTGGCCCAGCTGCAGATCCAGACGCGCGACCTCAGCGGGTTTGTGGATTCGCGGGCGTCCATCCTGGCCACCCAGGCCGAGGGCCAACACAACTGGACCGCCCTGGCGGTGGGGTACCACCTGGCGGGCGCGCCCGCGCTGGCGGTGGCAGTCCTGGACCAGTGGGCGCCCGTGGCGGCGGCGGGCGCGGCCAAGCCGCCCGCGGGGCACACGCCGACCGCTTCAGACGCGCGCGCGGCCCAGGCGGCGGCGTATGAGGCGTCCGAGTGCGCGCTGTACGCGGCGGCCATCCAGGCGGAGGCGGGCGAGCACGAGGCTGCGCTGGCGCGGCTGGAGGGCTTGCTGGCGGGCGCGAAAGGCGGGGCGGGCGGGGAGGCGGCGGCGGCGGCCGCCCTCAAGGACGCGCGGGGCGCGAGGGCCGCGCGCGCGGGCTGCCTGGCCTCGCTGGGCCGGGCCGCCGACGCGGAGGCCGCCTGGCGGGAGCTGCTGGACGACCGCCCGGCCGACCTGTCCACGCACGACGGCCTGCGCGCCGCCCGGGGCCTGCCGGCGTGCGGGGTGGCGACGCGGGCCGCGGTGGGCCCGCCGGGCGCGCCCGGGGGCGCGGGGGAGGGGGCGCGGGGCGCGCTGCGCACCCTGTACGCCGGCCTCACCGCCGCCCACCCCTCCACGCCCGCCCTGCGGCGGTGCGTCCTGGACTTTGAGGCCGCCGGGCCGGCCTTCACGGCCGCGGCTGACGCGTACGCCCGCTTCCACCTCACCCGGGGCGCGCCGTCTTTGTTTGCCGACCTGGCCCCTCTGTACCCGGGCGGCCCAGTTTCTTCTTCCGCCGCCGCCCCCGGCGGTGGCGACCCGGCCAAGGCGGTCGACTTAGGCGTGCTCTTTGAGAGTTATGAGGCGGGCCTGCGGGGCGAGGGCGCGTCCCTGCCGCCTGCCCCGGCGAACGCGGTCGCTGTCGGTGGCCCCGCGGCTGCCCCTCTGCCCCCGCCCTCCCACCCCGCCCCTGTCCCCACCCAACTCGCCGGCGTCTGCTGCCTGCTGGGCCAGCACTACACCCGACTGGGCCGCACGGGCGAGGCCTTGGCTGCTTTTGACCGGGCGGACGCCGCGCTCATGGGGCTCAAGGACGGCGGCGGCGGCGGCGACGGGGCGGCCCGGGCGGACATTCTGTCTGCCCGCGCAACCACCCTGGCGGCCGCAGGCGACGCCCCGTCCGCGGCCGCTGTCGCCGTGTCGGCCGCTGCCCTCGACCCCTCCGACCGCTACCTCAACTCCCTAGCTTCTCAAGCCCTGTTCGCTTCCGGCGACGCCCGGGCGGGCGCCGCCATGGCTGCCCGGTTCGCCCGGGACGCGGAGGCGAGCGGGGCGGGCGGCCTTTCTGAAATGCAGTGCATGTGGTTTGAGGCGTGCGCCGGGACGGCCGCGCTGGCGTCGGGCCGCCACGGCCCCGCCCTGAAAGCCTTCACCTCCACCATCAAGCACTTCACGGACTTTGACGAGGACGCCTTCGACTTCCACGGCTACTGCGCGCGCAAGTGCACCCTGCGCGCGTACGTCTCCCTCTTGCGGGTCGGCCCATCCCTGCGGGACGACGCGTCATTTGGGGACGCGGCAGCCGGGGCGGTGCGTGTTTACTTGGCCCTGGACGATGCCCGCCGGTCCAACTCCGCGGCGGCGTCCGCTGCGGCAGCCGCGGCGGCGGCGACGGAGGCGGATGCGGGCGCGAGCGCGGAGGAGCGGAAGCGCGCTCGCCAGCGTGCGAAGAAGGAGGCCGCGCGCGCGGAGAAGGCGGCGGCTGAGAAGGCGGCGGCGGCCGCGGCGGCCGCGACGGCGGAGCGGGCGGCCGCGGCGAAAGAGGCGGCCTCCGCTGCGACGGCCCCTCCCAAGCGGGCGGGGTCGGCCGCGGCCCGTGCCAAGAAAGACGCCGACCCTGATGGCGCTGCCCTGGCAGCGACGCCCGACCCTCTGGCCGAGGCGGCCGCCCTCGTCGCCCTCCTCGCATCCCACGCCCCGGCCCGCCCGGACACGCACGCCCTGTGCTTTGAGGTTGCGGCCCGGCGGGGCAAGCCCCTGCTGATGCTGCGGGCGGCCCGGGCGGCGGCGGGCGCGCTAGGGGCGGGCCACTGGTGCGCACGCGCGCTGGCGCTGCGTGCGGTGGTGGAAGTGCCGAAAGCAATCGCTGCTCCCAGCCCTGCCGCCCACCCTGCGCTCCAGGCCGTGCTTGAGTCCGGCTTGGCCGAGCTAAAAGGCGGCGCGGCGACTGCGCAGGCCATGGCGGACGGCGCCGCGGACGCTGCCAAGGCCGCCCGGGACGCGCGCGCGCTGGTGGCCGCCTCCACTTCTTCCGTCGATGTGCTGGGGTGCGCCGGACCCACTGCCGCGGCCGCCCTAGTGGGCGCCCTGCCGGACCCGGACCCCGCGGGCGATGCGGCGGGCGCGCACGCGGGCGCGGTGGAGGTGGAGGGCCTCCTGAAAAGGTGGGAGGGTGGTGGGGACGGGGGCGGTCCCGCGACAGCGGCTTGGCGGAATCGGTGCGCTGCCGTCTTCCAGTGGTCGGCCCACTTTGGTGGGGCGAAGCGGGTGGAGGTTAAAAAGGCGACGGGAGGGGTGGAGACGGTGGTCAATGGCGTGGCGGGGCTGGCGGTGGCGTAGGAGAGGGCGCGGGTTAAAAAGAAAAAAAAGGTGGTGATGAAGCGAGGTGAGCCTCCTTTTTCCACAACACTTTTCTTCCTCTGCAACTCTTCACCCACAACAAAAACTACAGCATGGCCGCCGAAGCCGAACTGGCCGCCCTGGCCCCCGAGGCCACCGAGGCTGCGTGAGTGATGAGGGCTGGCCGGTGGCATGGGTGGCGCGGCGGACGCGCCAGCGCGGAAGAACGACTGAACGCGAGCAAGTGAAAAACGACGTCGACGACGAGTGTGCGCGCTCTCATCCTCTCTTCTCTCCTTTGTTTCTCACAGCGTCGACGCCTCCACCGCCCCCGCCACCGCCGCCCTCGACACGGAGGCCGTCGCTGCCCTGGATGGCTCCGCCCTGGCGGAGGACGACGTGGACCCCATCGACAAGCTGCAGCAGATGGGCGTGAACGCGGGTGAGAAGAAGAGAAAAGAGCGTGTTTTGTGTCCATGCCCGCCCGTGCTGAGTCCGTGCTGCGCGGTGGGGCGTTAGACCCCGCCCTCGGATCCCCTTGAATGGGGTCGGGTGGGTATGGAGCTCCTCTGGGAGGAGAAACGAGGTGTGTGGGCGGGGTGGGTGCCAGCCGGACCGCGTGCGCGGAAGCAGCCAACCTGCTGGAGAGAGCGCTGGGTCGGCGGGCGA